>Ga0207799_100350_pt1 | contig 21265 bp, 18 predicted proteins | sample TtanPargueraPR_4_FD_187742 | JGI IMG/M metagenome (GOLD analysis project Ga0207799, IMG submission 187742) | Aerobic enrichment media microbial communities from Bioluminiscent Bay, La Parguera, Puerto Rico - Tt and M2 (SPAdes) | ecosystem: Environmental > Aquatic > Marine > Unclassified ...
CGGGATCGTGGGGTTCACCAAGACCACCGCGCTGGAGACCGCCGAGCAGCCCATCACCTGCAACGCGATCTGCCCGGGCTACGTGCTGACCCCGCTGGTCGAGGCGCAGATCCCCGACACCATGAAGGAATTCGGGATGGACCGCGACGGGGTGATCCGCAACGTGATGCTGGCACGCCAGCCGTCGAAGGATTTCGTCACGGTGGAGCAGCTGGGCGGCACGGCGGTGTTCCTGTGCTCGGACGCCGCGGCCCAGATCACCGGGACCACGATCAGCGTGGACGGCGGCTGGACGGCGCTGTGACGCGGGCAGAGGCGGGGGCGCTGCCCGGCCGTTGGTTGCATTGCCGTCAACGAATTTTCGCGACTTGATGGGCGGGAAACGGGCTTCGCTACAAGGCTCACGAAGGTCTGCTATGCGGACTGAGCGGGTACTCGTACCGACGCGTTGAGGCTCAGAGTCCGGCCGCTCTCCAGCGGTAGTTTGGGAGGACATGCTCAGCGATCTCCGCGGCTCTGGCACACATCTTACGCACGTCGAAAAGGTGTCGACCGGCCGCGCTGTCCCAGCGACCAAATAGAATTCTCCGTGTCGTGCTAAAAGGTCCAGACGACTATGCCCGCGCCAATCGGCGCGGGCATTTCTTGTCGTCTCGCTATGGCGCTACAGCGTTTCGGGGATAGGGAGGTGGCTGCGCATCAGCGCCATGTGGAGCGACCCGCCGAGGATGGCCCCGATGATCCAGCCGTACCCCGAAAGCTGCGACAGGGCAGGAACCCAGACGGTCGCGACGGAAAAGACCGCGGCCGCTCCGAAGCCCAGGATCGCCTTATGGTTCCAGCCGTTGCCGTAGTAGTAAGGACCAGAGGGATCCGATGAGAACATGGCGTCGAGGTCGATCTTCCGCTTCCGAACGACGTAGTAGTCGGCGACGAGAATGCCGTAGAGCGGCGCCAGGAACGCCCCGAGGGTATCGACGAAACCGGCGATGCCGATGGCCGAGATCACCGAAACCCAGAGCGCTCCGATGAAGAATGCGATGATTGCAGTGATGATGCCGCCGGTCTTGGCTGAGATCTTCTCCGGGTTGAGGTTGGCGATGTCGTAGGCCGGCGGGATGAAGTTGGCCACGAGGTTGATGCCCACCGTCGCTGCGAAGAAGGTGATCGCCGCGATGACGGTCAGCAGGGTGTTGTCGACGCGGTCGACGATATCGGCCGGGTTGACGAGTTGCTCGCCGAAGAGAACGACGGTGCCCGCGGTCACGAAGAGCGCGATGAACGAGAATACCGCGATCGACACCGGCAGTCCCCAGAAGTTGCCGACCTTCATGGCGCGCTCGTTTTTCACAAAGCGCGAGAAGTCGCCGAAGTTGATCACGACGGCAGCGAAGTAGGCGATCATCGTGCCGACTACGGCGAAGAAGGCCGCGATCGGTCCTCGGGTCGCCTCGGCTTGGCCGCCCTCAAAAATCGAGCCGAGCGCCTGGAAAATGCCGTTCCCCGCCTTCCACCAGATCACGAGCATCAGCGCGATCATGACGGCGTAGACGAAGGGTCCGGCAAAGTTCAGGAATTTGCCGACCCAGTCGATCCCCCTCATGAAGAGCGCCAGCTGGAAGACCGCGACGATGACGTACGAAATCCAACCGACGGCCGTCATGCCGAGAAACTCGCTCCCGCCCGAGAGGCCGAAGATCGCGTTCAGCATGAGCGCAACGGCAGTCGAGGCGAAATAGGTCTGCACGCCGTACCAGAAGATCGCGACGATACCGCGGACAAGGGCGGGGAACCGCGCGCCGTAGACGCCCATCGAGGCACGTGCCATCACCGGGTACGGCACGCCGTGCTTCACCGAGGGGCTGCCCGACAGGTTTACCAGCGCCATCACGAGGAAACCCGCCAGCACGATCGCGGCGAAAACGGCCCAGCCGTTCAGCCCGTAGCTGATGAAAAGCGACGCCGCCAGCGAATAGCCGAAAAGGCTTTGGATGTCGTTGTTCCAGACATTGAAGATCTCGAAGGCGCCCCATTTCCGCGCGTCCGGCGGCAACGGTGCTAGGTCTTCGTTATAGAGCGCCCCGTCCGGCGCGGAACTTGTGGGTGTGGTGGCCATGGTCCTCTCCTGTCGCTGAGCTCAAGTCCGGCCGCGGTTACGATGGATCAAGAAATGAACATGCGCGCCGAACTGGTCTTGCAACTAAAATGTTAGATATTATTCTAGGTGACACACAATCAATTATATCAGAAGGGACTTCCAAGGATTTCAATAAAATCAGCGGGAATAATCATGAAAACCGAGAAAGATGCGGGCCTCATGTCGCAGCGGGCCCAAGAGGCGCTCTTCGCGGCTCTGGTCGACGGAAGGCTCATGAGCGGGCAATTTCTTTCGATGTCGCAGCTGGTTGAGCTCCTCGGCCTTCCTCTCGCCCCGGTTCGTGAGGCGGCGAAGATGGCGGAGATGCACGAGCTCCTGACGATCCTCCCCAAGCGCGGGGTGCAAGTGATGGATACCGGCCAGGAGATGACCCGAGCCTGCATGGACCTGCGATCGATCCTCGATCAGGAGGGCGCGCGGCGCCGCATTGCCAAGGATGAGCCAATCGCGATCGCCCCCCTGCGCCGCGCGCACCAGGCGGCCCTCAAGGCTGCCCAGGGCGCGCCCTCTCCCGAGCTGTCCCAGCGCGCCATACGCACGGACCTCTCGCTTCACGACTACCTGGCGGGTGGCCTGTGCAATCCGCTGGCGACACGCGCCTATGAAGCCAACCGGCTCCGCATCGCTGTGATCCAGAACTCGCGCCCTTTCCTCTATGACCGGATCGTTTCGGCTATGGAGGAACACCTCGCGATTATCGACGCACTGGAGGCCCGCGACGAAACGGCCTGCATAGACGCGATCCGCTACCACTACCAACGCACGCTGACATGGTGGGGAATCTATGACTGACCTGCGAGGCCGTTTCCGGCCTGAGGTCAGAAGCGTCACAGAGCCCGTCTTCGCCCCCCGCAAAGTGGTAAGCCGACCGTCCGGTGCGAAACCAGCGATATCATGGTCCGCGCCGTCACCATCCTCCTCAGACAACGAGCGCGCCGTGCGCGCCGGATCCGCCCGAGCGGGAACTGGAGGAGACAGGCTTTGAACTCGAGGAGCGGATTCGATGGAGGAGGTTTGTTTTGGCGGGGGGCACCTGTTGACGTTCTCTTTTCGCCAGTGGCAAATCTCACAGTACTGGCGATGAGCGCCCGCTAAGGGCTCAGAGCTGTCGTTCGCCGCGACCACGTCCAATGGCCGGTTGGGGCCGTGTCCGGACCAAGTGGAAAGGGCGGGGAGCGGACCTTCGCGCCCAATCGCACGCAAGACCGGATCGGGCGCGAAGCGGTCGTTCGCCGCGCCCCATGCGAACATAGGCGACGCGGAGCTTGCTGAGATTGCGGCCTGAAAGCTTCGAACGGGCACGCCTCGGCAACTTGCTTCAGAGTAAAGGCGTTTGCCCCCTGTCGGGGTGCTGCGAATGCCTGCCCAGCCCTGCGGAACTGGCGGAATCCTACCCATGTTATTGAATAACAAGTGAGGGTTATTGACTAACACGTGAGGTCATATCTTGTTGGCCACAAGATTACGTCAAACGACCGGCTAACGCGTTTGTCTGGCAACACGGCGAACTGGCGACAATCGTGAAGCGCAGGCGCCATACTACCGACCGCGACCTGCGGTAAGAAGGAGCAAGAACATGAAACTCTTGATAGCAGCAGCGACGACTGTTCTTGTTGCATCTCAGGCATCTGCCGGCTCGTACGAGGTAAGATGCGAGACAACGCAAGTGCCGTATCAGGAAACCGTCAGAGGCGGCACTCCCGAGAAAGTAATCGGCGGGGCGATTGTCGGTGGGGTGCTCGGCAAAGTCGTGACAAAGGAAAATGCCGGTGCTGCCGCCGGCGCCATTATCGGCGGCGCCGTCGCCAATGAATCGAGCAAAAGGACCGTCACCAAATACAAAGACGTCGAAACCTGCTCGAGCGTGTTCATTCCCGAACGCGTCACGGATGAGGAAACGCTTCGACAGGTGTTGTTGGATCTGAACGGCGGCAAGTCGGTCAGCAAGGAAATGATCATGGACGTGCAGTATACGATCGGCGTCGCCCATGACGGAAAATGGGGGCCCAGGTCCAAGCTGGCCGCCGAGAAATACCTGGCAAACCTCGCGCCCGACGCGCCGCTGTATTCACTGGTGGTCAATGATGTGGTCATCGTCAGCTCGGCCGACGTCAGTGCGATCGATCAGATCAAGGCTGCATTGCTTGAAGCAGGTGTCGAATCGCAAATCTTTGTCGATTTGCAGCAATGAATGTCAGCGGCGCTACTCAGCGTAGCGCCGCTTGCGACCGCCGGCGAAATTGCCCAAATCGCAGTTCGTAACCTGTTCGTCTGGCAATCGCTGCGGCAATCGCCAATGGCCGCTTCGGACTCTGAACAGCCATTCACCGCAGACAAATTGAATATCCACTGAGGGCCGTTCCGCGCCGACCGCGCGGGATCATGCGCGACATCAGGTTTCCAACCGTCGCCTGACTTCGCCGAGCCCGGAGTGGCCTCACTGCAACCGCAGATCACCCGCGCCCAGCATCGTTAGTTGCCGGACATTTGCTTCCAGACCCGAGCCACCGAATTTTTTGCGCGTTCTGCCTTATGGCCATTTTGTCTTTCCACTTCGTTTCAGACGCACGTGATTGCTTCGCACGTGCAATTGCGCAAAATTCTCCATCAAGGAATGGCCGGTCGCAGTTTTGGAATTGGGCCGGATCCGGCCTCTGATCGTCTCTCACTCAACCACCTCCGCAATCTGCAGAAGGCTCACCGGAGGAAAAAGCCCGATGTCCCGTGCCATGGACAGGTTCACGGTAATGGCGAATTCGGTCATTCGGGCAACCGGCAGGTCGCCCGGACGCGTGCCACCGACGAGGATCTTTTCCACCTGCTGCCCGGCGAGGCGCCCTACTTCGTAGTAGCTGGCAGCCACGGAGATCAATGCATCGCCCTCTTGGGCGGCCTCCTCGTAGGGACTGATGACGGGCAATCCCACACCCCTCGCGGAAGCACCCAGGATGGCACTGTTGGCCTGCAGGAAAGACGAGCTCCCTACGTAGAGGAAGTCGGCCCCCTCACGCGCCAGTTCGCGGACAGTTCTGGGAATATCCTCGACCGCTGGCATGCCTTCCTCCGCAAGGGGGAGAGCCGCCGCCACGAGTTGGAAGCCCTCTGCCTCCGCCAGTCCTTCGAGCTCGCGGTATTTGAGAACCGAGTTCTGCTCGTTCGCGTTATAGATCAGCCCCAGCGTTTCGAATGTCGGCAGGTAACTCCGGATGGCCTGGATCGTTACGGTCTCCGGCATCCGGTTATAGGTGCCGGTCACGTTCGGCCGACCTGTCGCGTCGAGCGATTTCACGATGCCCGAGCCGACCGGGTCGGCGACAATCATGAAGACCTGCGGGATCTCATGGTTGTACGCCGGATCATCGAGCTGGCTCATGTCTCCTGCGATCGCCCTCGTGACGCTGGTGCCCCAACTGACGATCAGGTCCGGATTGAGCTCACGCGCCGCTTTGAGCATCGAAGGGAGGGCGTTGTTATCCTGCCCTGCGTCCCGAACGTGGATGTTCACGGCTTCGTCCAGTCCGTCAAGATAGTCCGTGAGTCCCTGGCAGGCCTCTTCGCACCCTCGCCAGGTGGCGATCAGGATGTCTGTATCATCGGCCTCGGAGATGGTCGGGACCCCTCCGAGTATAGCTGCGGTCAGGAGTAAACAAAAATTTCTCAACATGGATGCTCCTCTTTTTTATTACGCGCCAGCGCCACATCCGCGACTGTGAATAGGATCATGCCCGCCACAACGACGACGCCAAGCAGAGGCCCGATCGACGCGAGCCGTCCCACACTACTAAGGGCCGCGGCGAGGATCAGCCCGGACAGCGCACCTGCACGCTCAAGGAAGCGGAGGATCGAGACCGGGCGCGTGGAGGCGCCCCCGAGATCGAGTGCGAGGGCATATATGGGAGAGCGGAGAAGCGCGTGCCCTGCTCCGACACCGAGCACGACGACGGCCGTCGCCCAGGCGCCGGACTGAAAATTCAGAATGAGCAGGGAGAAACCCGCGAGTGCCGCACCGACAAGTGCGAGGAGCGCCGTGCGCTGGTCATGCCGGCCGAGCGACCCTACGACTGGTCCGAGCAGGATCGCGGCCAGATAATAGAGCATGATCACGCGGGCGATGTCGGCGGGCCTCTGTCCGTCGGCGTGCAAGGAGATGGGCACGTAGTACCATATGAACGCCGCGGTGACGGCGCTGAATGGCATCGCCAACCCGATGAGGAGCGCGGCGAGACGGGGCCTGTCGGCCTCCATGCGCACGCCCCCGACGTGCCGAGCCGGCGCCGCAGCCGGATCGCCGGCCGGACCGCCCATCCCGACCTTGCAGGTTGCGCCCGCCGCGAGGATGAAGACTGCGCCCAGCAGGATTGCGGAGGAAAAGCCAAAACGGCTCGATACGACGCCGCCGATCACCGATCCACAGAAGGTGCCTCCGAGGATAAGGCCCATGAAGACGCTCATCGTGGTCACGCGGGACGTCGCTGTCTCGGCTCGAAGCGCGTAGTCTTGCGCGGCCACCGTCGCGAGAGCGTAGGCCAAGGCCACGAGGCCGCGGGCGAGCGAGATCTGCGTCACGCTCTCTCCGGCGGCCATCCAGATCAGCGCCACGACCGCGATCGGGACTGAGCTCAGGAAGAGCGGTTTCGTTCCGAACCGCCGCCCCAAGGCGCCAACGAAGGGAGACAGAATGCCGACGCAGACCAGATAGACGATCAGCGGTGTCGCCGCCGCCGTGTCGGCTGTCAGCCAAGGCGGGCGCGCCGCACCGCCGGCCAGGATCGGCAGGAACGAGGCCGTGATCTCCGAGCCGAGCGCGAAAAAGAAGAGAGGCAAGCGGATATCCGCGCTCTCGGAAGCCCGCAGCAGCGTCGGCGAAGGGCGGTGGCCACCGCCGCGTGCCGCCACGTCGCGCGCATAGGCATTGAGCCGCGCTGCAAGACGGCAGACCACCTCCGGGCCGCGCTCGCGCATCACGTGGATGAACCTGCCCCGACGTTGTTCTTCCAGGAGCTGCATCAACTGCACGTGGGGCTTCCAGACAGCAGCGCTGACGGAGGCGAGGGCTATCTCGACACCGATCAGCAACATCGCGATCGCAAGGATCGATACGTCGAGCATGACATCACGCAACCGCGTATGAACGAATACCTCGCTCCCCTCGATCCGGATCGTTCCCACGACTTCGCTTCCGGTGAGGATTGGCAGTTCTGCCGTTCCGGCACCTATGCCAATCGCCGCGGCGAGGGTCGAGGTGAGCGGCCCGCCCGTGGTTGCGCTCCGACTGGTCTCCGCAATCGGCTCTCCGTTGACCGATAGGATCGCAATGCTCGATATCTCCCGAAAATCTTGGAGGACGCCTTCGACATAGGGCGAGAGGCCACCGAGCGCGGATATGGGAATGCCGAGTTCGAGCGTGCGCTGCACTTCGTGCTGGATCAGTTCCGCCACGACGGTCGCCCGGCTTTCAAGCTCGGGCTCGATGGCCTGCTCAAAGGCGAACAGAACCAGGACCGAAAAAGCCATGAAGGCGGCCGTGATGTAGACGAATAACGCCAGCGCCAGCCGACCACGAAGACCGGGCGACGCCGGAGTGGCCGGATGCGGCGGACCAGGAGGCTCAGCTGCGCTCAGATTCGTCGGGACGGAGGAGGCCGGTGGGCTGCCCTCGCCCACTGCTGCGCGGTAGCGCTTCTCCGCCGAATCAAACCGCTCCGCGAGCGAGTCTGACAGGCCCGAACATGGGGGGCTCACCGGGCCTGACGCGTTTCGCGAAACCCAGCTCCGGACATCGATCTCCCTGAGTTCGCCGTCTATCCTTTCGTAGGTTGCCGTCAAGCCGTGCAGCGCCCATCGCATGGTGAGCCAGATCAGCGGGACACCGAGAACGGCGAAGATCAGCGCGGTGGACAGAAGTCTCCCGATGATCGCCCATGACCGGGCGGCGCCTTCGCGTCCGGAATAGGCCAGCAAGACCCCGCCCGCGAGACCACCGTCCGCACCGAAGATCCGGACGCCTGCGTAGTATCCTTTGGTGGTGTCTCCGGACCAAGTCCGACCGGCTCCGGCACCGTCACGCACCGACGCCCCAAGCGATGCGGCGTCGAGGCTTGCGGGGGCGGCGGATGCCAGCGGAGTGCCGTCCGCGCCGAACAGGAAGGCCCCTTCTATCGCGCTATCGAGTTGTCGAGACCGCTCGAGCAGCACGTTCGTGTTGCGTACCGAAGACAACGGCAGCCCGATGTTGGCCGCCGCCTCGAAAGGGGCGGCCACCCGCTTGGCGAGAATGTTGATTTTCTCGCGCTCCAGTTCCGAGTTGATCTGGTTGAACTGGAGGACGGCCAGCGCGACGAATGCAAGAAGGGATGCAACGACCACCGAATAGATCGCCGGGAAAATATGTCGCAGCATCAGCAAGTTCGTCGTCCTCCCTATCGGACAGTATCAGGAAAAGGGTCAGGACGGACAACGAGTTTGCGGTGCTACGGCCCAGGTGCCGGTTCACGCTCAATGGGCAAATTGTCCGCACTGCCGCCGTCTGCAGGACTTTTCATGCTGCGCGATGGATGAACGACCGGTTCCGCGACGCTTCAGTGCGGCCCTGGGGCACGAGGCGCAGGTCAGCTATGGGCCGCCCGTAAAGGCGGCCCAAGGCATCAAATTTCCACACTTTCTGAGATCGTCAGAGCGTCTTCCAGGTCGACGCCGAGGTAGCGGACGGTGCTGTCCATCTTGGTGTGCCCAAGCAGGAGCTGGACGGCCCTTAGATTTCCCGTCTTACGGTAGATATGCGCGACCTTCGTCCTGCGCATGGAATGCGTGCCATGGGACGTGGGATCCAGCCCGACGGAGCTCACCCAGTCCCGCACGAGACGGGCATATTGGCGAGTCGAGATGTGTAAGCGTTCGTGAAACCGGCCGGGCCAGAGGTACTCCGACCCGACCATCAGCGGTTCCTCCATCCAGCGCGCGAGCGATTTTTGCGTGCCTTCAGTGATCTCGAACCGGACCGGCCGCTGGGTCTTGCTCTGGATGATCGAGGCGCGTTCCTTAACCTGGCCCGATGCATAAACGTCGGCGACCTTCAGCTTCACCAGGTCACAACCTCGGAGCTTGCTGTCGATTGCAAGGTTGAAAAGGGCGAGGTCACGATGGTTCTCGGCAATTTCCAGGCGCACGCGGATGGCCCAGACGTGTTTGGGCATGAGGGGGCGCTTCTGACCGACAACGCGCCCCTTGTTCCAGGCGGGGCGGCAGGCGCGAATGGCAGGTAAATTGGCAGTGGGCATAGCAGGTCCTCCCATCCACCACGCCCTGCCACGACACCAACCCGACGTTGGTGCGAGATGATAGCACAGGGTTTCGGCTACGCGGCGAAGGTCCGCAGGGAGCCCAATTCGACGGATGTTGCAACACGCACCGATGTCAGCTTTTGCAGGTGGTCGGAACGAAGATAAAACCAACTCGTGCTCAGCACCGAGCTTTTGTGCACGGCCTCGGTGTGTCACACGATTGCCAGCTCCTCTACCCGGCGCTCGTCGACGGCGGTGCCCGTATTCACGGTCGTGGCAGGTTCGAGCAGCACCACCTCGCAACTCTCGGTCAGAGCCACGGGGCAATGCTCGACACCATGCGGGACGACGATGAACTCGCCCGCTTCGATCACCTCTTCCCGGTCCCTGAAGCGCATCAGCAGACGCCCCCGATGGACGAGGAACAGCTCGTCCTCACGCTCGTGGAAATGCCAGCTGAACGCCCCTTCGAATTTCGCGAGCTTGATCTGCATGTCGTTCACCTGCCCCGCGACGCGCGGCGACCAGGTTTCGGTGAAGGTAGCGAAGGCGGAATCGAGCCTCTTCTTCCCGAAAAGCGACAAATGTCCATTGAGGTCGGCGACATCCCGAAGGATTGCTGTGAGCTGGGCCTCCAGTCCTTTGCCGTCGGCCGGGTATTCCTCGTCCAGCGCAGCCGTGCCGATGGTGAACCCCGCCGCTCCGGCTCCATGGACGGCCGTGATACGGTCTTTGTCGGCAATAGACCCGGCCACAATGACCGGCTTGCCTGCGGCCTCGCATACGGCCGCGATGAGCTGAGGTACGTCTTGGTTCGGGGATCGGTAGGCGAGGAGGTCGAGGCCGTGGACACCGTCCCGGGAAGCAAGATCTCGTGCGCTTGCCGCGATCTCCTCTATCGTTCCTTCCAGTACGCTTGGATACCCGGTGATCTTGCCGGGGAATGGGTAGTATTCAAGCCCGGTTCCCGCCAGGACCGGAAGCACGTCGTCGACCCGGGTGCCGCCGAGCAGAATATCGACGCCGATCTCAACGGCAGCGCGGGCCGATGCGATTTCGCTGTCGCGGTCGAGCGAGACCACCTCAAGATAGGACGTCGCCCCCTTGGCCTGGATCGCCGTGTTCAGGGCTTTCAGGTCCTCGACGGGCAAGCCCACATCCTTAAAGCCGATATGGCGCACGCCGAGAGACAGCGCTGTTTCCAGATGTGTCATGGCATCGGCAACGGTCTTATCGTTGCGGGTAAGCATAAAAATGAAACGCAACCCCATCAGGCAGTCTCCTCAGTTTTGGCGCGAGTCGCAGCGAGCCTCTGCGCGTATTCAATGGCGGTCATCATGCTGGCGGCGTCGGCAATGCCCCGGCCAGCAATGTCGAATGCGGTGCCGTGATCCGGCGATGTACGCACGAAAGGCAGGCCGAGTGTAATGTTTACGCCTTTCTCGACGCCAAGGTATTTTACGGGGATCAGGCCCTGGTCGTGATATTGGGCGACCACCACGTCGAAGCGCCCCTTGCGGGCCTGCATGAAGACCGTGTCGCCCGGCCATGGTCCAGAGGCATCAATGCCCTCGGCGCGGGCGGCTTGGATCGCGGGCGAGATGATGTCGATCTCTTCCCGGCCGAACAGCCCGCCTTCCCCAGCATGAGGGTTCAGCCCGGCGACCGCGACGCGCGGTCGTTCAATCCCGAGCGCGCGACAGCCCTGATGCGCGAACCGGATCGCCGACATCTGCGCCGCATGATCGGCGCGGTCGATTGCGTCACGGAGGGAACAGTGAATCGTGACCAGAACCGTGCGAACCTCATCATTCGCCAGCATCATTGCCACGCGGTCTGCACCACCGAACTCGGCCAGCATTTCCGTATGGCCCGGATAGGACAGGTTAGCGGCGGCAAGCGCCTCTTTTTGGATCGGTGCCGTGATCAGTCCGCGCGCCAGCCCGGCTTTCGATAACGCGATCCCCTTGCGGATCGCGGCAAATGCGGCATTCCCGCTTTCGGCGCTCACCTCACCAACGGGGAAGGGCCCGTCTCCGCCTGTTTCAATCATTTCGATGCGATCAGGAGCGCCTGTCGCATCCTCGATGGTCTTCAGGATGGCCACCGTCTTGTCAGGTGCGAAGCGCTCGACAGCGGCCTGGATCACAGTCGCACGTCCAAGAACGACGCAGCGATCTGTGTTTTTCTCCGCCAGCGCCTTGATGACGATCTCCGGGCCGATGCCCGATGGATCACCCATCGAAATCACAAGAGGGGCCATTTCATTCACGGTGTGAGTTCCTTTGCCTGCAGCGCAAGCCGTCGAACGGCCCGTTGAAGGGTTTCGTCATCGCCGAAACCGCCTGCTTTCATGCCGAGCAGGACTGTGTATCCAGCAATTTCCGCGGAGCCGACCGGAAAGCCGGACTCGATCTCACCCAGAAGGGCGAACGTCCGTACCCCGGTGCGGTCCAGAATGGCTTCCATCGTGTCGCCACCGGTCGCGATCAGGGCACCGAACCCTCCGGCGGCGAGCTTTCCGGCCGCGTCAGTCGCCAGTCTGTTGAGGATTGCCGCTTGATCTGCCCTTCGTTCGGGAGGCGCCTTTAAAACCTCTGCCCGGTCGCTGGTCAGCGCGTCGGCCTGCCTGTGACTGACCACATTCGCGCTTCCAACGACGACAAGTACGGGACGATCGCTTGAGAAATTCGGTGCGCCGGAAGGTTCCTTAATACCGATCCTGCGCGCCAAGGCCTGCGCCAGCCCCGGCGATCCAACCCAGAAAACCTCTTCGGGCCGCTCGACCTGTTCGACCTGTCTGTCGAGGTCATCCTGCGTCTGGGCGTTGAATATCAGCACCTTTTCCGCGTCCAGCGGAACAAGGTCTTGCAGCGTCGCTGTCCGCGCAGGGTGAACAGGGTCCTCGCCATAGGGTGAGAGGTGAACGGGCAGGCCATTCACAAACTGCACCCCCTCCAAGGTCGTGCGACCCGCATCGGGAAACGCGGGTGCGAAGATGAGCGTGTCACGCCCTGACGCCCGGAATGCCAACTCGATTTCGTCGCGCACATGGCCCCGAAGCGTGGAATCGACCGTCTTCAGCAGAATCTCTGAGCTGCGCAGCTCCCGCGCAAACCGGGCCATACGCGCACCGGCCTCGCTGACAGAAACCGACCGGGATGCAACATCGACCGCGCAAATATCGACCTCGGCTCCCGGCAATAGCTGCCGTCCGACATGGGCAGTCAGGCCGCGAGCAACAAAAGGACCCGCACCATCAGCGGCGCTGGTCAAATCATCTGCAAGAATCGCAACCTTGAAGGTGGAATCGTGTGACATGACCTCACGATGACCCCACTCCAAAGATCTCACAAGCGATTGTTGTGCACGTTTAATGGTGATAAATAGTCACCAATGAAGCGATCTGATCTCCCATATCTCGACGACCTTCGCGCCTTTGAGGAAACGGCTCGGCTGGGGTCTGTCCGCGCCGCTGCCGATGCGCTCGCGCTCACGCATGCAGCGATCAGTCGGCGAAACGCCCGACTGGCCGACTATGTGGGCGCGCCCCTGTTCAAGCGTGAGGGCCGTGGGCTGCGGACGACAGCGGCGGGCGACCTGTTGCGGGATGCATGCCGGCGCAGTTTCGACGACATTTCCAGAACAATCGCCACCATTCAGGAAGCTGAGGCAAAGCAGGATGATGTGATCCTACTGTCCTGCGAAAGATCTGTTGCGATGCGGTGGTTGATCCCCCGGTTAAGCCAGTTTCAGGATGCAAACCCGTCTGTTGCCGTTCACCTATCCGTCGGCGGCGGCCCCACCGAACCGACTGCCCGGCGAAATGTTCTGGCCCTGCGTCGCCTCGACTTTCCCGTACCCGCCACCTGGTCGGTCGAACCGCTTTGGTCAGAACGTGTCGGGCCTGTCATGGCACCCTCACTGGAATCAGATTTCCAGCGCGGTGACTATATTGCTCTGGGAACGCGGACCCGCCCCGACGCCTGGTCAAAATGGCTGGCGGCCCATCCCGACGTTCCACGCCCCCGTGAGACGCGGATGCTTGATCATCACTTCCTGATGGTCGAGGCCGCGTGCGGCGGCCTTGGGGTCGGGCTTTCCCCGCGTGTCATGGCGCTTGATGACGTGGATCGCGGTCGCCTTATCGCACCGTATGACTTCGTACCGGACGGATCGCGATATGGGGTGCTGCACTCAGCTCATGAAGATCTCAGCAAGAACGCGCGCCAGCTATGCGACTGGCTGATCAAGATGTCTGGCGATCTGTAGTCGAGGCCGCGAAGCAAAGAACGCACTTCTGGGTGCGCAGCCAAAAAAGCAATCATTGGCGCAGTCGCCGCGAAGGGTCGTTTTGTCCGCACTGCCGTCATTCGCGCTTTGAGAATGCTGCGCGATGCACGAATGGCCGGTCTGGCGAGGTTGCATTGCAGCGTTGGGTCGGCCCGGGAACGGCCGGTTTGGGCCGATCGCGCCGCGCTGGCAGCCGCGTCCATCGCAACTTTGCGAAGGGCGCTTTCCTGCGCTCAGCGGACGGGTATCCCAAGCTACCAGATAGGCCACGCCAGCCCCGCGAGCTCTGGTCGCACGGCATGAGTCGAGATCGCGGCAGAAAGGCCAGGGCTTGCATCCCAGAAGCGTTTCGCGGGATACGGCGGCCCGACAACTTCTCCCGGGAAGTCCATTGATAATCGAAAGCCACAATGTCTCCGACCGACCGCCTCAAGACCGACTGTTCCAAATGCGCGGCCCTTTGCTGCGTCGTGCTGGCCTTCGACAAAGGTAAGGATTTCGCATTTGACAAGAACCCCGGCGAACCTTGCCGGAACCTCTCGGGGCACAGTTGCACGATCCACGACAAGTTGACGCAGGAAGGTTTTCCTGGCTGCGTCGCCTATGATTGCCTCGGCGCCGGCAACCGTGTCGTTCAGGAAGTCTTCGCGGGTCGATCCTGGCAGAAGGACCCGCGCCTGATGCCGGTGATGATGGAAGCCTTCTCAGCCATGCGTGAGGTCCACAAGCGGATCGATTTGCTGCGTGCCGCCGAAGCCCTGCCGTTGGAGCCGCGCGACGACCAGAAACGTCGGGACTTCCTCGACCACCTCGAGCAGCACCGCTGGAGTGGGCCTGAGCTCAATGAATTCGAGGTTGGCCTGGCGCTGGAGATCGACATCTTCTTCCATGGGGTCGGTAAGTATTTGGGCGGCATCCTCTCCGCCGGGCGGTGAGCCTGCGACTTGATGGTGGGGCACGCTATCGTGTGAGACCCTGGCTATACGGCAATGTCGCGAAGGTCAGCTCCGAGCCCAGAGCAGCGGGCGCCCTGGGCGCAGGCTTTCGCGGGTGCAGCAGGCTGGTCACAGCCCATAGCCGTCAGTCGTGCCTGGCACAGTGACAGCTGCTGACACCAGCCCGAAGCTGCCGGTCGTGACAGTTGACCATCCACGCACGCCTGGAACAGCAATGGCAGCAAAACATCAAACGCGGCGATGTCGTCGCCTTCCGGTTCCCGCACCTGTTTCCCGGCTCGGAGGAGCCGAAGATCCGCCCGAGCCTCGTCCTCGACGTCGTGGAGCGCGGCGGCGAGCGTTTCGCGCTGCTCGCCTACGGCTCCGCCAGCGGGGCAAAGCTGCGGCCGGGGTATCTCATCCCCGTCCGGGACCCGAAGGAACTCGAGCAAGCCTCGCTTCATGAGCCGACCGTGTTCGACGGCCGGCGCCGCCTGCTGGTCTCGCTGAAAAATGGAAAATTCGATGTCTGCAAGAGCAAGGGCACGCCGGTGCTCGGGCGGCTGACCGGAGATGCGGAGGAGCGGATGAACGCGGTGCGCGCCCGTATCCATGCCGAACGGGACATGCGCCGCCCTGGCTTCCAGCGGATGAAGGCCGCGGCTAACCGCCAGCAGTTCGATGTCGTGGTGGTCGAAGCGATCGACCGCCTCACCCGCCAGGTGAAAGACGCCCTGAGCACCTTCGACCTGTTCACGTTCCAGAACATCGAACTTCATTCAATCCAGGAAGGGCCGCAGGACTTCATGAAGGTCCTCTTCGCCGGCTTCGGCGCCCAGATGTTCAGCCAGAAGATCGCGGATCACACCCGGCGCGGGATGCAGGGCGCCGTCACCCGCCAGCGCCTGCACACGCGCGCCTACGGCTACCGCAAGCGTAACACCGAGCACCGCCTGAACCGCGAGATCGATCCGGAGCAGGCGCACGTGCTGCGCCGCATCTTCACCGAGTTCGCGTCCGGCAAATCGACGCACGCCATCGCCCATGGCCTGAACGCCGACCACGTCCCGGCACCAAATGGCGGGACGTGGGAGGCCTCGACCCTGCGCGGTAACCCCACTCGGCAGGAGGGGTCCTGCGCAACCGGATCTACATCGGCATCGCGAGCGTCTGCAAGAACACCCATACGTTCCACCCTGAGACTGGGGCGAAGAAGATCAAGCCCACCCCGAAGGAAGCCGTCGAGCAGGAGATCCCGGATCTGCGGATTATCGACCAGGACCTTTGGGACGCGGTGCAGGCAGAACTCAAACGCCGCGCGCCGCGCATAGGAAGAAATACCTGCTCTCCGGTTTACTGGTGTGCGGCTGCTGCGGCGCGCCCCATATCATCGTCAGCCGCACCGGTTACTGCTGTCGCGAATCCCGTAAAAAGGCCTGCAACAACACTGTCGCGATCTCCCGCAAGCGCATTGAAGCCCGCGTCTTTGCGGCTCTGCGGAGCGCCTTCCTGTCGCCCGAACTGATCGCGCGGTTCGAAGAATCCCTGGACGTCGAAAGAAAGAAGGTCGCGGACGGTTCTCTGGACGGTGAACTCTGCTGCTTCCGGACCGCTCTGAAGAAAGCCGAAGCCGGTCGGGCGAACATTCTCGCAGCCATCGCCGAGGGGGCGCCATACGCGGCCTTCAAGGGAAAGGCCGACACCCTCGCAGCCGAGATTACGGCCTTGAACGATCGGATCTCGAGCATCGAGACGCAACTTGCCAGCCAAGCCCTGCCTCAGGAAGATGCACGCGGCGTCTACCAACGCGTCCTGCAGGAGATGGACCAGCTCCTCGCAGATCCCGACCTCGTCGACGAGGCGAACAGCTATCTGAAAATGCTGGTCGACCGGGTCACCCTGACGCCGGATGAAAACGCGCAACACGGTCTCGAAGCCGTCATGGAACTCTCCAGCGATGCCCTCCTGCCGATGCCCCAGGACGGTGAAAACGCCCAGGCCCATGCCTGCAAAGTGTTCTGTTGAGCGTCGGCAAGGCCAGCGTCCATCTCGCATGCCCCGCTCATCGACACCAAAGTGCAATCAACGGCTGGGCAGGGGGCGCTGCCCCCCGCACCCCCCGGGATATTTTGGGCCAGAAGAAGAGGGCGTTCAGAGGCCGCGCAGCAGGGCGGTCGCCAGCGCCCACATGACCAGGCCGATGCCGAGATCGAGCAGCTGCCAGGCGCGGCGGCTGGTCATCACCGGGGCGAGCAGGCGCGCGCCGTAGCCCAGCGCGAAGAAGAAGGTGAAGGAGGCCGCCGCCGCGGCGATGCCGAAGACCACCTTTTCGTCGCGCGGGGCGAATTGCGTGGAGACCGCGCCGATCAGGCCCAGGGTGTCGAGATAGACATGCGGGTTCAGCCAGGTAAAGGCCGCCCCCGTGGCCAGCGTCGGCCAGAGCGGCGCGGATTGCCCGCCCAGGGCCAGCGCGTCGTCGCCGCGCCACGCGGCCCGCAGGCGCAGCGCGCCGTAGACCGCCAGGAAGGCCGCGCCGGCCAGCGCCATCGCGGTGGGAAACCAGGGCACCACGGCCACCAGCGTTCCGAACCCCGCCACGCCCGCCGCGATCAGCACGGCGTCGGACAGCGAGAACAGCAGGCACAGCCAGAACACATGGGCGCGCAGCAGCCCCTGGCGCAGGACAAAGGCGTTCTGCGCCCCGATCGCCAGGATCAGCGACAGCGCGGTCAGGTAACCGGTCGTGGCGACGCCCAGCATCCGCGGCCTATTCGGCGGGCGGTTCGTGCAGCGGCGTGGCCACCAGCGGCGGGCCCGAGGGGTTCTTTTCGTTCGGGTAGACCAGCCCGGCCGAGATCACCAGCTTGGCCGCGTCCTCGACGCTCATGTCGAGGAAGATCACCTCTTCGCGCGGCACGAACAGCAGGAAACCCGAGGTCGGGTTCGGCGTGGTGGGCAGGAAGACCGAGATCAGCGGCTCGTCACGCGGGATGCGGCGGTCGATCTCGCCCTTGGTGGTGGTGGAGACGAAGGCCACCGCCCAGATCCCCTTGCGCGGGTATTCCACCAGGCAGGCGCGGTCAAAGCTGGTCTCGGACTGGGCGAAGACCGTCTCGGCGATCTGCTTGGCGCCAGAATAGATCGAGCGGACCACCGGCATGCGCTCCACCAGGCTTTCGCCCCAGCTGAGCAGCGAGCGGCCGATCAGGCCCTTGGCGATCCAGCCCACGAACACCGTGAAGATCAGGAAGAACACCACGCCGACGCCGCGGATGCTGATCTGGGTTTCCTCGCCGAAGATTTTCTTCAGAACGGTTTCGGGGTGGTAGGCATCGGGCACGAAGGGCAGCACGAAGCCGTCGATCCAGCCCGCCACGGTCCACAGCAGCCAGACGGTCAGGCCGATGGGCGCGATGACCACGATCCCGGTGAAGAAGGAATTGCGCAGCCAGCCGAAGGGCCGGCGCCGCTTTCGGGACTGGTCGGAATGGTCTTCGTCGTCTTGTTCGAACATGGTGCGCCCTGTTGCTTTGAGCGCAACTTAGGGGCTCGACCCGGGGTCCACAATACGGCGCGGGCCGCGCGGGCGCGGATTTCGTCAGCTTTCGCTCAAGCAGCGTGCAATGGCGGCGGCCAGCCGTGCATTGTTCAGCACCAGCGCGATGTTCGCGGCCAGCGACCGGCCCTGCGTCAGTTCGAAAATGCGCTGCAGCAGGAAGGGCGTGACCGCCTTGCCGGTGATTCCCCGGGCCCCGGCCTCGGACAGCGCCTCGGCGATGATCGGGTCGATCTCTTCGCGGGCGATCTCGGCCTCGGCGGGAATCGGGTTGGTGACGAGCTGCCCGCCCGCCAGCCCCAGCGCGGCGCGCATCCGGTGGGCGAGGGCGATCTCGGCGGCGCTGTCCATGCGCAGCGGCGCGGGCAGGCCCGAGCGGCGCGACCAGAAGGCCGGCAGGTCGTCGCTGCCATAGCCGATCACCGGCACGCCGAGGGTTTCCAGCACCTCCAGCGTCTTGGGCAGGTCGAGGATGGCCTTGGCGCCGGCGGCGACCACGGTGACCGGGGTTTGCGCCAGCTCGTGCAGGTCGGCGGAGATGTCGAAGCTGAGCTCGGCCCCGCGATGCACGCCCCCGATGCCGCCGGTGGCGAAGACCTCGATCCCCGCGAGATGGGCGCAGATCATGGTGGCGGCCACCGTGGTGGCCCCGGTGCCGCCCGCCGCCACGCAGGTGGCGAGATCGGCGCGGCTGAGCTTGCGCACGTCCCGGGCCTGGGCCAGGGCGCTGAGCTGATCGTCGGTCAGGCCGGCATGGATGCGGCCCTGCATCACCGCGATGGTGGCGGGCACGGCGCCGGCGGCGCGGACCTCGGCCTCGACGGCGCGGGCGGTCTCGAGGTTCTGGGGCCAGGGCATGCCGTGGGTGATGATGGTGCTTTCCAGCGCCACCACGGGCCGGCCTGCGGCGCGGGCCGCGTCGACCTCGGGTGAGGGGTGGAGGGGCAGGGTCATGTCACTCTCCCGCGACGTGGCGCGCGGCGGCGGCGAGCGCGGCCTCCAGCGCCGCGCCTGCTGTCGCCCCGCTGCGTTCGGCCGCGATATGGGCGGCCATGAAACTGTCGCCCGCGCCGGTGATGCGGGCAACGCTGACTTCGGGGGCGGCGTGGGTGATCACGCCGCCCGGGCCGCCCTGCGAGGCGGGCGCGGCGCCCGCGGTGACCAGGGCGCGGGCCGCGCCGGCGGCCAGCAGGGCGGCGGCGGCGGTCGCGCTGTCCTCGAATACCTTGCCGCACAGCAGCCCGGCCTCTTCGAGATTGACGTAGAGGGTCGCGCGGGGATGGCCGAGCAGCGGGCGCAGGCGCAGCGCCTTGCCCGGGCTGGCGGGCGCCACGCGCAGGTCGGCGGCCACGAACAGCGGGCTTTGCGCGATCTCGGCCAGCAGGTCCTCGGTCAGGTTGCCGTCGAGTGCGATTGTGCCGGGGTAGGGCGCGTCGGCCGATCCCAGCCGCCCGTCGCCGAGCGCGGCCAGGATGGCGCCGCCCGCGGCCTCGAGCGAATGAACGTCGGCGATGGCGGCCACCAGCCCGCGGGAATCCTCGACCGCGATGTAGCGGTCGGTGGGGTGGCCGGCGCTGCGGTGGATGTGATCGGTGATCAGGCCCATGTCCCGCGCCGCGGCGACGAGTTCGCGGCCTTCCGGGTCTTCGCCGACCACGCTCAGCAGCGCGGGGCGCAGCCCGTGGCCGCGCAGGGACATGGCGATGTTCATCGCCACGCCGCCGGGCTGGCGGCGGATCTGGCCGGGCATGTCGGCGCCGAAGGGCATGGCGGCGGGGCTGCGTCCGATCACGTCCCACAGGACGGATCCGATGCAGAGGAGATCGGGGCGTGGTGTCATCGCGCGGCATTTGGACAAGGGGCGGGGCGCTTGGCAAGCGGCGGATGCCTCCGGCGGGGATATTTTGGAACAGAAGAAGGGGCAGGGGTTGCGCACCGGGGGGAAGGGGTGTAAATGCGCGCACACTTCACAGGCGGGGTTTGGGCCTGGCGGGGAGACATCCCGTTACGGTCCGCCGGTTGGGCGATTGCCCTTGATGACCCCGCTCAGGCGCAAACCGGAAAGGAATTGGACATGGCGCTTCCTGAATTCTCCATGCGTCAGCTGCTTGAAGCTGGCGTTCACTTTGGCCACCAGACGCAACGCTGGAACCCCCGTATGCAGGAGTTCATCTACGGCGAGCGTAACGGCATCCACATCCTCGACCTGACCCAGACCGTGCCCATGCTGGACGCGGCGCTGAACGTCGTGCGCGAGACCGTCGCCAAGGGCGGCCGCATCCTGTTCGTGGGCACCAAGCGTCAGGCGCAGAAGCCGGTCGCCGACGCGGCCGAGAAATGCGCGCAGTACTATATGAACCACCGCTGGCTGGGCGGCACGCTGACCAACTGGAAGACCGTTTCGCAGTCGATCCAGCGCCTCAAGGCCATCGACGAGCAGATGGAAACCGGCGCCGAGGGCCTGACCAAGAAAGAGCGTCTGGGCATGGAGCGCGAGCAGGCCAAGCTGCAGGCCTCGCTGGGCGGCATCCGTGAAATGGGCGGCCTGCCCGACCTGCTGTTCGTGATCGACGTCCGCAAAGAGGACCTGGCGATCGCCGAGGCCAAGAAGCTGGGCATCCCGGTCGTGGCCGTGGTCGACACCAACTGCTCGCCCGAGGGCGTGGACTACATCATCCCCGGCAACGACGACGCCGCGCGCGCCATCTCGCTCTACTGCGACCTGGTCAGCCGCGCCGCGCTGGACGGCATGACCGCCCAGCTCGGGGCCGCCGGCATCGATCTCGGTGCCCTGGAAGAGGGTGTCGAGGAAGAGGTCGTCGCCGAAGAGGCCGCCGAAGAGACCGCCGAGGGCTGAGCCCCGCTGTCACAGAATTGATACCGGGCGCGGCTAAGGCCGCCCCGGAGATCGCATACGCAATCGAGGAGAGCCAAGATGGCAATCACCGCAGCACTGGTGAAGGAACTGCGCGACAAGACCGGCGCAGGCATGATGGACGCGAAAAAGGCGCTGACCGAGACCGACGGCGACATGGAAGCCGCC
>Ga0207799_100351_pt1 | contig 21263 bp, 13 predicted proteins | sample TtanPargueraPR_4_FD_187742 | JGI IMG/M metagenome (GOLD analysis project Ga0207799, IMG submission 187742) | Aerobic enrichment media microbial communities from Bioluminiscent Bay, La Parguera, Puerto Rico - Tt and M2 (SPAdes) | ecosystem: Environmental > Aquatic > Marine > Unclassified ...
GCTCGCCGCCGCGCGCCAGCTGGTCGGTGAAGTCGCTGCGCAGCACCACCACGCCGGACAGGGTTCCGGCGACCAGCGCGTCCTCGGCGGCGGCGCGGTGGCGGTAGACCGAGACGTCGAAGTAGCGCGAGTCCGACAGGCTGTGGACGAAGGTCTGGGTCTGCGGCGTCGACTGTTCGACCACCGCGCCGATCTTCACGTCCTCGGCGTCGAGCGACACGCCGTAGCCGAACAGGAACAGCAGGATGATCGGCAGCACGAAGGCGATGGCGATGCTGCTCGGGTCGCGCACCACCTGCATGGATTCCTTGCGGATCAGCCCGGTCAGGCGGCGGAGGCGGCCGCCGGTCTGGTGCGGTTCGCGGGTCATGCGGCGTCGCGCTCCGTTTCGCGCTGCTGTTGTTCGACCAGATGGACGAAGGCGTCTTCCAGGGTCGGGTCGGGCAGGTCGTCGGACCGCAGCGGTTCCTTCAGCTCGTCGGGCGATCCGGTGGCGATCAGCTTGCCGGCGTTGACGATGCCGATGCGGTCGCAGTACTCCGCCTCGTCGAGGAAATGGGTGGTGACCAGCACCGTCGCCCCTTGCCCGGCCATGGCGTTGATGTGGGCCCAGAACTCGCGCCGGGTCAGCGGGTCGACGCCGGATGTCGGTTCGTCGAGGAACAGGATCGACGGGCCGTGCATCAGCGCGCAGGCCAGCGCCAGGCGCTGCTGGAAGCCGAGCGGCAGCCCGCCGGCCAGGGCGCCGACCATGGGCTCGAGTCCGAAGGTCGACAGCATCCCCTCGACCGCCTGTCTGCGCCGCCGCCGGCCGAGGCCGTAGGCGCCGCCGAAGAACTCCAGGTTCTGGCGCACCGTCAGGCCGCCGTAGAGCGAGAACTTCTGCGACATGTAGCCGATGCGGGAGCGCGCCACCGCGGCGGCGCGGCGCAGGTCGATCCCGGCCACCCGGGCGTCGCCGTCGCTCGGCGGCAGCAGCCCGCACATCATCTTGAAGGTGGTCGACTTCCCGGCGCCGTTCGGGCCGAGCAGCCCGAAGATCTCGCCGCGCTTGACGCTGAACGAAATATCGTCGACCGCGCGGAAGCTGCCGAACACCCGGGTCAGGTGTTCCGCCCGCACCGTCGCCTCGCCGTCGGCCAGATCCCCGTTGTGGATCTCGACCGAGACGGGCTCGGTTTCGCCGCTGCCCTCGCGGGCCCGCAGCATGGCGACCACGGCGTCCTCGAAGCGCGGGGTGACGGGGGATATCTCCAGGGCCGCCTCGGCGTCCAGTTCGGCCGAGGCGGGGCGGCGGGCCTCCTCCTTGAGGACGATCCGCACGGTGCGCCCCTGGATGATCGCGTCGGCGACGCCCGGCGCGCGCTGCGCCGCCGCCTGCATCTTGCGCTTGTTGCCGTCGAGACCGCGCAGCACGAAGGTGCGCCCCTCGACGCGCCGGGTCAGGTCGTCGGGCGGGCCGTCGTACAGCAGCCTGCCCTCGTTGAGCAGCAGCACCGAATGGCAGCGCTCGGCCTCGTCCAGATAGGCGGTGCTCCACAGCACGCCGATGCCCTCGCCGGCCAGTTCGTGGACCATCTTCCACAGCTCCCGGCGCGACACCGGATCGACGCCGACGCTCGGTTCGTCGAGCAGCAGCAGGCGCGGCGGGCGGACCAGCGCGCAGGCCAGGCCGAGCTTCTGCTTCATGCCGCCCGACAGCGCTCCGGCCAGCCGCTTCTGGAACGGCCCCAGTCCGGTGAACTTGACCAGCCGCTCGAACGCCGCGTCGCGCTCGTCGCCGGTCAGGTTGCGCAGGTCGGCGTAGAGCGCCAGGTTCTCGGCCACCGTCAGGTCCTCGTACAGGCCGAAGCGCTGCGGCATGTAGGCGGTAATGGCGTGCACCGCCTCCGCCTCGTCGATGCTGTCGTGGCCGTCGACGCCGATCGATCCGCCGTCCGGCAGCAGCAGTCCGCCGATCAGCCGGATCAGCGTCGTCTTGCCGGCGCCGTCCGGGCCGACCAGCCCGGTCACCTTGCCGGCCTCGATCTCGGCGTCGATGCCGTCGAGCGCCGTGACAGTCCGCTGCTTGTTGACGAACCGTTTGCTGATGCCGTCGATGCGGGCGACCGGCGCGGCCATGGCGTTAGTTCCCGTTCTCCGTCCGGAAAACCACGGTCACCGGCATGCCCTGCCTCAGCCCTTCGTCGGGATGCTCGACGATGACCCGCAGGCGGTAGACCAGGTTGACCCGCAGTTCCTCGGTCTCGACGGTCTTCGGGGTGAACTCGGCGACCGGCGAGATGAAGCCGACCTGCCCGGTGTAGGGATGGTCCGGCCGGGTGTCGGTGTAGACGTCCGCCGTCATGCCCGGATGGATCCGGCCGAGGTCGGGCTCGGGGATGTAGGCGCGCACCCAGACCGGGTCGGTCAGGGCCAGGGTCAGCACCGTGGTGTTGGCCTGCAGCACCGCGCCGGGCTCCTGCACGCGGGTCAGCACCGTCCCGGCCGAGGGCGAGACCAGGTCGCTGTCGGCGTAGCGCCGGTGCGCGGTGGCCAGGGCGGCCTCGGCCGCGCCGAGGTCGGCCTCGGCCGCGGCGATGTCCTCGTCGCGCGCCCCGATCTCCATGAGGCGCTGCGAGGCGCGGGCCAGCTTGAGCGATGCCTGGGCCTCGCGCAGGGCATTCTCGGCCTCGTCGAGCGACTGCCTGGAGACCGCCGAGGTCTTGGCCAGGTCGCGGCGGCGCTCGAAGGTCGCCTTGGCCAGGACGACGGCGGCCTGGGCGCGCTCGGTCTCGGCGCGGGCCTGGGCGATCTCCTCCTTGCGGTTGCCGGCCTCGAGCTTTTCGAGCTGCGCCCGCTTGGCGGCGACGGTCGCCTCGGCCGAGCGGATGTCGTCTTCCAGGTATCCCTTCTCCAGCGAGGCGAGGACCTGCCCCGGCTCGACCCGGTCGCCTTCCTCGACGTCGAGGCTCTCCAGCCTTCCGCCGACGTAGAAGCTGAGGTTGACCTGGCGCACGTCGATGTTGCCGTAGGCCTTCAGCCGGCCGTTCTCCTCGGGCTGGCCGGTGACGCTGTCCCAGGCCAGCCGAGCGGTGGCGGCGGCGCGGCCGAGGGCGGCCGGGTTCAGGGCCAGCCAGGCGGCAACCCCAACGACGGCGCTCGCAACCACGGCGATGAGGACGATCTTTTTCGGATTCATGGCTTTTCCTCCGGCAGGGGCGGCAGCCCCAGCGAGGCGATGACCGAAGCGGTCGCCTCGCGGTAGATGATCTCGAATTCCTCGGGCCCGATATCGGTCCATCCGGTCCGGCTGAACAGGATCACCCGGGTGATGAAGAAGACGACGATCTGGCCGACGACCGTATGGGCCCGGACGATGGTTTCGGATGCCTCGGGGTCACGGTCCAAGGCGGCGGCGGTCAGCGCGGTTATCGCCTTGTGCAGCGGCTCAATGCGCCCCTTGAACATGATGTCGTAGGCGCTGGACGGAAACGAGTATTCGCGCATGACCAGCGCGGCGCGGAGTTGCATGCGCTCGTCTTTCGTGAAGACGCCGAGCATTCCGCGAACGACCATCGCCGCGACCTGGGACAACCGGCTGCGAAATTCGCCGGCCGCGGCGATCGCCTCATGGACCCTTTCGGTGAGCGGCCTCATCTCGGTTTCGGTATCGAACACCATCTGTTCGGCAACGGCGTTGTACAGTTCTTGCTTGCCGCCGAAGTGATAGGCGATGGCCGCGATGTTGACCCCGGCGGTCTGGGCCAGCTGGCGGGTCGAGACGGAATCGAATCCATACATGGCGAACAGGCGCAGGCCGGCTTCGAGCAGCCGGTCGCGGGTGTCGCCTTCGATGGGCGTGTCGGGGATGATGGGCTTGGTCATGACTTTTTCCACGGCTTGAATACCGAGAGACCGGTGGCGAGCAAAAAGTCGGCGGCCGTCATGTGCAGTGTTTTCAGCCAATGGGTCGCGGTGGGCCCGAAATGTTTTTTCGCGTTCTCCGCCATTGATTCTTCCCGTCGATCTTTTCTGCTGCTCGATAAAAGCGGTCCGGTGGGCGGGCGGGATCGCGTCGTGGTGGCGACCCCGCCGGACTGACGGGCGGCGCGGGAAAAGCCCGCCAGCTGCCCCAACCGAACATGAACCAGACTAAATCAATCGTTTGAATAAGTCAATCGATTGATTTAATTTGAGCCATGGTTATTGGAAAAGCACGCGGAAAGGGGCGCCCTTTTGAAAAGAGCGGTCCCCTTTAACTCCTTGTTCGCCGTGTTGCGAGTTGGCGTTCAGATGGCCCGGATCCGGAAGTCCTCGGGCGCCCGCCCCTTGAGGTGGCGATCGAACGCCTCGTCCATCGCCTGTTCGAAATGCCGGGTATAGCGGACGGTGTCGAACAGGGGGTGGGTGTCCCTGTTGCGCGCCAGCTTGGCCCTGATCTCGGCCAACCGTTGCGGATCGGCTGCCAGTTCGAGGATCAGACGTTCGTATTCCTCCTCGCTGGCCGTGATCAGTTCGGGCAGGCCGACGGCGGACAGCAGGCTGGCGGCCACGCGGGCCGAGAATTGCCTGCCGATCTTGGTGACCACGGGCAGCCCGGCCCAGAGGGCGTCGCTGGCCGTTGCGTGGGCATTGTAGTTGAACGTATCGAGGAACAGGTCGGCATGCTTGAGCCGGGCAAGGTGCTCGGCAACGGAAGGCAGCCTGTCGGCGAAGACGATTCGGTCCGCATCCACGCCGCGCGCGGCCGCCTCTTTCCGCAGGTTGGCCTTCACCGTTTCGTTGGCGGCGGGCAGCCACAGCGCGCTGCCAACGACCTGCCGCAGCAGCCGCATCCAGATATCGAATTCGGCGGGGCTGATCTTGTAGAAATTGTTGAAGCAGGCGAACACCAACCCGTTTTCGGGCAGCCCGAAGTCGGAACGGCGGGTGTCGGTTTCGGCGATGGCCCGCCTGTTGTCGCTCGGCATATAGGTGTCCGGCAGATAGATGACGTTTTCCGCGTATGCGTCCCGATGCTCCTCCGGAATGAGGACGGGATCGGCGACGATGTAGTCCATGAAGCCGCCCCCTATCGTCCCCGCATAGCCGAGATAGTTGATCTGTATGGGGGCCAAGCGGAACGCGAACAGGTCGCTGCGGGAAAACCGTGTGAGGCCGTTTACGTCAATGGCAATTTGCAGATCGTCCGCCCGCGCCTGATCGACGATCCGTGCCGTGGGCAGGTTTCGGATGTCGGTGAATCCGTCGACCAGACCGCCGATCGCTTCACGGTGCTTTTCCACCGGCTGTTCGCCGAAACTGTAGGCGTGTAACTCGAACCGGTCCCTGTCGTACTCTCTCAGGAGGCCCGACATCATGAAGAAAACGGCATGCTCGGCGAAATCCGATGAAAAAACACCGATCCGCAGTTTCGCGGGACGGGTCCGGGGCCTCTCCGGCAGGGGCAGAGGCTTTCGACAATATTTGTCTCTGGCCAGATTGACCGAGCGCCGCATCTGCCGTTGCGGGTCGTCTTCCAGGAATAGGGTGGCAAACGGCGATACGCTTTCGCCCTCGATGCCGAGCACGGCGCAGGCGGCGCCGATGTCGGTTTCTTCCGTCCAATCGCAGACATTCCGTTTGGCGAAAAGCAGTCTTGCCCGGGCGATGGCGAAGTCCGGTTTGTATTGGAGCGCAAGCGCGAAATGGCGGATCGCCTCGTCCTTCCGGCCTTGCGCATCGAAGGCTAGGCCCGCGTTGTAGTACGCATCGGCAAAGTCCGGTTTGACCTTGACCGCCTGGGCATAGTTGGCGATCGCCTCGTCCAGCCGTCCCTGCCCTTGAAACGCGATGCCCAGGCTGTTGTAGGCTTCGGCATAGTCCGGTTTGAGGGCGATCGCCCGCGTGCAGTTACCGATCGCTTCGTCGATCTGCCCCAGTTCCCTGAGCGCCTCCCCCAGGTTCTGGTGCGGTTCGGCGGAATCCGGCTGAAGGGCGATGGCCCGCCTGTAGCAATCGGTGGCGCGGCCGATCTGGCCCTGTTCTTTGAGCGCGTTTCCGAGGTTGTTGTGCGCTCCGGCCTGATCCGGCTGGAGTTCGACCGCCCGGGTATAGCAGTCGACGGCTCGATCCAACTGCCCCTGCGCTTTGAGCGCGACGCCGAGGTTGCTGTAGGCCGCCGCGTAATGCGGATCGATCTCGAGGATCCGCAGGAACGCCTGTTCGGCCTTATCCCAGTATCCGAAAGCGAAATTGATCGCGCCCTCGACGTTCCACAGAACGATCGACTGGGGATAATCGCGCAACAACGCGGGCATGCGGCCGGCAAGGGCCTTGAGTTGTCCGGAATTGTAGAGTTTCGAGACCTCGTTCAGGATATCCTGCGGCGGGGCCGTTTTTTCTTCCGATAGCTGGCCGAGTCGCGCAAGACCCTGCTGCGCCCGTTTGTTGTTGGGGAATTGTTCGAGCACATCCCGATAGAGCCCGCGGGCCTCTTCGATTTCTCCCCGTCGGGCCCGGGCTTCCGCTTTGAGCAGCGCTTTCTGTACGGTCTGTTTTGCCATAATTCCCTTTGCCGAAAGGCTCGAATGTCCGTCCTTTATGCCGCGGTCCCGATCCTCAGATCCTCGGGCGGGAGCCCCTTGAGGTAACGATCGAACGCCTCGTCCAGCGCCTGTTCGAAATGCCGGGTATAGCCGGCGGTGTCGAACAGGGGACGGCTGGCCCGGTTGCCTGCCAGCTTCGCCCTGATACCGGACAACCGTTGCGGATCGGTCGCCAGTTCGAGGATCAGGCGTTCGTATTCCTCCTCGCTGGCCGTGATCAGTTCGGGCAGGCCGATGGCGGTCAGCAGGCTGGCGGCCACGCGGGCGGCGAACTGCCTGCCGATCTTGGTGACCACGGGCAATCCGCCCCAAAGGGCGTCGCAGGTCGTTGCATGGGCATTGTAGTTGAACGTGTCGAGGAACAGGTCCGCGTGTTTCAACCGGGCGAGATGCTCGGCAACGGAGGGCAGCCTGTCGGCAAAGACGATCCGCTCCGCATCCACGCCGCGCGCGACCGCCTCTTTCCGCAGATTGGCCTTCACCGTTTCGCTGGCGGCGGACAGCCATAGCACGCTGCCTTCCATTCGCCTCAGCAGCCGCATCCAGATGTCGAATTCGGCGGGGCTGATCTTGCATAGATTGTTGAAGCAGCAGAACACGAAGCCGCCCTCCGGCAGACCGAACTCGGCGCGGGAGGTCTCGGTTTCGGCGATGGACCGACTGTCGTCGTTCGGCATGAAGGTGTCCGGCAGGTAGATGACGCTTTCCGTGTATCCGTCCCGATATTCCTCGGGGATGAGCACGGGGTCGGCGATAATGTAGTCCATGAAATCGGCGCCCATCGTACCCGGATAGCCGAGGTAGTTGATCTGTATCGGTGCCGGGCGATAGGCGAACAACTCGCTGCGGCTGGATTGCGTGTAGCCGTTCAGATCGATCGCGATATGCAGATCATGCTTCCGCGCCAAATCGGCGGCCCCCTCCTTGGACAAGGGGCGAATGTCGGTGAACCCGTCGACAAGGCCGTCGAGGTTCTGGCGATGCTTTTCCACTGGCGCGCCGCCGTAGCTGTAGGCATGGATCTCGAACCGGTCCCTGTCGTGTTCCCTCAGGAGGCCCGATATCAAATGGAATACGGGGTGGTCGCCGAAATCCGAGGAAAAATAGCCGATCCGCAATTTCGGGGGACGGGCTTCCGGCCTTTTCGGCAACGGCGGCGGGTTTAGGAAACCCCGCTTTTTCACGGAGTTGACGCAACGTCGCATTTGTCTGTTTGGGTCGTCGTCCATGAACAGGGGGATGTACGGATTGATGCTCTGGTTCCCCAGTCCGAGAGTTTCCCAGATTCCGTCGAAACCCGGTTCCGGCGTCCAATCACAGATATTGCGTTTTTGAAAAAGCAGCCGGGCTTGCGCGACGGGGAGATCAGGGTCGATCTTGATCGCCTGCCGGTAGCTTTTCAGCGATGCGGCGAAATTTCCTTGCTCGTGGAAAAGTTTGCCCAGGCAGTAGTGGGAGACGGCGTGGTCCGGCTTGATCGCAATCGCTCTCAACTGGCATTCGATGGCCCGGTCCCTCTGCCCGGAAAAGGAGAAGGCATCTCCCAGCTCGTTATGGGCTTCGATGTAGTCTGGCTTGATCTTGATCGCCTGTGAAAAGTTTTCGATCGCCTTGCCCCAGTCCTCCAGTTCGAGGAATGTGACGCCCAGATTGTAGTAGGGTTCGGCACTGTCCGGGGCGAGTTCCGTTGCCCGGACAAAGCATCTTATCGCATCCTTCCATTGCTTTTTGACGCGAAAGGAATCACCCAGGTTGTTGTGCGACGCGGCGTGGTTTGGTTCGAGGGATATCGCCTTCTCGAAGCATTCAATCGCCTCGTCCAACCGTTTCAGATTCTTGAGTGCGTTGCCCAGGTTGTTGTGGGCGCCGGCTTGGTCCGGCCTGATCCGGAGCGCTTGTCTGGAGTTCTCGGCCGCTTCGGCATGGCGGCCCTGTTGTGTAAGCAGGGCGCTCAGGTTGTTGTATCCGGTGGTGAAGTTCCGGTTGAGTTCGATGGTCCGGCGGAACGTCTTTTCGGCTTTTTCCCAGTTTCCGAGGGCCCAATGCATGCCCCCGGCGATATTCCATAGGAATATCGAATTCGGGTAGTCGGACAATAGTTCCACCAGGCGTTTGGAAAGCTCTGTGAAATTTCCGGATTTATAGAGCCCGGAAACCTCTCTCAGGTCGCTGCTATTCGGAGAATTTTTTAAAAAAAGAGCATCCTCTATTTCGTTTATTCCCGCCTTGGCTTTCTTGTTATCAGGAAATTTCTGAAGTATTTCCTGATAGAAAACAAAGGCCCCTTCGAGGTTCCCCTGCGAAGCGCTTGCTCTCGCTTTCAGTAGGTGGCTCTGAACCGTGAATGTTTTCATCTCCGCCGTTTCGCTTTTGACAAGTGGGCTTCCTCACATATCGACGCCGATCCTCAGGTCCTCGGGCGGGAGTCCCTTGAGGTAACGGTCATAGGCTTGGTCCATCGCCTGCTCGAAATGCCGGGTGTAGCGGACGGTGTCGAACAGCGGATGGGTGGTCCTGTTGTGCGCCAGCTTTTCCCTTACTTCGGACAGTCCTCGCGGATCGGCCGCCAGTTCGAGGATCAGGCGTTCGTATTCCTGTTCGTTGGCCGTGATCAGTTCGGGCAGGCCGACCGCGGTCAGCAGGCTGGCGGCCACGCGGGCGGCGAACTGCCTGCCGATCTTGGTGACCACGGGCAGCCCGGCCCAGAGGGCGTCGCTTGCCGTCGTGTGGGCATTGTAGTTGAAGGTGTCGAGGAACAGGTCCGCATGCTTGTGCCGGGCGAGATGCTCGCCGAGGCTGGGCAGCCGCTCCGCAAAGACGATCCGCTCTGCGTCCACGCCGCGTGCCACGGCTTCCTTCCGCAGATTGGCCTTCACCATTTCGGGGGTGGCGGACAGCCACAGCACGCTGCCATCGACCTGCTTCAGCAGCCGCATCCAGATATCGAACTCGGCGGGGCTGATCTTGCACGGGTTGTTGAAGCTGCAGAATACGAAGCCGTCCTCCGGCAGACCGAAGCCGGCGCGGGAGGTTCCGGTTTCGGCGATGGATCGACTGTCGTCGTTCGGCATGAAGCTGTCGGGCAGGTAGATGACGTTCTCGGTGTATCCGTCGCGGTATTCCTCGGGGATGAGCACGGGATCGGCGATGATGTAGTCCATGAAATCGGCGCCGATCGTGCCGGGATAGCCGAGATAGTTGACCTGTATCGGCGCCAGACGGAACGCGAACAGGTCGCTGCGGGAGAACCGCGTATGGCCGTTCAGGTCGATCGCGATATCCAGCTTATGCGCTTGGACCGTGTCGACGGTCCGGGGCCCCGGCAGGTTCCGGATGTCGGTGAACCCATCGACATGGCCGCCGATGGCCGCGCGATGCTTTTCCGCCGGCGTTTCGCCGTAGCTGTAGGCGTGGATCTCGAACCGGTCCCGGTCGTGCTCCCTCAGGAGGCCCGATATCAGATAGAAAACGGCATGTTCCGAGAAATCCGACGAGAAATACCCGATGCGCAGTTTTGGGGGGCGGATTCGGGGTCTCTCCGGCGGGGACGGGCATAGCGGCCTTTTCCAGAACTTCTTTCGTGCCCAGTCCACGGCACGCTGCCGTTGCGTTTTCGGATCGTCGTCGAGGGGCAAGGTGTAGAACGGATCGGCGCATTGGGCGCCGAGACAGCGCGTTTTCCAGGTCTCATCGATGCCGGGTTCCGGCGTCCAGTCGCAGATGTTGCGCTTCTGATGAAGAACCTGAACGCGCACGGCCTCCATGTCCGGCTTGATCTTCAGCGCCTGCCGGTAGGCGTCGAGCGACTTGCCCAGATTGCCCTTATGATAGAAAAGCTTGCCCAGCGTGCAGAGGAGTCCGGGATCGTCCGGTTTCAGTTCGATCGCGGTCAATTGAAGCTCGATGGCGCGATCCACCTGTCCCATATCGGCGAAAGCCTTGCCCAATTCGCTATGGGCTTGGGCATGGCCGGGGTTGAGCTTGATCGCCTGGGAGAAGCTCTCGATCGCCTTGCCGGTCTCCGCCAGGTCGCGGAAGACGATGCCCAGGGTGCAGTACGGCTCCGGTTCGTCCGGATGGCGTTCCGTCGCTTGCGAGAGGCATTCGATGGCGTCTTCCCACCGGCCTTTCTGGCGAAACGCGTTGCCCAGGTTGCTGTACGCGGCGACACCATCCGGCTCGATCTCGAGCGCCCGCGAGAAACAGTCGATCGCCTTGTCCAGTTCTCCCCGTGCCTGCAACGTGGTCCCCAGATTGTTGTAGGCTTCGGCATAGTCCGGCCTGATCTCGATGGCCCGCCGGAAGCTCTCGGCTGCCTCGTCGAGAAGCCCCTTCTTACTCAGGAGGACGCCCAGGTTGTTGTGTCCAGGCGCGAAATATGGGGTCAGATCGGTCGTGCGGGAAAACGCCTCTTCGGCCGCTTTCCCGTTGCCGAGCGTCCAGTGCATCCTTCCGGTCAGGTTCCACAGGAATATCGACCGTGGGTAATCGGCCAACAGGTTCGAAAGGCGTTCGGAAAGCGTTTTGAAATCCTTGGAGTCATAAAGCGCGAGCAGACCCCGCAGAACATCGACGTCCGGGGAACCGCTCAATGTGATGGCATCCTCGGCCGCCCTGATGTTCGTCCGTGCTTCCCGATTCCCGGGGGATTCTCTCAGGATTTCCTGGTAGAGAATGAAGGCTCCCCTGAAGTCCCCGCGCAGAACGCTTGCTTTCGCCTTAAGGAGGTGTCCCTCGACCGTGAAATTTTCCATTTCCCTTTTCACCCGCGAGAGAGGCCGTCTTGAATGCCGGGGGGGCAGGGTGCCCCGCCGATCCTTACATCCGCCGGCGCCTCTCCCCTGAGGTAACGGTCATAGACTTCGTCCATCGCCTGCTCGAAATGCCGGGTATAGCGGATCGTGTCGAACAGCGGATGGGTGTGCCGGTTGCGCGCCAGCTTCTCCTTGGTCTCGGCCAGCCGTTGCGGATCGGTCGCCAGTTCGAGGATCAGGCGCTCGTATTCCTGTTCGGTCGTGGTGATCAGTTCGGGCAGGCCGACGGCGGTCAGCAGGCTGGCGGCCACGCGGGCGGCGAACTGCCTGCCGATCTTGGTGACCACGGGCAGCCCGCACCAAAGGGCGTCGCTCGATGTCGTATGGGCGTTGTAATTGAAGGTGTCGAGGAACAGATCGGCGTGTTTATGGCGCGCCAGGTGCTCGGCCGGGGAGACCCTGCCGGCGAAGATGATCCGGCCTTCGTCGATGCCGCGCGCCACGGCCTCTTTCCGCAGATTGGCTTCCGCCCATTCGTTCGCCGCGAGAAGCCACAGCACGCTCCCCTCCATTTGCCTCAGCAGCCGCATCCAGACATCGAACTCGGCGGGGCTGATTTTGTAGAGGTTGTTGAAGCAGCAGAAGACGAAACCGTTTTCCGGCAGACCGAAGTCCGAACGCGAGGTGCCGGTTTCGGGGACGGTCCGCGTGTTGTCGTTCGGCTGATAGGCGTCCGGCAGGTAGATGACCTTTTCCGAACAGCCATCCCGGTATTCCGCCGGGACGAGAACCTCGTCCGCGACGATATAGTCCATGAAGCCGGCGCCCATCGTGCCGGGATAACCGAGGTAGTTGATCTGTATCGGGGCCAGACGGTAGGCGAACAGCTCGCTGCGGGCGAACCGGGTATAGCCGTTCAGGTCGAGGGCGATATGCAGGTCGTGCGAACGGATCAGGTCGACGACCTGCCGCCTCGACGGATTCCGGATGTCGATGAACGCATCGACGGTGTCGCCGAGGCTTTCCCGATGTTTTTCCGCCGGCATGTCGCCATAGCTGTAGGCGTATATCTCGAACCGGTCCCGGTCGTGTTCCCGCAGAAGGCCGGAGATCAGGAAAAAGACGGCATGGTGCGCGAAATCCGAAGAAAAATATCCGATGCGCAGTTTTCCGGGCCGGGTTTTCGGCTTCGCCGGCAGGGGGAAGGGGGGATGCTGGAATTTTTTTCGCGCCCAGTCCACGGCACGCCGCATTTGCCTTCGCGGGTCGTCATCCATGGTCAGGGGGATGAACGGATCGACACTTTGCCCTTCGAGGCATAGCGTCTCCCAGCTTCCGCTGATGCCGGGTTCCGGCGTCCAGTCGCAGATGTAGCGCTTTTGATAGAGAATTTGGGCCTGCGCGCCTTCCAGGTCCGGATTGATTTCCAACGCCCGCCGGAAGCTCCCGAGGGCTTCGGCCGGGCGTCTCAGGTGATGATGGATTTCCCCGAGGCTGCAATAGGCCCTGAAATGGTCGGGCTGCAGCTTGGTCGCCATTGAATGATGTTCAATGGCTCGGTCCATCTGGCCCAAATCGGCGAAGGCGTTCCCCAGGTTGTGGTAGGCCTCGGCATAGTCCGGGCGCAGCTTGATCGCCTGCGAGAAAGACGCGATGGCGTTCTCGATCTCCCCTAGGCCACGGTAGATGACGCCCAGGTTGTGGTGCGATTCCGCGCAGTTCGGATCGAGTTCCGCCGCGCGCAAGAAACATTTGAGCGCGTCTTCCTTCTGTCCGTTGGCGAGGAATGCCCCGCCCAGATTGTTGTGCGCCGCCGCGAAGCCCGGCGCGGACGAGATCGCCTTCGAAAAGCTTTCGATCGCGCCGTCCAGGTCGCCCCGCGCTTTCAACGCGCTTCCCAGGCTGCTATGGGCGTCGGCGTAGCCCGGTTTGATCTCCAGCGCCCGCCGGAAGCACTCGATGGCCTCGTCGAGGCGCCCGATTTGCCTGAGGACGGCGCCGAGGTTGTTGTACCCTGCCGCGAAATGGGAACTGAGTTCGGTGGTCCGGCGGAAGGCCCGTTCCGCCCCTTCCCAGTTTCGAAGCGTCCAGTGCATCCGCCCGGCCTGGTTCCACAGGAAGATGGACTTCGGGTGGTCTTCCAACAACTTCGAAAGACGTTCGGAAAGCACCGGGAAATTCTTCGAATCCTGCAGCGCGAGAATTTCTTGTAGGGCGGCGGCGTCCGGCGACGCATTCAGTATGATCGCATCCTCCGCCGCCTTGATGTTCGTCCTTGCTTCTTCGTTCTCGGGGGACATATCCAGCACGTCCCGATAGAAATCGAACGCTTCCTCGAAGTCTCCGCGCAGAACGCTTGCTTTCGCCTTGAGGAGGTGCCCCTCGACCGTGAAATTCTTCATGTCCCCATTTCGCCCCTGAGACCGGTTTCCCCCCGGCCGACTGCGATGCGAGTGATCCGGGGCGGAGTGTACGGTCATATCCTTAACGGCTTGTTAGTCTCCGCTTGGTTTTGCTTGCGTCGTTTTCCCGAAGAAAAATGAAGACTTGGCGCGGCCCGATTTCGGGGGGCGCGGGACCGATCGTCGCATCGCACGCGAAAATGCCGCGGAACCGGTGAGGTTCCGCGGCATCGTCGAAACGTTCTGCTGCCGTTCGGCCCGGCCGGGACCGATCAGTTCAGCTTGCCGTGGCAGTGTTTGTACTTTTTGCCGGAACCGCAGGGGCAGGGGGCGTTGCGCGAGACGCGGCCCCAGGTCTTCGGGTCGTTCGGGTCGACATCCCCGGCCGCCTTGCGCGAACGCACCGGCGCCGCCACCGCCGCGCCGTCCTGTTCGGCCGGGCGCGGGCTCTCGGCGAAAGCCGGATCGTCGCGGGTCTCGACCATCTCCTGCTGCGGACGTTCCGGCATGGCCGGGGTCGGGCTTTCGAAACGCAGCTCGACGTGGCTCAACACCATGGTCACCCGCTCGCGCAGCCGCGCCAGCATGTCCTCGAACAGGTTGAAGGCTTCCCGCTTGTATTCGTTCAGCGGGTCGCGCTGACCATAGGCGCGCAGCCCGATGCCCTGGCGCAGATGGTCCAGGGTCAGCAGATGCTCCTTCCAGATCTGGTCGAGCAGCTGCAGCAGGATCGACTTCTCGATGTCGCGCATCACCTCGGTGCCGTAGGTGACGGCCTTCTCGGCCATCCTGCGGTCGGAGGCGGAAAGGACCCGCTCGCGGATCTCGGAATCGGCGATCCCTTCCTCCTTGGCCCAGTCGGCGACCGGCAGGTCGAGGGCCAGCAGGCGCATGGCTTCCTCGCGCAGGGCATGGGTCTCCCACTGCTCGGCATAGGCCTTCTCGGGGATGAACCGGGCGATCAGGTCGTCGATCACCTCGTGGCGCATGGTGGTGACGTCGGCCGATACGTCGTTGGCGTCCATCAGTTCCTTGCGCTGTTCGTAGATGACCTTGCGCTGGTCGTTCATCACGTCGTCGAACTTCAGGAGGTTCTTTCGGATCTCGAAGTTCCGCGCCTCGACCTTCTGCTGCGCCTTTTCCAGGGCCTTGTTGACCCACGGGTGGATGATCGCCTCGCCCTCTTCCAGGCCGAGCTTGCGCATCATCGTGTCGATGCGCTCGGACCCGAAGATGCGCATCAGGTCGTCTTCCAGCGACAGGTAGAACTTCGACGTGCCCGGGTCGCCCTGACGGCCGGCGCGGCCGCGCAACTGGTTGTCGATGCGCCGGCTCTCGTGCCGTTCGGTGCCGAGGACGTAGAGGCCGCCGGCGGACAGCACTTCCTGCTTGAAGTCTTCCACCTCGGCCTTGATCCGGGCGACGCGCTGGTTACGCTCCTCCTCGGACAGCTCCTCGGGGATTTCCTTGGAGATGCGCATTTCGACGTTGCCGCCGAGCTGGATATCGGTGCCGCGGCCGGCCATGTTGGTGGCGATGGTCACCGCGCCCGGCGCGCCCGCCTGGGCGATGATCAGCGCTTCCTGCTCGTGGTGGCGGGCGTTCAGCACGTTGTGCGGAATCTTCTTCTTCTTCAGCAGGTCCGACAGGTGCTCGGACTTCTCGATGCTGACGGTGCCGACCAGGACCGGCTGTTTGCGCTCGTGGCAATCCGCGATGGTCTCGACGATGGCGGCGTTCTTCTCGTTCGCCGTGCGGTAGACCTCGTCGTCGTGGTCCTTACGCTCGATCTCCACGTTGGTCGGGATATCGATGACCTCGAGACTGTAGATCTCCTGGAATTCGCCCGCCTCGGTCATCGCCGTGCCGGTCATGCCGGACAGCTTCGGATAGAGCCGGAAATAGTTCTGGAAGGTGATCGATGCCAGGGTCTGGTTTTCGTTCTGGACGTGCACGCCTTCCTTGGCTTCCAGCGCCTGATGCAGGCCGTCGGAATAGCGCCGTCCTTCCATCATGCGGCCGGTGAACTCGTCGATGATGACGACCTTGTCGTCCTTCACCATGTAGTCCACGTCGCGGGTGAACAGCTTGTGTGCCCGCAGCGCCTGGTTGGCGTGATGCACCAGGCTGACGTTCTGCAGGTCGTAGAGGTTGCCTTCCTCCATCAGCCCGGCCTTGCGCAACAGCTCTTCCAACGTCTCGTTGCCTTCCTCGGTGAAGGTGACGGAACGGGCCTTCTCGTCCTTCTCGAAGTCCTCGTCGGAAAGCTGCGGGATGATCTTGTCGATGCGCCGGTACATTTCCGAGGAGTCCTCGGCCGGGCCGGAAATGATCAACGGCGTCCGCGCCTCGTCGATCAGGATGCAGTCGACCTCGTCGACGATGGCGAAGTTGAACGGCCGCTGGACCATGTCCTCCAGCCGCAACTTCATGTTGTCGCGCAGGTAGTCGAAACCGAGTTCGTTGTTGGTGCCGTAGGTTACGTCCGACGCGTAGGCCTCGCGGCGTTCGGGATCGCTCAGCCCGTGCACGATGCAGCCGGTCGTCAGGCCGAGGAACCGGTAGACCTGCCCCATCCACTCGGCGTCGCGCTGGGCCAGGTAGTCGTTCACCGTGACCACGTGCGCGCCCTTGCCTTCGAGGGCATTCAGATAGACGGCGAGGGTGGCGACCAGGGTCTTGCCTTCGCCGGTCTTCATCTCGGCGATCTGGCCCCGGTGCAGGACGATGCCGCCGACGAGCTGGACGTCGAAGTGCCGTTGTCCGAGGGTCCGCTTCGCCGCCTCGCGCACCGTGGCGAAGGCTTCCGGAAGAATGTCGTCGAGGGTCTCGCCGTTCGCCAGCCGTTCGCGGAACCAACCGGTCCTTGCCCGCAGTTCCTCGTCGCTCAGCCCGACAAGGTCTGGCTCCAGGGCGTTGATTGCTTCGACTTCTTTTTGCAGGCCTTTTACATAACGCTCGTTGGCCGAACCGAATAGTCGCCGGGCGATGGCACCGATCATCGAAAAACCTCAGGAAATCCGTGTTGCCGCAAGGCGGAAATGCCCGGCGACGTTTGGGCAAGAGATAGAGCCATGGGGCGTGCCTGTCAATGAAAGGGGGGTGAAGGTTTGGCGATGCCGTCGGCATGCCGGGGAACGGACGCCGAGGCATGCGTCGACGATCGGCGGCCCCAACCCGATATCCCAGGGAATCACAAGGGGAAACGCAGGCGCCCCTTGCCGCGAAGGCGCCAGTATGCTTTATCGCTGTAGCCGGTCGGCCCAATGGACGAGCCATGCGGGGTATCCGCTACCGGCGAATGGAAAAAGGAAGAGAATCCATGCCGAGAGCCCGTCATTTCGCTCCCATGTTCGCAATTTGCCTGGGGGCGCTGCTGGCCCTGCCGGTGCAGGCCCAGACTCCGGCCGACCCGCAGCCGCAGGGAGACCCGGTGGTCGCCAAGGTGAATGGGGCCGACATCCATCTCTCCGCCGTGCAGCAGGCCCATCAGATGCTGCCCGATCCCTACCGCACCTATCCGCTGCAGATGATCTTCAACGATCTGCTGAACATCGTGATCGATCGCCAGATCGCCGCCGCCGAGGCGCGCGGCGCGGGCCTGGCCGACGATCCCGAGGTCAAGGAAATGATGGCGCGGATCGAGGACGACATCCTGCAGCGCACGCTTATCGAGCGCCACATCCGCGAACAGGTCACCGACGAGGCGCTGCACGCGGAATACGACAGCACGATCGCCAAGGAGGGCGGCGACGAGCAGGTGCGGGCCCGCCATATCCTGGTCGATTCCGAGGCCGAGGCGACGCAGATCATCACCGAGCTGAAGGACGGCGCAGATTTCGCCGACCTGGCCGCCGAGCGCTCGACCGGCCCGTCCAAGTCCAAGGGCGGCGACCTGGGCTATTTCGCCAAGGGCGAGATGGTCCCCGAGTTCTCCGACGCGGCCTTCGCGCTGGAACCGGGCGAGATCACCGAAACCCCGGTGCAGACGCAGTTCGGCTGGCATGTGATCAAGGTCGAGGACAAGCGCGAGGGCGAGCCGGCGACCTTCGAGGAGTCCGAGGACCAGCTGCGCGCCACGCTGTCGCAGCGGGTTGCCACGGACTACGCTCAGGAACTGCGTGAACAGGCGACCGTCGAGCGGTTCAACATGGACGGCACGCCGCAGGAATAACAATAAGGTGACCGGGCACCGCCGGGGCTTCCACCGGCGGCGCCCGGAAACGATCAGGGACTTAAAGGAATGGCCTACCACTCTCCGTTCACGCCCGCCCGCTTTCCCGACCTGCCGCCCGTCGGCGGAGTGAAACTCGGCGTTGCCGCCTGCGGCGTGCGCTACAAGGGTCGCGACGACCTGATGGTCGCCGAACTGGCGGCGGGAACCACCGTCGCCGGGGTGTTCACCCGCTCGCTGACCGCGTCGGCGCCGGTCGAATGGTGCCGCGAGGTGGTGCAGGGCGGCAGCGCCCGGGCCCTGGTCGTCAATACCGGCAACGCCAACGCCTTCACCGGCGCGGCCGGAATCAAGAGCGTCAGCGAGACGGTCAAGGAAACGGCGAAGGTCTTCCGTTGCCGCGAGGAGGAGGTCTTCGTCGCCTCGACCGGCGTGATCGGCGAACCCCTGAACACGACGCCCATCGTTTCGGCCCTGCCGGGGCTGCGCGGCAAGCTGGCGGACAGCGCCTGGGAAAAGGCCGCCGGGGCGATCAAGACGACCGACACCTATCCCAAGGGCGTCACCCGCACCGCCCGCATCGGCGAGACCGAGGTGACGATCAACGGCATCGCCAAGGGCGCCGGCATGATCGCGCCGGACATGGCGACCATGCTGGGTTTCGTCTTCACCGACGCGGCCATTCCGGCGCCGGTGTTGCAGGCCTGTCTGAAACCGGCTGCGGACCGCTCGTTCAACTCGATCACCGTCGACGGCGATACCTCGACCAGCGACACCGTGCTGCTGTTCGCCACCGGCACGAACGGCGAGCATCCGCCGGTGCGCGCGGCGACCGACCGTCATCTGCGGGATTTCCGCAAGAAGCTGGAAGAAGTATTGATCGACCTGGCCCGGCAGATCGTCAAGGACGGCGAGGGTGCGTCCAAGTTCGTCACCGTCACCGTCACCGGCGCGGCCAGCACCAAGGCCGCCAAGACCATCGCCATGACCATCGCCAATTCGCCGCTGGTCAAAACGGCGGTTGCCGGCGAGGACCCCAACTGGGGCCGCATCGTCATGGCCGTCGGCAAGGCGGGCGAGAAGGCTGACCGGGACAAGCTGGATATCCGCATCGGCGGCTTCCCGACCGCGCTCAACGGCGCGGCCATCCCGGGCTACGACGAGGCCCCGGTGGCCGAGCACATGAAGGGCCTGGAGATCGACATCGCGGTCGACGTGGGGGTCGGCCGGGGCAAGGCCACGGTCTGGACCTGCGACCTGTCGCACGACTACATCTCGATCAATGCCGACTACCGCTCCTGAGTCGAGCTGCTACTCCGCCGGGAAGGGCTGGAACGGGCATCCGGTGGATTGCGAGCGGCTGCGTTTGCGCCGCCTGACCGAAGCCGACATCCCGGCCGTGGTCGAGCTGGTCGGAGAATGGGAGGTGGCCCGTTATACCGCCGCCATCCCGCATCCTTTTACCGAGGCCGATGCCCGTGATTTCCTGACGTTGTGCGAACGACGGATCGCCGAGAGGCAGGGCCTGCCACTGGCCATCGAGCGGCGCTACGAGCCTGGCCTGATCGGCGTGATCGATGTCGTCTGTCGGGAAGAGGGCATGGCCGAGGTCGGCTACTGGCTCGGCAAGCCGTACTGGGGCCGGGGCTACGTGACCGAGGCGCTGCGCTATGCGCTTCCGGTATTCTTCGCGCATCTGGACGTTCCGAAATTGAAGGCCGACCGGCGGATCGAGAACCCAGCCTCGGGGCGGGTTCTCGAAAAGGCAGGGTTCGTGCCGAAGGGCAGTTCCACGGGATGCCGGGGCCGTTGCGCGGGCGAGAAGATCGAACTCTACGAACTCGCGCGCGAGGACTGGGAAGCCGCCTGGGCGGCGCGGCCGAAAGTGTTCGTCGTCGCCGTGGCGCTGGTCGACGCCGACGGGCGCGTGCTATTGGCCAGCCGCCCGGCCGGACGGCGCATGGCCGGGCTGTGGGAGTTCCCCGGCGGAAAGGTCAACCAGGGCGAGACGCCGGAGGCCGCGCTGGTCCGCGAACTGGACGAGGAACTGGGCATCGACGTGACCGAGTCCTGCCTCGCGCCGGTCGCCTTCGCCTCGCACGCCTATCACGATTTCCACCTCTTGATGCCGGTCTATGCCTGCCGCGTCTGGAAGGGCGAGATCACCGCCCGCGAGGGCCAGCGGTTCCAATGGGCCTTCCCGGCCCGCCTGCGCGACTACCCCATGCCCCCGGCCGATATCCCTCTCGTCCCGCTGCTCAGGGATTTGTTGTAGGTAACTCGTTTCCGGCCGCCATCGTCGGCTTCTCAAACCTCGTAAGGTGTCGATAGCACAGCGACAGCGCCGTCGCCCCAAGGCCGCCGCAGAAGATGGCTGTAAGGGAAGAGATACTGGCCCCCGTGACGTAAATGATGAGCAGGGGGTGGACGGCTTCTATCGATATGATTCTGTCGAAGGGTATTGCCTTCGAAAAGTATGCAACAAGAAAGCTAAAGGTGAAGCCCGACAGGCCGCTGGTCAGGCAGATGATCATGAAAAGCCGAACTGTGCTGGCTCTGGTCCGTCTCCACACGCCGGATATTGATGGTCTTTCGCCGATCGCGATGGTCGGTAGAAGGATGTAGAAACGACAAAAAGCCAGCAAAAATACCGGCAAAAGAAGGAAAAAGTAAAAATAGGATATGATTTCAGGCCGGTTGCCGGGATCGAAAGCTATTGCCATGGCGCCTGAGACAATGTCCGGGACGGACCCAGTCAGGAATATGAGCGCCGCCGTGATGGCGAGGAACAGGAGTTCCGGTTTCCTGATTTTAAAAGCGTCGAAACTACCCACCGAATGTGGACCGAGAAGAACATACCGGTGCCAACTGACCGCGACCAATGCCGGAAGCACAAAAAGGAATGCGCTACGGAACAACCAGTACCAAATCCCCGAAATAGAAACCGAGTAGGTGAGCATGACGTAAGTCGGAGTTGTCGTGGCGACCATAAGAAGGACAAACGGCAGCCACGCAAGCTTCAAGAAGCTCGCGAAATGGCGGAAAAGGAAGCAGTAAGCGTTCCAGGAAATTCGGAAAACAGGCAGCTTCTTTGTTTTTGCTGAAGTGTTGGTCATGTTGCCCCCCAATTCGCGGAAAGCATGGGGGAAGATATGTCGGAACTGCAACTCCTAATATATCCGGCTTAACGATGGGGAGGGTGTTTTGCTCCTCGTCATTCCCGCGAACGCGGGAATCCAGACCGGACGTTGTTTCTGGATTCGCTTGGTTCACGGAACAAGTGCAACACCGTTAAGGTGTTGTTGCGATGGGAAGATGTTATGGCCAGCTCAGCCTGAACGAGCGGATAGAGATCTACCGTCTG
>Ga0207799_100352_pt1 | contig 21141 bp, 16 predicted proteins | sample TtanPargueraPR_4_FD_187742 | JGI IMG/M metagenome (GOLD analysis project Ga0207799, IMG submission 187742) | Aerobic enrichment media microbial communities from Bioluminiscent Bay, La Parguera, Puerto Rico - Tt and M2 (SPAdes) | ecosystem: Environmental > Aquatic > Marine > Unclassified ...
CTTCGGCAACGAGCGGCACCAGTATTACGAAACCATCTGCTCGGGCAGCCCGGCGGGGTGGATGAACGACGGCACCGGCTTTGCCGGGACCGACGGGGTGCATGTGCACATGACCAACTCGCGCCTGACCGACCCCGAGATCCTGGAGCTGCGCTACCCGGTGGTGCTGGAGGAGTTCGGCATCGATGCGGGCTCGGGCGGCAAGGGCACCTGGAACGCCGGCGACGGCACCACCCGGCGCATCCGTTTCCTGGAAAAGATGGACCTGGCCATCCTGTCCTCGCACCGCGAGATCGCGCCGCAGGGCATCGGCACCGGCGGCCCGGGCCGCGTGGGGCGGACGGAAATCCGCCGCGCCGACGGAACGGTCGAGGTCCTGGCCGCCGCCGACCAGACCCATGTCGACGCAGGCGATGCCGTGGTCATCGTCACGCCGACGGCGGGCGGCTGCGGCTGAGCCGATACTCCTCGCCCCCCGGCCACAGGTCGGGGGGCCTGCCCGCCCTGCCCGCTACTGCATCTCGTAGGGCTGCAGGCACTGGTAATAGGCCAGCCGCGTGAGCTTGGCGTCGCCGCAGCGGCGGTATTCCTCAAGCTCGTTGAGGTAGGTGTAGTTGACGTAGGGGTTCACCAGAAAGCGCCCCTCCTGCCCCTGGAAATTGCCGAAACGGTCGATCTCACCCTCCAGATCGGGGTGCTTGGCCAGGATCGCCTGCTTCAGCGCGTCGCCCTTCAGGAAATTGTCCGGCAACTGGTCGAAGGGCCCATCGAAATAATTGTTGTTGTCGACATTGCCGGCATAGACGCCGATCAGGATCTTCCGGTCGAGATAGCGGTCGTCGTAAAAGGCAAAGCCCGTCCGCATGCCGACCAGCAGCGACGGGTCGCCGTCGCTATAGGGCAGCAACTCGTCCATTCGGGGGCCGGTTTCGTTCAGAACGAACATGAAGCGCGTGTCCGCACTGTCGAACATCAGGTAGAACTGCAGGCCGGATTCATCGTAGACGGGGCCGAGATAGTCCTCGCCCTCTCCGACCATCCCCTCGGGCGGCCGGACGTCGCGCAGATCGTTGAGGGCGAACAGCGTGCTCTTGCCCTGATAGGTCACGCGGTAGAGCAGATCCCCGACCTTCTCGACCTTGACGCCATCGGCCACCGAGAGCGGCCGATATTGGGTCAGCAACTCGACATTCCAGTCCTCGGCTCGGTTGAAATAGGCGAAATGCAGGACGCCGTCGTCGCGGTCCTTCACGTCCAGACGCATGTTTCCGGCATAGGTCAGCCCGCCATAGCCAAAGGTGAAGTAATAGTAGTTCTCGGTCGGATAGACCTTCACACGCTCCGGCAGCGCCGCGAAGACATGCCCGAAGGCGCCCATGATGTCGTCGATGGCAAAGCCGGGCTCGGCGCTCACGGCCTCCAGGTAATCCTGGTTGCACTTCACGCCGTTCGAACAGCCCGCCGCCGCGGGCAGGCCGGGGGCAAGCAGCAACAGGGCGCTGGCGGCGGTCAGGAGCCAGGATTTGCGGGGTCGGGTCATAGTGGGGCTTTCTCCAATAACATCATGGGCTTGAGGGAGGCGCGGCAGGCCCGGCGAAAACGCAGCGCCGTCACTCACCGCGATTCACGCTGACGCGAGGTCCCCGGGTCGTGCTGGGCCGAACGGTGCGTGCGGTGGAACCGCGACAGCACGGTCCGGTGCCTCTGCTGCTGGCGCGTGGTCGAGGGGTCATGCTGCTCCGACCCATGCGTGGCGTGAAAACCGGACAAGGCCGTCCCGTGCACCGGCCGCTGAAGCGTGGTCGCTGGGTTGTGCTGGGCCGAGCGGTTCTCGCGGTGGAAGGTCGACAGCGCGCCCCAGTGGCTCTGCCGCTGCCGCGTCGTCCCGGCGTCGTGCTGCCCCGAGCGATGCGTCTGGTGGAACCGCGAAAGTGCCGTCCCGTGTAGCGACCGCTGCCGCGTCGTCGCCGGGTCGTGCTGCGCCGAGCGGTGCGTGCGGTGGAACCGCGACAGCACCGTCCGGTGCACCTGGCGCTGGCGCGTGGTCGCCGGATCGTGCTGCTCCGACCCATGCGTGGCGTGGAACGCCGACAGGGCGGTCCCGTGCACCGGCCGCTGAAGCGTGGTCGCTGGGTTGTGCTGGGCCGAGCGGTTCTCCCGGTGGAAGGTCGACAATGCCCCCCAATGCACCTGGCGCTGACGCGTGGTGGCCGGGTTGTGCTGCTCCGAACGATGCGTTCGGTGGAACTGCGACAACGCCGTCCCGTGGACCGTACGCTGCCGCGTTGTGGACGGGTTGTGCTGCGCCGAGCGATGCGTGCGGTGGAACCGCGACAGCGCCGTTCCGTGCACCGTCCTCTGCCGCGTAGTGGACGGATTGTGCTGCGCCGAGCGATGCGTGCGGTGGAACTGCGACAGTGCCGTCCCGTGCACCGTGCGCTGCCGCGTGGTGGCCGGGTTATGTTGCGCCGAGCGGTGCGTTCTGTGGAACTGCGACAACGCCGTCACGTGCACCGTGCGCTGGCGCGTGGTCACCGGGTTGTGCTGCGCCGAACGGTGCGTCCGGTGGAACCGCGACAGCGCGGTTCGGTGCTCCGGCCACTGGCGGGTCGTAGCCGGGTTGTGCTGCACCGAGCGGTGCGTCCAGTGGAAGGCCGACACCGCCGGCCTGTGGATCGGCCATTCGCGGCTGGTGGCCGGGTTGTGCCGGTCAGAGCGGTATGTCCGGTGGAACCGGGACAGGCCGCTGCGGTGGCTGGGCCATTGCCGCGTGGTCCACGGGTCGTGCTGCGAGGACCTGTGGCTCAGGTGAAACGTCGACTCGCGCGGGCTGTGATAGGGGCGGCGCAGGCTGGTCACGGTGTTGTGAAACCCCGAGCCCAGCGTCAGGTGGAACACCGACAGCGCCGTGCGGTGGCTCGGCCATTGGCGCGTCGTCAGCGGGTTGTGCTGCGACGACACCCAGGTGCGGTGGAAGAGTGAGCGGTTGCTGCGGTGATAGGGGATCGGCCGCGTGGTCACCCCATCATGCATCGACGAGCGATAGCGCAGGTGAAAGGACGAAACCGTCGGGTCATGCAGGCTGACCGAGCCGCTGGTGTTCGGGTTGTGCATGGCCGAGAGGAAGCGGCGGTGAAAGGCCGAAAGCTGCACCCAGTGCCGGGGCGGCGGCGGGATGTCGATATCGGCCTCGGCGCAGGCGCGGTTGTTGCTGGCGATGGCATCGGCGCGGCGCGCGCCGCCGGGGCCGAACAGCGCCACCAGCAGCTCGTCCGACACCGCCCCCGTCTGCGGCAGGCCAAGCGCCTGCTCGGCCGCGCGGATCGCCTGGGCGGTGTTGGGCCCCATGATGCCATCGGCCGCACCGGGGTCGAAGCCGCGCGCGGCCAGTTCCATCTGCACAAGGCGCAGCGCATCGCGCCCGCCGCGGCCCGGCCAGGCCAGCTCGGCACAGTTGCGCGCCCGGGTGACGGCGATGTTGCGCGGGGCCAGGAACGCCAGGTCCAGCGTCACCGCCTGCCCCGGCGCCAGCGCCGCCGCAGGGTCGTAGCAGGCGACGTGCCCCGCCGTGCCCGCGCAGGACCACCGCCCCTGCGCTCCCCCCTGGTACAGCAGCCCGCCGCCGGCATCGTCGGACAGCGCCAGCAGGCCGGAATAGGCGTCCGCGCCCGTGTTGTGGATGGTCACGCGGAAACGGCACAGCTCATCCGGACCGCATCCCGACAAAACGCTCTTTGAAACGGCGAGGTCCGGCATCGCCGACGGCGCGGCCGCGCCGGACCGAACCTGGTAGATCTCGACATCGCCCACATGGCCCGGCGCCAGCGGCCCCGCCGCGCGGCGCAGCCCGATCATGTAAGAGGCGTCCGGCCCCTCCGGCGCGGTCGCCGACCGGGATGGCGGAAGGGGCGCATAGGCCTCGGGCGGTGAGAGCGGTGCCAGCATCGACAGCGGCGTGCCCTGCAGCCCGCTGGCCGGCCGCGGATCCGTCCCGGCGCCGCCCGGCCCGGTGCAGGGCGCCCCGGCCGAGCACAGCGTGTCGCCCGACAGCCAGACAGTGGCCTCGGGCGCCTCGGGGTCGCTTTGCCCCGCGCCACCATAGCCGAACCCCAGCGCGACGCCCCCGGCAGAGGAGGCGCGCAGATGCGGCGGGCCGAGATCGCCGCGCTCGTCATAGCCCACGTCGAGACGCCCCTGCGCGGCCCAGCCGCCCTCAGCGTCGCGGGCGAAGACCAGCACCCGCGCGCCGCGCGGCGTGACCGCCACGTCGTCCTGCGGCAGCGCCACGCCGTCGATCCCGCCCCGCTCGGCCACGACCATGGCGCCGGCCTCGGTAAAGGCGATGTCTGTGACGGGATGGCTGGGCCCATAGGCGGCGATGTCCTGCGGGGTCATGAAGAATGACGGCAGCTCGATCTCGCGCCGCACGCTGTCCAGCGCGAAATCCCCGGACTCGTCCAGCCCGACCGACCAGATCGTGTTCTTCGCATCCTCGCTGTCGGCGTCCCACTGGGGGTTGCCGAACCCCTGCGAGCCCCAGACCGAATAGAAAAGCCGCACCTCGCCGGTCTCGGCATCGTCCTGAACGCCCAGGCCGTAGACCCGGCGGCGGAAGTCGGCGACGTTCCAACAGCCCGGGTCGGCCCCGAAACGGGCCGCCGCCGTGCCCCCCGCGCCTGCGCCGCAATCGCCGATCCGCGGCGCGCTGGCCGGGTCAAAGGGCACGACATCGCTGAACCCGTACTGGGCCGTCGCGCTGTCGAGGTAATAGCTGCGCCCGTCCACCCCGTGGTCGAACCGCCCCAGCACCGCGCCGCTGGCCGCGTCGAGGCGGTAGATCATCCCGTTTTCCAGATCCGACACGAAAAGCTGGTTGTTCGCCGCATCGAAGGCGATATTGCCCAGCCCGGCACCCCCATTGGGCCGACCGTCCAGCGTCAGCCGGGCGAAAACCTGCGGGCGATAGCCGTTGCGCGCGCTGAGGCGATAGACCGTTCCCGGCCCGCCGCCCCTGCCCCACATGCCCGGCATCCAGCCGCTGTTGTCCCCCGTCCGGTACAGCCCGAAGGCGGAACTGGCGGCGAGATAGATATTGGGCGGGCGTTCCCCGTCGACGGCGATGCCGAAGACCTGCCCCACCTCGCGCGCCACGATGTCGAGCGGCTGAGGCACGCCGGCCCAGCGGCGGCCATCGGCCGCGAAGCCAGGGGACGAGATGTCGAGCACCCGCGCCACCGTGCCGCCGGGATCCAGCACATAGGCACCCGAGGCCGGATCGCGCATGGTGCCCGAAAAACTGGTGATCACCGCAGCGCCCTCCGGCAGGGCGGTCTGCTGGGCGTCGGCCCCGGTGCCAAGACCGATCAGGCCCGCGGCCAGCGCCGCCGCGGGCGGCAGGGCCACCCGGCGCAGACGGTGGAAGGCGGAAAATACGTAACGGGCCCAACGCGTCCGCGCCCGGTCAGGGACATCCATGGCGCAGCCTCCAGACTGGAAATATCCGACACGAGGGTCTGTCATCTTGGCGCTTTAATCAACCCAGGGGCGCAAATGCGCCTCCCCGCTCCCCCGTCGGCAAGCTGCGCCGACGGGGCGCCGAGGCGGCGGCGACATGCCCCTTCATCGCCCATCATTAAAGCACTTCTCCCGGTTGTGGAGTTTGACCCCGATCAAATTCCGGCGGCCCGATCCGTGGTACACGATTCTCAATATTTCACGCGCCTTCGCTTGCCCGTGAGGAGGGGCCGGCAGGGTGTTCCAGCGGTGGACGCGCATTTGCAACCACCTGTATTTTGGGAGGAAATTCGGATGTTTCATTCAAGAACCGTTCTGCCCCTCGTGGCAGCCGCAAGCCTGGCCCTCGGCACCGCGGCCCGGGCCGAGGGCACGGTGGAGGTCCTGCACTGGTGGACCTCGGGCGGCGAGGCCAAGGCCGTGGGCGAGCTGAAGAAAAGCTTCGAGGCCACGGGCGGCACCTGGCTCGACTCGCCCATCGCGGGCGGCGGCGGTGACGCCGCGATGACCGCGCTGCGCGCCCGCGTGGTGGCCGGCAACCCGCCCACCGCGGTGCAGCTCAAGGGCCCCGGCATCCAGGAATGGGCCGAACAGGGCGCGCTGAACGACGTAGAGGACGTGGCCGCGGCCGAGAACTGGGATGCCGTGCTGCCCCCGGTGCTGGCCGGGATCATGAAATACGAGGGCCAGTATGTGGCCGCGCCGGTGAACATCCACCGCGTGGACTGGATCTGGGCCAACCCCGAGGCGCTGGCCAAGGCGGGCGTCGAGGCGATGCCCACCACCTGGGATGAGTTCAACGCCGCCGCCGACAAGCTGCAGGCGGCGGGGATCATCCCGCTGGCCCATGGCGGCCAGCCCTGGCAGGACGCCACCGTTTTCGAGGACGTGGTGCTGGGCGTCGGCGGGGCCGGGTTCTTCCGCAAGGCGCTGGTGGAGCTCGACCAGGAGGCGCTGACCAGCGACACGATGATCGCCGCCTTCGACCAATTGCGCAAGCTGCGCGGCTATGTCGACCCCAACTTCTCGGGGCGTGACTGGAACCTGGCGACCGCCATGGTGATGCGCGGCGAGGCGGGTTTCCAGATCATGGGCGACTGGGCCAAGGGCGAGTTCCTGGCCGCGGGCAAGGTGCCGAGCAAGGATTTCCTCTGCGCGCCGACCCCGGGCAACGGGTTCGTGCTGAACTCCGACAGCTTCACCTTCTTCAAGGTCGAGGGCGACGACAAGCTCACCGGCCAGAAGGTGCTGGCCAGCCTGATCATGTCGCCGGATTTCCAGAAGACCTTCAACCTCGCCAAGGGCTCCATCCCGGCGCGGACGGACGTGCCGCTGGACGATTTCGACGACTGCGCGAAACTGTCCCATTCGGACCTGCTGAAGGCGATCGAGAGCGACTCTCTGGTGCCCTCGATGGCGCATGAGATGGCCGTGCCGCGCTCGGTCCGGGGCGAGTTCCTGGATCTGGTGACGGAGTTCTTCAACTCCGACATGAGCTCGGAGGACGCGGTCAAGCGGCTGGCCGACGCGGTCAAGCGCGCGATGTGAACGCGACCGGCCGGGGGTGTCGCGCCCCCGGCCGCCCGTGCCCCTCATGCAGCAGGCATCCCTCTTCCGAACCCTCGGCCAAACCCTCGAACGGCGGCTTCCGCTGCTCGTCGTTTCGCCTTTGTTTTCGCTCAGCCTGTTCTTCGTCTACGGCTTCATCGCCTGGACCGCCTATATCTCGCTGACCAAGTCGGGCGTGATGCCGGTCTACACCTTCGACGGGCTGGCGCAGTACGAACGGCTCTGGGACACGCCGCGCTGGTACGTGGCGCTGAAGAACCTGTTCATCTTCTCGTCGCTCTTCATCGGGATCAGCATGGCCATCGGGATCCTGCTGGCGATCCTGCTGGATCAGCATATCCGGCTGGAGGGGATGATCCGCACCATCTACCTCTACCCGATGGCGCTGTCCTTCATCGTCACCGGCACAGTGTGGAAATGGATCCTCAACCCCGGCCTGGGGATCGAGCACCTGATGCGGCAGGCGGGGTTCGAGAATTTCACCTTCGACTGGCTGGTGAACTCGGATTTCGCGATCTACACCGTCGTTATCGCCGCGGTCTGGCAATCCTCGGGCTATGCGATGGCGCTGTTCCTGGCCGGGCTGCGCTCGGTCGATGACGAGATCCTCAAGGCCGCCGCGATCGACGGGGCGCGGCCCTGGCGGGTCTATACCGGCATCGTGTTGCCCATCCTGCGCCCGGTCTTCCTGTCCACGGTCATCATCCTGGCGCATCTGGCGATCAAGAGCTTCGACCTGGTGGTCGCGCTGACCGGCGGCGGCCCCGGCTACGCCACGGACATGCCCGCCACCTTCATGTACGCCTTCGCCTTTCAGCGCAGCGAACTGGGCGTGGCCGCGGCCAGCGCGGTGATGATGCTGATGACGGTGACCGCGATCATCGTGCCCTATCTCTATTCCGAGCTGAGGGGGACCCGGAAATGAGGCAGCGCACCACATCGGGCATCGTCCGCCCCTCGGGCCCCGGCGCGGTGCTGCTGCGGGGGCTGTTATTCGCCGTGCTGGCGCTGTTCTGCCTCTATTACCTGGTGCCGCTGTTCGTGATGATCTCCACCTCGCTGAAATCGCTGGAGGAGATCCGCGCCGGCACTTTCCTGAGCCCGCCGCGCGCCGTCACATTCGAGGCCTGGGGCAAGGCGTGGAACGCCGCCTGCGTCGGCGTGCGCTGCGACGGGCTGGAGCCTTATGTCTGGAACTCGGTCCTGATGACGGTGCCGGCGGTGGCGATCTCGACCATCCTGGGCGCGCTGAACGGCTATGCCCTGACCAAGTGGCGTTTTCCCGGCGCCGACATCATCTTTGCGCTGATCCTGTTCGGGGCCTTCATCCCGTTCCAGGTGATCTTGCTGCCGATGGCGCGCACGCTGGGCCAGCTGGGGCTGGCGGGCACGGTGCCGGGGCTGATCCTGGTGCACACGGTCTATGGGCTGGCCTTCACCACGCTGTTCTTCCGCAATTTCTTCGTGGGCGTGTCCGACGGGATCATGCAGGCGGCCAAGGTGGACGGCGCGGGGTTCTTCGGCATCTTCTTCGGGATCGTGCTGCCGATGTCGCTGCCGGCGATCGTGGTCACGGTGATCTGGCAGTTCACCCAGATCTGGAACGACTTCCTGTTCGGGGTGGCCTTCACGGTGGGCGACAGCAACCCGGTGACGGTGGCGCTGAACAACGTGGTGAACACCTCGACGGGGGTGAAGGAATACAACGTGGACATGGCCGCGGCGATCATCGCCGGCCTGCCCACGCTGTTGGTTTACGTCGTCGCCGGCGCCTATTTCGTGCGCGGGCTGTCGGCCGGGGCGGTCAAGGGGTAGCGGAATGGCAGAAGGGATCCGGCTGCAGTCGGTGCGCAAGTTCTTCGGCGCGAACGAGGTCATCAAGGGCATCGACCTGGAGATCGAACCGGGCGAGTTCGTGGTGCTGGTCGGGCCCTCGGGCTGCGGCAAGTCCACGCTGCTGAACCTGATCGCCGGGCTGGAGACGCTGAGCGGCGGCGATGTCTTCATCGGCGACGAGAAGGTCAACACCACCCCGCCGCGCGACCGCGACATCGCCATGGTGTTCCAGTCCTACGCGCTCTACCCCACCAAGACGGTGCGCCAGAACATCACCTTCGGGATGGAGACGCGGCGCATCCCCAAGGCCCGGCAGGAAGAGGCGGTGACCGAGTTCACCCGCCTTTTGCAGATCGACCGGCTGCTCGACCGCAAGCCGGGGCAGCTGTCGGGCGGGCAGCGGCAGCGGGTGGCGATGGGCCGGGCGCTGGTGCGCAACCCGGCGGTGTTCCTGTTCGACGAACCGCTGTCGAACCTCGACGCCAAGCTGCGCATCGAGATGCGGACCGAGATCAAGAAGCTGCACCAGCGGCTGGGCAAGACGGTGGTCTATGTCACCCATGACCAGATCGAGGCGATGACGCTGGCCACGCGCATCGCGGTGATGGACAACGGCCATATCCGGCAGGTCGCCGACCCGGGGACGATCTATGAAAACCCGGCCGACCTGTTCGTGGCGGGCTTCATGGGGTCGCCGCCGATGAACATGATCCGCGGGCGGCTGCTGCGCGACGGCGGGTTGCGCGTCGCGCCCGACGGGGACGAGGACGGGCTGCTCTTCCCCCTGCCCGAGGACGAGGCCGCGCGGATCGCCGCGCCCGAGGGTCACAAGGTCGTGCTAGGCCTGCGGCCCGAGACGATCTTTGCCGCCGGGACGGAGCTGCCCGGCCCCGACCGCTATATCTTCGAGCGCCGGGTCGAGGTGGTCGAGCCCACCGGCCCCGACACCATGATCGTGTTTCAGATCGGCGGGCAGGACGTGATCGCCCGCGTCCGCCCCGAGGACGCGCGCGCAACCGGCACGCCCTTCTCCTTCGAGGTGGACATGGGCAAGGCCAAGCTGTTCGACGCGGCGACCGGCAAACGGCTGTAGCCCCGCTCAGCCCGCCTCGCCCAATCGCTCTGCCGCGTCTTGCAGCAGGGCTCTGGCCCGCGCGATCAGGGCGTCGTCGAACCGGCTGAGCATCCCGAAGACGGACAACGTCATCTGCACGCGGCCGTCGCCGCCCATCACGGGAACGGCCACCGCACCGATATCGGGCTCGTTATCGCCCGCGTTCACCGCAAACCCCGCCGCGCGGATGCAGGAAAGGTCCTGCTCCAGCCGGGCCGTCCCGGCCGCGTCGGGCGCCTGATCGGGATGGGCGCGGAACCATGCCCGGCGCCCGGCCTCGTCCATCATGGCCAGCCACAGCCTGCCCTGCGCGGTGGGCAGCATCGGCAGCACCGTGCCCACCTTGATATTGACCGAGATCGGCCGGTCGGCCGTGGCCACGGCCATGCAGGTCGGCCCCTCGCGCCCCAGCCGGCAGGCCATGACCGATTCATTCACCTGCTGGCTGATCCCCTCGATGGCCGCCTGCACGCGGGCCGCCATCGGGTTCACCGCCTCGGCCATTCGGCCCAGACGCTCCAGCCGCGGGCCAAGGGTGAACCGCCCCCGCTGGCCGCTGACCAACACGCCCGCCGCCTCCAGCGTCAGCAGGAAGCGGTGGGCGGTGGCCGTGTTCATTCCCAGTTCCGAGGCCACGACCGCCGCCGTGATCTCGCGGCGCTCCGGCGTGACCAGGTCGAGGATGTCGAGGGCCTTGAGCACGGATGAATTCAGCGGCGTCGCCATCGTGTCTGCTCCGTCTTGGGCGGCGGCTTGACAAGCGCAAGCCGCAACGTTCACAATTTAAGTTATTCGTCTCATTTATTGAGATCAAGGGAGGGGATGGGGAATGCCGGACGACAGCCGCGCGCATGAAACGCTCACCGCCGGGGGCGCGATGTTCGGAAAGCTCAGGGCGCTGGGGGTGGAGTATGTCTTCACCAATTCCGGCACCGACTTTCCGCCGATCATCGAGGGGCTTATCGAGGCGCGGGACGCAGGGCTCGACCTGCCCACCCCCGTCACCGTCCCGCATGAGCACGCGGCGCTGGGCATGGCGCATGGCTATTACCAGATCTCGGGCCGCGCCCAGACGGTGATGCTGCACACCAATGTCGGGCTGTCCAACGGCGCCACCGGCGCGATCAACGCCTGGTGTGACCAGATCCCGATGATCCTGATGTCGGGCCGCACCCCGGTGACCGAAAAGTCCCGCTTCGGCGCGCGCACCGTGCCCATCGGCTGGGGGCAGGAGATGTTCGACCAGACCGCGATGGTGCGCGAAACCACCAAGTGGGATTACGAGCTGCGCTTCCCCGAACAGGTGGCCGAACTGTTCGACCGTGCCTGGGCGATCTCCAACTCCACCCCCAAGGGCCCCGTCTACCTCAGCCTGCCGCGCGAGGTGCTGTGCGAACAGACCCCGCCCGAGGGCCTCGACCAGCCGTCGTCGATGGCCCCCGTGGTCACCGCGCCCGACCCGGCGGCGCTGGCCCGCGCGGCGGAGCTGTTGGCAGGCGCCAAGGCGCCGCTGATCATCAGCCAGCGCGGGGCGGGGTCGGCCGAGGCATTCGCGGCGCTGTCGCAATTCGTTCAGGACTGGGCGATCCCGCTGTCGCATTACTGGGCCAACCAGCTGTCGATCCCCATGTCGCACCCGATGCAGGTCGGCGTGGCGCCCGAGGCGCTGCTGGCCGAGGCCGACGTGGTGCTGGTGATCAACTCGCTGGCGCCCTGGTGGCCCGACAAGGTTGCGCTGCGCGAGGATGCGACGGTGATCCAGATGGGGCCCGACCCGCTGTTTTCGCGCACGCCGGTGCGCAATTTCCCCGCCGACGTGACGCTGGCGGGCGAAACCGCCCCCACCCTGATGGCGCTGATCGCGGCGATGGCCACCCAGCCCCGCGACGAGGCCGCCCTCGCCCCCCGGCGCGAAAAGATCGCCGCGTTGGCCGCCGCCGAGCGTCAGCGCGTGACCGACCTGGCCGAGCGTGGCTGCGCATCGCCGATGAGCAAGGACTGGGTCAGCCTTTGCCTCGGGCGCGCGATCAAGGGGCGCAGGGCCAGCGTGTTTCACGAGCTCGGCTGCCCGCTCTCGCCGCTCGATCTGGAGGATCACAACAGCTATTTCCAGGAGCCGCATTCGGGCGGCCTGGGCTGGGGCCTGCCGGCGGCGCTGGGGGCGCAGCTGGCGGATCGCGAGCGGCTGGTCTTCGCCACCATGGGCGACGGCAGCTACATGTTCGCCAACCCCACCGCCTGCCACCAGGTGGCCGAGGCGCTGGAACTGCCGGTGATCACGCTGGTCCTGAATAACGAGGAATGGGGCGCCGTGCGCCATTCGGTCGAGGGGCTCTACAAGGGCGGGCGCGCGGCGAAATCGAACGACGTGCCGCTGACCTCGCTGCGGCCCAGCCCCGATTTCACCCGCACCGCCGAGGCCAGCCGCGCCTATACCGAGACGGTGACCGACGGCCGCGACCTGCCCGCCGCGCTGGACCGCGCGATCCGGGTCGCGACCGAGGAAAAGCGGCAGGTGCTGCTGAACATCGCCATCGCGCGGGTCAGCCCGGGCTGAGGGCGCTCAGAAATCCTTGAGCCGGCGGGTGGTTTCGGGGTCGAGAAACCCCGCCACGGTAGCGTCGGTCTCCAGTTGAAGGGCGCGGTGCAGGTCGGGCAGCGCGGCGCTGTTCAGCACCCGCTTCATGGCGCGCACGGACAGGGTCGGCAACTCGGCCAGCCGCTCGGCCGTTTCCGTCGCGCAGTCCATCAGCCGGGCATCCTCGACCACCTTCCACGCCAGACCGATCTCGCCCAGCTCGCGCGCGTCGTAGCGGTCACCGAAGAACAGCATCTCGCGCGCCTTGTTCAGGCCCACCAGCGCGGGCAGCAGCGCGGTCACGCCGCCGGTGACGAAAAGGTTCAGCGACACCTCGGGGAAGAACCCCTTGGCGCTGTCGGCCCAGATCGGGAAATCGCAGTTGATCGCCCATTCAAAGCCGCCGCCCACGGCCCAGCCGTTGATCGCGCCGACCACGGGCTTCGGCCCCAGCGCGATCGCATGGGTCGCCCGTTGGATCGCGAGGACGAGGTCGCGGGCCTCCTCCTCGGTCTCGGGATGCACATGCGCGTGCCGGTCGTCCCCGGCGCAAAAGGCCTTGCCCGCACCGGTCAGGATGATCGCGCGCGTGTCCGCGTCGGCATTGGCGTCGGCGAAAGCGCGGGCCACGTCGTCGATCAACTGCCGGTTCATGGCGTTCAGGCTGCCCGGGCGGTTCAGCGTGATGGTGCGCACGCCCTTGTCGCCCAGTGCGCTGAGCACGGTTTCATAGGTGAAATCGGTCATTGATACCCCCTGATGACGCGTCGCGTCTTGCCCTCGGTCCGTGGCAGGCTGCCTGGCGGTTGCAGCGTGACCCGGGCGCTCGCCCCCAGCTTGGCCTTGATCGCCGCCTCGATGCGCTGCGCCAGGGCTGGCCCGGCCGCCGCCCCCTCGGCGCATTCGGCGATGACCGGCAAGGTGTCATGGGGCGGCGGGGTGTCGAGCTGGATGCGGTACTCGCCCGACAGCTCCGGGAATTCGTTGATCACCGCGGCCACCATCGTGGGAAACATGTTCAGTCCGCGGACCACCACCATGTCGTCGGAGCGCCCGACCACGGCAAAGCGGAACCCGGTGCGCCCGCAGCGGCAGGGCCCGGTCGCCGTCACCCGGATGATGTCCCCGGTGCGAAAGCGCACCAGCGGCTGGCAATCGCGCACCAGGTGGGTCAGCACCAGCTCGCCGCTCTCCCCGGCCTCGAACGGCAGGGGCGCGCCGGTATCGGGGTCGATCAGTTCGGGGTACAGCAAATCGGCGGCCATGAAATGCAGATGCGTGTCATGCGGGCATTCGGCGGCGAAGTTGGAAAAGACGTCGGACACGCCGTAATTGGCATTGCGCGGCTCCATCCCCCAGGTCTCGCGCAAGCGGGCGCGGAAGGCCGGATCGTCGAGCCCCGGCTCGCCCCCGAACAGGCCCAGCCGCAGGCCCAGGTCGCGCGGCGCCAGCCCCGGGAATTTCTCGGCGATCACGCGCTCCAGCACCGCCGGGTAGGACGGCGTGCAGGAAATCGCGGTGACCCCGACCTCTTGAATGGTGCGCACCAGCAGCTCGGTCGAGCCGACGCCGAAGGGCACCACCAGCGCGCCGGTGGCCTCCAACGTCAGGTGATCGGTCAGGCCGCCCATCCACATCTGGTAGTTCAGGCAATGCACCACCGTGTCGTCGGGGCCCAGCCCGGCAGCGCTGTGGCAGCGCCCGCCGACCTCTTGCGTGATCTGGGTGTCGCGGGCCGACAGGGCGAGGTTCATCGCCTGCCCCGTGGTGCCCGAGGTCCGGTGCAGGCGGTTGGCCACGCTGCGCGGCGCGGCTAGGTAGTCGCCGAAGGGCGGGTGTTCCGCCTGCGACAGGCGCAGCTGCGCCTTGTCCGACAGCGGCAGGTCGGGCAGGTCGCGCAGGGTGCCGGGCGGCATGCGCCCCTGCCACAGCGACCGGTAGAAGGGCGAGTTCGCCGCCACATGGGCGCGCTGGCGTTGCCAGGCATCCTCGATATGGGGGTGCAGCTCTGCCGCCGGCCGCCGGTCGGCGTCTTTCAAGGTGCTCATATCGCCATGCCCCGCTTCCAGATGAGGGTGAGTGTGTCCAGAACCGCCGCGCGGTCCTGCGAGATGGCCGTCAGCGTTGGGTCTTCGGACAGCAGCAGGCCCGAGAGGTACTGGTCCACCATGCCGCCGAGCGCATGGGCGCGGCGCAGCAGTTCTTCGCGCGGCACCGCATCCGCCCGCCCCTCGCGCCGCAACCGCCGCTGGATCGAGGTCACCACGGCGTCGAGCCAGTCGCGGTTCAGCCGGTTAAAGGCCTCTTTCGCCTCGGGGAAACTTTCGAGGTGATGGACAAGGCAGCGCATCAGGCCGCGGTTTTGCCGGAACAGCTCGTAATAGGCGGTGGTGGCGGCGCCGACCGGGTCATCCACGCCGGCCCGGCTGGCCATGCGCATCGTGTTTTGCAGGAAGCCGACGAAACCGATCAGCAACTCTTCGAGCAGCGCGGTGCGGTCGGCGAAATAGATGTAGAAGGTGCCGTTCGAGATCCCGGCCTTTTCGCAGATCGCGGCGACGGTCAGGTCCTGCGGGCCCTTGCCCTCCAGCACCTCGCAGGCCGCTATCTGGACCTGCGCCCGGGTGCGTTCGCCCTTGGGGCGGCCCTGGCTGCAGGCCGCCAGGGTTTCGGGGTAGGAAAACACCTGATCCTGCGACGATGACAGGGCGCGGGCCGGTTCCATGCGGGCTCCTTAAATAAACCTGACGTCAGTTTCATATTTGGATTCCGCGATTCTGTCAAAGCCGCGTTTTCCGCCCCCTTTTGGGCCAAACGCGCGCGCTGTTACGCCACGACAGGCAAAGAGCGGCTTGGCAATACGGGGCCGGTTGCCCGACACTGGACCGAACAGCCGCGCCCGCCGATAATGAACGGAGAGGCCCGATGACCACCTCCCCCCGCGCCGACCTCGGCACCCATGACGTCCAAAACCAGCCGCCTGACCGGGGCGACGTGGACCTGTGGCAGGACGATCCGGTGCTGCGCGAAACAGTCGCGCGGGAAGGCGGACAGGCCGAGGCGCTGGCGGCCTACGGCCGCGCGCTCGGACGGGCGGAGATGCGCGAGGCGGGGCGCGCGGCCAACCGCTGCCCGCCCGAACTGCGCCTTTTCGACCGCGGCGGACGGCGCCTCGACGAGGTGCATTTTCACCCCGCCTATCACCGCTTCATGGAGACCGGGGTCGCTGCCGGCTATGCCGCCCTCGCGTGGGAGGGCGCAGCGGGTGGCCATGTGACCCATGCCGCGATGGTCTACCTCGCCAGCCAGGTCGAGCCGGGCCATTGCTGCCCCCTGACCATGACCTATGCCGGCGCCCCCGTCATGGCCGGCGCCGAGGGCGCGGCGGCGGGCTGGCACGGAAAGCTGCTGTCGCGGGACTACGACCCGTCGATCCGGCCCGTGGGCGCGAAAACAGGCGCGACGCTGGGCATGGCGATGACCGAGAAACAGGGCGGCTCGGACGTGCGGGCCAACACGACGCGGGCCGAGGCGGACGGCGGCGCGTGGCGGCTGACCGGGCACAAATGGTTCTGTTCGGCGCCGATGTCCGACGGTTTCCTGACGCTGGCGCAGGCGCCGGGCGGGCTGACCTGTTTCCTGGTGCCCCGGTGGCTAGAGGGCGAACGAAACGCCATCCGCATCCAGCGGCTGAAGGACAAGCTGGGAAACCGTTCCAACGCCTCGGCCGAGATCGAGTACGACCGGGCGCTGGCCTACCAGGTCGGGGATGAGGGGCGCGGCGTGCGGACGATCATCCGGATGGTGCATCACACAAGGCTCGACACCGCGATGGCCCCGGCCGGGCTGATGCGGGCCGCGCTGGCCGAGGCCCATCACTGGGTCACCCATCGCAACGCCTTTCAGAGACGGCTGATCGACCAGCCGCTGATGCGCGCGGTCCTGGCCGACCTGGCGCTGGACTGGGAGGGGGCGCTGGCGCTGGGCCTGCGCGTGGCGCGCGCCTATGACGGTGCGGGCCAGCACGACCGCGCCTTTGCCCGGATCGGCGTGGCGCTGGCGAAATACCTGTCCAACAAGCTCTGCCCGCTGGTGGTGGCCGAGGCGATGGAGGCGCTGGGCGGCATGGGATATGTCGAGGACACGCCCCTGCCCCTGCTCTACCGCGAGGCGCCGCTGAACGGGATATGGGAAGGCGCGGGCAATGTGATCTGCCTCGACATCCTGCGCAGCCTGGCGCGCGACCCCGCGGCGGGCGAGGCGCTGACCGCGGAAATCGCCGCCGCCTCGGGCGCCGACCGCCGTTTCGACGCCGCGCTGAAGGCCCACCGCACCCGATGGCCCGGCCTGCCGCCCGAGGCCGAGGCCCGCTGGTTCGCGGAACGCTCGGCACTGCTGCTGACGGCCTCGATCCTGATCCGCCACGCCCCGCCCGAGGTGGCCGACGCCTTCGTCGCGACCCGGCTGTCGGGCGAACGGGGACGGTTCGCCGGGGCAATGGACGGGGCGGAGGTGGCGGGGATTCTGTCACGGCTGGGGGCCGAAGGATAACCCGCGCCGGAGGCAAGCACCGCCCGTCCCGGTGGAAAGCTGCGCGGGCCGGGGCCGTCTATTCTGCCGCCGCGTGGCGCCCCAGGAACGACATGGCGCGTTCGCGGACGGGCCCGATATGCCCCAGCAGCAGATGCCCGCCCGTTTCCAGGGCCATGAATTCGGCGCCGGGGATGTGTTCGGCCGCATATGCGCCGAACGCGAACGGGTTTATGCCGTCATCGCGCGCATGCACGACAAGCGTCGGGGCGGTTATTCCAGCAAGGTCGTAGACCGTCCCCGGATCGACCGCCGCGCCTTCGTTGCGCAGCCCGGCGGTTCGGTCGGTGACCGGCAGAAACGCCGCGACCAGCCCCTCGACAAAGGCCCTGTCCGCGCCGCTCAGCCGGGCGCGGGCATCGGGGCTCACGTCGAAAATCCGGTCCAGGCTCGAGGGCGCCAGCTTGATCGCCGCCCAGAACAGGAAATCCGAGCCGAACAGCGCCTGATACAGCCAGGCGGGAATGGGCAGGTCCTGCTGGCTGGCCTCCAGCGGCGAGAAGGGCGCGCTCGAAAGCAGGACGAGGGCCGTCGTCCGCTTTGGAAACAGCTGGGCGAACTGCAGCGCCGGCGGCACGCCGCCCGACATCGCGACGATCGCGACGCGGTCGATGCCCAGTTGGTCCAGAAGATCGGCCACGGCTTCGGCCTGCGCGGGCGTCGAGGCGTCCTCCGGCAAAGGGGACCGCAGGTAGCCGAAGCGCGAGATCGAGATCCAGTCGTATCCGTCGCCGCCGAACGCCATCGGGATCAGACGGCCCTGATCGTAGCCACCTCCCGCGCCGTGCATGACGACCACCGGCGGCCCGTCGCCCCAGCGGGCGTATTCCATCGGTCCGTGGCGGGTTTCGGCGATTTGGCTTTCCCGGGCCACGCGGTCGCGTATCGCCCTGATGTCGCGGACGTAGACCCCATAGACCGCGGCGCCCAAGAGAAGGAGAACCCCGAGGATCGCGATCGGCAGCACTCGCCGTTTTTTCGGTTGCGGGGGCATCGCTTGCAGATTCCGATCGAAAGCACCTCTGCCATGATGCCGGATCCGGCGCGTTTCTTGGTTGAGCCAGATCAAGGGGCGAGCGCCTCGGAAAGCCCGCCGCGCTGGCGGGGACGGCCGCCGGTATCCTATTCCAACTCGCCCAGTTCCTCGCGCAGCTCCTCGACCGCTTCGAGGTGGGCGCGCCCGCCCTCCCCCAGCGCGCGGCCGGTTTCGAGGATCAGCAGCCGCAGCGCCGAGATCGCGCCGACATAGGAATCCGCGAATTGCGGCGTGTCCACCACGCAGTCCAGCGTCCATGTCGCATGCGCCGGCGCCGCGCGCACCGTCTGGTCGGCCAGCAGCAGGACCCGCGCGCCGCGCGTCGCCACCGCCTCGACCAGCCGGGCAAAGCCCGCCGGGCGCCGACGCAGCCCGACGATGATCGCCAGATCGCCCGCGCCCAGCGTCGAAATCCCCTCGGCCTGGGTCTGCCCCGGCAGCAGCATGGGCGCTACGCCCGGGCGCATCTGCGCGAGCTGCGCCGTCACGTATTGCGCCAGGAAATGGCTGTTGCGGAAGCCCAGCGTGCGCACGCGCGGGGCCTGCGCGATGGCCTGGCCGATCTCCTTGACCGTCAGCGGGTTCAGCCGCGACAGGGTCGCCTCGACCAGCGCGGTCTCTGACCGGATCAGCTCCGAGATCGGATCCCCTGCCGCCGTGCCGCTGCGGCCGGTGAACAGCGGCGAGCCGGTGGCGCGCAGGCGGCGCGCGTCCTGCCGGGCCTCTTCGAAATTGCCGTATCCCAGCCGCTGGAAAAACCGGCTGACGGTGGCATTGGAAACGCCCGCGCGCTGGGCCAGTTCCGAGGCCGTCCAGACCGCCAGCTCCGCCGGGGCCTCGAGAATCTTCTCGGCGATCCGGCGCTCCCCCTCCGGCAATGCGGAATATGCCTCATGAATGCGCCGAGAGATCGGGCGGGGCGCGGTTTCTGCATCATTTTTGTGCATTTTTCGTTTCCACGGGCATGAAATTGTGTTTTCCTTTTCTCAAACCTGATGAAAGATGGTTTTCATGGCTCCGTCAAGCCGCACATGGCGGGGGAGATTCGACGAATGACGACAATCGCCGCGAAGGCAAAGGGCTGGAGCCTGCGCATCAACTGGCTGATCGAGCGCGTCTGCGTGGCGCTGCTGGTCGTGCTGGTGCTGGACGTCTGGCTGGGCGTCCTCGTGCGCTACGTGATCCCCCTGCCCCTGACCTTTACCGAGGAACTGGCGCGCTACCTGATGATCTGGATGGCCCTGCTGGCCGTGTCGTCGGGGATTGCGCATCGCGAGCATATCGGGGTCGAGTTCATCTTCGGCCGCCTGCCCGCCCCGGTCCGGCGCTGGCTGGCGGTGGCGTTCGACGTGATTGCCTTCGCCTTCTTCTTCGCCCTCTTTTTCTACGGGATCGGCTTCGCCGTGAAGGGGTTTTCGCGGCTGACCATGATCTACGCCATCCCCAAGGGCTATCCGTTCATGGGCGTCCCGCTGGCCGCGGCCATGGCCTGCGTCCAGCTCGCCCTGACCGGCCTGCATGATTTCTTTGCCGAGCGCGCCCCCGAGGCGACCGGTGCCACGCTGGCCATGCCGGGGGGTGACTGATGGGCACGCTCTTGGTCGCAGTCGCGTTTTTCGGCCTTCTGGCCTTTGGCATGCCCGTGGGCTTTGCCATCGGCGTGGCGGGGGTGATCGGCATCCTCGACATGGGGCCGCGCTTCATGACCATGGCGCCGGATCGGGTGTTTGCCGGGCTCGACCTGTTCCCGTTCCTGGCCATGCCCTTCTTCATCCTGGCGGGCGAGATCATGAACCGCTCGGGCATCACGCAGGGGCTGGTGAAGCTGGCCGATGCGCTGGTCGGCTGGATGCGGGGCGGCATGGCGCATTCCAACATGGTGGCCTCGGTTATGTTCGCGGGCATCACCGGCTCGGCCACCGCCGACGCGGCGGCCTTCGGCAACACGCTGGTCCCGGCGATGGAAAAGGCGGGCTATACCCGCCGCTACGCCTGCGCCGTCACCGCCGCCGGCTCGATCATCGGGCCGACCATCCCGCCCTCGACGCTGGCGATCATCTACGGCTCGATCATGGGGGTCTCGATCGCGGGGCTGTTCGCGGCGGGCATCCTGCCGGGGCTGCTGATCTGCGGCATCTGCATGGGCGTGATCGCCCTGACCGCACGGCGCAAGAACCTGCCCAAGGGCGAGGGCCGCCCGAGCCTCTGCGCCGTCTGGGCCGCGCTGCGCGAGGGGTTCCTGGCGGCGCTGCTGCCGGTCTTTATCCTCGGCTCGATCCTTGGCGGTTTCGCCACGCCCACGGAGGCCGCGGCCATCGCGGTGGCCTATGCGCTGTTCGTCGGCGGCGTGATCTACCGCGCGCTGAGCTGGCGCGACCTCTACGAGATCGGCGTGCGCACCACGCGCATCACCGGCGTGATCTTCCTGATCATCGCCTCGGCCTCGATCCTGGGCTGGTGGATGACCTTCAACCGCATCCCGCAGGCCATCGCCGAGGCGCTGCTGTCGGTCTCGGACAACCCGCAGATCATCATCGCCCTGATCGTCGTGCTGCTGCTGCTGATCGGCCTGGTGATGGACATCAACGCGACGCTGATCATCCTAGCCCCCGTTCTGGCGCCCCTGACCGTGCAGATCGGGATGGAGCCGGTCCATGCCGGGATCATGATCATCCTCGCACTCAACATCTCGCTGATGACGCCACCCGTGGGCGCCTGCCTCTTCGTGCTGGCCTCGGTCACCGGCGAGAAGGTCGAAGGGATCACGCGCGAATTGTGGCCCTTCATCATCGCCGAGGTCGCGATCCTATTGGTGATCGCCTTCTGGTCCGACCTCACGCTTTTCATACCAAGAATGCTGGGGCTTTGACCCCGGCGCCCCCTCCCAACAGGAAAGGAAAGACC
>Ga0207799_100353_pt1 | contig 21131 bp, 20 predicted proteins | sample TtanPargueraPR_4_FD_187742 | JGI IMG/M metagenome (GOLD analysis project Ga0207799, IMG submission 187742) | Aerobic enrichment media microbial communities from Bioluminiscent Bay, La Parguera, Puerto Rico - Tt and M2 (SPAdes) | ecosystem: Environmental > Aquatic > Marine > Unclassified ...
CGAACCTGCGACCCACTGATTAAAAGTCAGTTGCTCTACCAACTGAGCTAACGGCCCACTTGAGGCCCGCTACTTAGAAAAACCCTGCGGGGGGGTCAAGGACATTTTCGCGCTTTTTTCACCCTTCTCTTTATTTGCCCTCTGACGCGGGTTATATGCCCGCGCATGCAGAACAGTGCGCCCCCTTCCGGCCTGCCCTTCATGAAGATGCACGGGCTAGGCAATGACTTCGTGATCTTCGACCAGCGCGGTGCCCCCGCGCCGCTGTCGGCTGCGCTGATCGCGGCGATCGCCGACCGCCACAAAGGGGTGGGATTCGACCAGCTCGCGGTGATCGAATCGACGGAGGACGCCGATGCCCGGCTGACCTTTTACAATGCCGATGGCTCGCTCTCGGCGGCCTGCGGCAACGCCACGCGCTGCATCGCCCGCCACCTGATGGACGAGACCGGCAAGACCGCGCTGACCCTGGTGACCGAGCGCGGGCGGCTGGCCTGCGAGGATGCGGGCGGCGGGCTGACCCGGGTGAACATGGGCGCGCCGCTGCTGGACTGGCGCGATGTGCCGTTGGCGCGCGAGATGGATACGCTGGAGCTGCCGATTCCCGGCGCGCCCACCGCTACCGGCATGGGCAACCCGCATTGCACCTTCTTCGTCCAGAATGCCGAGGCGGTGGATCTGGACAGCTTCGGCCCCGCGCATGAGACTCACCCGCTCTTCCCCGAACGCACCAATGTGCAGGTGGCAAGCGTCATCGGCCCCGACCATCTGCGCATGCGGGTGTGGGAACGCGGCGTGGGCGTGACGCTGGCCTCGGGCTCGTCCTCCTGCGCGACCGCCGTGGCCGCTGCGCGGCGCGGGCTGACCGGGCGGCGCGTGCGAATCGATCTCGACGGCGGCACGCTGGAGATCGACTGGCGCGAGGATGGCGTGTGGATGACCGGCGCCACCATGCATGTCTTCTCGGGGCAGTTCACCGACCAGTTCCTGGAGACAGCGCAGTGAACGTGCCCAAGTTCACCACCCTGGGCTGCCGCCTGAACGCCTACGAGACCGAGGCGATGAAGGAGCTTGCGGCACAACACGGCGTCGAGAACGCCGTGGTGGTGAACACCTGCGCCGTGACCGCCGAGGCCGTGCGCAAGGCCCGGCAGGAGATTCGCAAGCTGCGCCGCGACAACCCCGACGCCAAGCTGATCGTCACCGGCTGCGCCGCGCAGACCGAGCCCGAGACCTTCTCCGTCATGGAAGAGGTCGATCTGGTCATCGGCAACAGCGAAAAGATGCAGCCCGAAACCTGGGCGGGCCTCGGCCCCGATTTCATCGGCCAGACCGAGAAGGTGCAGGTCGACGACATCATGTCGGTGACCGAGACCGCCGGCCACCTGATCGACGGGTTCGGCACGCGTAGCCGCGCCTATGTCCAGGTGCAGAACGGCTGCGACCACCGTTGCACCTTCTGCATCATTCCCTACGGCCGGGGCAATTCGCGCAGCGTGCCTGCGGGCGTGGTGGTGGACCAGATCAAGCGGCTGGTCGATCGCGGCTATAACGAGGTGGTGCTGACGGGCGTCGATCTGACCTCATGGGGCGCCGACCTGCCGGCTGAACCGCGGCTGGGCGATCTGGTCATGCGTATCCTGAAACTGGTGCCCGACCTGCCGCGGCTGCGCATCAGTTCCATCGATTCGATCGAGGCGGACGAGGCCCTGATGCAGGCCATCGCGACCGAGCCTCGGCTGATGCCGCATCTGCACCTGTCGCTGCAGGCGGGCGACGACATGATCCTGAAACGGATGAAGCGCCGGCATCTGCGCGACGACGCCATCGGCTTCTGCGAAGAGGCGCGCCGGCTGCGCCCCGACATAACCTATGGCGCCGACATCATCGCCGGCTTCCCCACCGAGACCGAGGCGATGTTCGAGAACTCTCTGAGGCTGGTCGAGGACTGCGGCCTGACCTGGCTGCATGTCTTCCCCTACTCGCCCCGCCCCGGCACCCCCGCCGCGCGGATGCCGCAGGTGCATGGCGCCGCGATCAAGGAGCGGGCGGCGCGGCTGCGCGCCGCGGGCGAGGCGCAGGTAGAAAGACACCTGCGCGCCCAGCACGGCCTGACCCACAAGGTGCTGATGGAAAACCCGCGCATGGGCCGGACCGAGCAGTTCACCGAGGTCACCTTTGCCGCCGACCACGCCGAGGGGCAGATCGTGACCGCCACCATCACCGGCCATGCCGCCGGGCAGTTGACGGCGGCCTAGGCGATGCACCCGAATCCCGCCTTCCGGGCCGAGCCGCGCGAGCGCAACATCGCCTTCGCCCGCGACCGCGCCTTCGGAACGCTCAGCGTCAATGGCGCGGAAGGACCGCTGGTCTCGCATGTGCCCTTCCTGCTGTCCGAGGACGGCGCGGTGCTGGAGACCCATCTGGTGCGCTCGACGCCCCTGTCGCGCGCCCTGCCCGCGCAGGCGGTGATGGCCGTCGCCGGGCCCGACGGCTATATCTCGCCCGACTGGTACGAGATGGAGGACCAGGTGCCGACCTGGAACTACGTCGCCGTCCATCTGCGCGGCCGGCTGGAGGCCCGCCCCGCCGATGAGCTGCGCGCGCTGCTGGAACGCCAGTCGGCGCAGTTCGAAGAGCGCCTCTTGCCCAAGCGGCCCTGGACGCTGGACAAGATGCCGGATGACCTGGTGGAGCGGATGATGCGCGCCATTGTCCCCGTGCGGATGCAGGTCGAGTCCATCGACGGCACCTGGAAACTCGCCCAGAACAAGCCGGCGGCGGCCCGCCTGTCGGCCGCCCGGCATCTCGACGCCCACGGCCGCGACCCGGAGGCCCGGCTGCTGGCCGCGCTGATGAAGGGACTCGGCGAAAGCTGAGTGGACAGCGCCGCGCGCGCTACCTATCCTCCCCGGCAAAGACGGAGGATTACCATGCCCTTGCCCGTTGCCCTTGCCCCCCTCGCCTCGCTGGCGCTGCGCTATGGCGCGGTGGCGCTGGCCGGCTATGCGCTGGCGCGCCAGGTCGATCCCGGCCGCCGCTGCCAGCATGCCGAGGACGCCCATGACCGTCTGGACGAGGGCGTGACCCTGCGCCGCGAGGCCGGTCAGGCCAACCTCACGGCCCGCGCCCGCCGCGTGCTGCGGATGGGCGCGGCCGGTCCGGGGCTGGAAATCGACGCCAGTGCATTGGGACGACTGAGGATCAAACGCCTATGATGAAGCTCTTCCACAACCCCGCCTCGCCTTTCGTGCGCAAGGTCATGGTCACCCTGATCGAAACCGATCAGCAGGACGACGTCACCATCGTTCCCGCCGTGGGCAGCCCCACCGCGTCCGAGCAGATGCCGGTGGCGCAGAACCCGCTGGGCAAGATCCCCACGCTGCTGCGCGACAGCGGGCCGGCGATCTATGACAGCCGGGTGATCTGCCGCTTTTTCGACGACCGCGCGGGCGGCCGCCTCTATCCCCAAGGCCACTTGTGGGAGACGCTGACGCTGGAGGCCACCGCGGACGGCATCATGGATGCCGCGGTGCTGATGGTTTACGAAAGCCGCTGCCGGCCCGAGGAGAAACGCTCGGACGAATGGGTCGAGGCGCAGTGGGACAAGATCTCCCGCGCGCTCGACGCGCTGGAGAGCCGCTGGATGAGCCACCTCTCGGGGCCGCTGGACATGGGGCAGATCGCGGTGGGCTGCGCGCTGGCCTATCTCGATTTCCGCCACGGCGCGCGTGACTGGCGGAAGGGGCGCGAGGCGCTGGCCAAGTGGCTCGAGGAGTTCGCCGGGCGGCCCGCGATGCAGGCCACCCAGCCGGAGAGCTGAGCCCTCAGAACTTGTAGGACAGGCCGATGTTCAGCGCGTTGGTGATCAGGTCGGTCTTCAGCTTGCCGCCGCCCTTCAGATCCGCCTCGTTGCTGGAATAGGTGCCCTTGTATTCGCCGAAGATCGACCAAGTGTCGTTCAGCGCATAGCTCGCGCCCGCCACCAGCTGCACGGCCGGGCCGGTGACCTGGTAGCCATAGGTCTTGTTGCCGGCCACCTTGACGTCGACATGCGGAATGGCCAGGCCCAGGCCGGCGCCCACGTAGGGCGTCAGGCGCTTGGCCGCGTCCGGCCAGCGGTAGAAGACGTTGAGGGTCGCCAGGTTGTGGCCGTCGGTGAACTCCAGCCGGTCGAACCCGTTGGTCGTCAGCGTTTTCTTGTCGGCATAGACCTTGGCGTGGTTGACCTCGAAGGCGTAGCCGAGGCGCTCGGTCCGCCACCACGTGGCCCGCGCCCCCCAGTAGGGCGGCATCGCGAAGGGCTTGCCCTCCCAGCCGGCATTGAAATCGAACGGTCCCACGCCGGGGGCGTTGCCCGTCACGTCGCTGTGCGGGGCGGACTGGGTGCCGGTGTAAAAGCTCAGTTCGACCTCCGCGGCGGCCGGAATGGCCGACAGCAGGACGAGGGAAAGAACGCTCAGGAGATGTTTCATGGGAGGCTCCGGGGTTTCCAATTGCCGTGGGCTGCGGGCCCACCGGCATGTTGCGCCATATGCTGACAAACTGCGCCGCGGGCTGCAACTGCCATCTGCCGAGCAAATCGTCACGGCAGATTGTATGCCATTGCATTCAGGCATCACTTTCCACGTCGGTGCAATGACTTCTGGACGCTGAACCTGTTCGCAGCTAAACAACCGCGCGTGAGGCTGCGTCGTGTGGCCGCAATTTCGTTTCAGGCCGGAGCCGCCGGCCGAGCAAGGGAGAATTCTCGTGTCCCACGCAGAAGAGCACGAAGGTACCCGCCGGGATTTCCTCTACTATGCCACCGCAGGCGCGGGCGCCGTGACCGCAGGCGCGGCGATCTGGCCGCTGGTGGACCAGATGAACCCGTCGGCAGACGTTCAGGCGCTCAGCTCGATCCGGGTTGACGTTTCGGGGGTCGAGGTCGGCAGCCAGCTGACCGTTAAATGGCTGGGCAAGCCGGTTTTCATCCGCCGCCGCACGGCCGATGAGATCGAGGCCGCCCGGGCCGTCGCCGTCGATCAACTCATCGACAAGACCTCGGAAAACGCAAACAAGCCGGGGACGGACGCCTCCGACGAGAACCGCACGCTGGACGACGCCGGCGAATGGCTGGTGATGATCGGCGTCTGCACCCACCTGGGCTGCGTGCCGATCGGCAACGGCTCGGGTGAATTCGGCGGCTGGTTCTGCCCCTGCCACGGTTCGCATTACGACCAGGCCGGTCGCATCCGCAAAGGCCCGGCACCGGAAAACCTGCATGTTCCGGTCGCCGAATTCGTCGACGACACGACGATCAAGCTCGGTTAAGGGAGAAACCGATGTCTGGAATTCCGCACGACCATTATGAACCGACGTCCGGCGCCGAGAAATGGCTGCACCGCCGCCTGCCGATCGTCGGCCTGATCTATGACACGATCATGATCCCCACCCCCAAGAACCTGAACTGGATGTGGATCTGGGGGATCGTCCTGGCCTTCTGCCTGGGGCTGCAAATCGTCACCGGCATCGTGCTGGCCATGCACTACACGCCGCAGGTCGACCTGGCCTTCGCCTCGGTCGAGCACATCATGCGCAACGTGAATGCCGGCCACATGCTGCGCTACCTGCACGCCAACGGCGCCTCGCTGTTCTTCTTCGCCGTCTACCTGCACATCTTCCGCGGCCTCTATTACGGCTCCTACAAGGCCCCGCGCGAGATCACCTGGATCATCGGCATGCTGATCTACCTGTGCATGATGGGCACCGCCTTCATGGGCTACGTTCTGCCCTGGGGGCAGATGTCGTTCTGGGGCGCCACGGTGATCACCGGCCTGTTCGGCGCGATCCCCTTCATCGGCGAGTCGATCCAGACCTGGCTGCTGGGCGGGCCCGCCGTGGACAACGCCACGCTGAACCGCTTCTTCTCGTTGCACTACCTGCTGCCCTTCGTGATCGCGGCGCTGACCGCCGTTCACATCTGGGCCTTCCACACCACGGGCAACAACAACCCCACCGGTGTTGAAGTGCGCCGCGGCTCCAAGGCCGAGGCCGAGAAGGACACCCTGCCGTTCTGGCCCTACTTCGTGATCAAGGACTTCTTCGCGCTGGCCGTGATCCTGGTGGTGTTCTTCGCCATCGTGGGCTTCATGCCGAACTACCTGGGCCACCCCGACAACTACATCGAGGCCAACCCGCTGGCGACGCCGGCGCACATCGTGCCGGAATGGTACTTCCTGCCCTTCTACGCCATCCTGCGGGCCTTCACCGCGGATGTCTGGGTGGTGCAGATCGCCAACTTCCTCTCGTTCGGCATCATCGACGCCAAGTTCTTCGGCGTGCTGGCCATGTTCGGCGCCATCGCCGTGATGGCGCTGACGCCCTGGCTGGATACCTCGTCGGTGCGCTCGGGCCGGTACCGGCCGCTGTTCAAGTGGTGGTTCGCGCTGCTGGCCATCGACTTCGTGGTTCTGACCTGGGCGGGCGCCATGCCGGCCGGGGGGATCTACTCGGTCATCGCGCTGATCGGCGCGGCCTACTGGTTCGCCTACTTCCTGATCATCCTGCCCCTGCTGGGCGTGATCGAGAAACCGAAGGCGACCCCGGACACCATCGAGGAAGACTTCAACGCCCATTACGGCAAAGACGGCGCGTCGGCTCAGCCGACCCCCGCCGAGTGAGAGAAAGGAACGAGACAATGCTGAAGAAGCTCACCCTTTCGACCGTCGCCGCGCTGACCCTGTCGGCCGGCACGGCACTGGCCGCGGGCGCCGAGGCCCACATCGAAGACGTGCAGTTCTCCTTCGAGGGGCCGTTCGGCAAGTTCGACCAGATGCAGCTGCAGCGCGGCCTGCAGGTCTACACCGAGGTCTGCGCAGCCTGCCACGGCCTCAAGCAGGTGCCCTACCGCACCCTCGGAGACGAAGGCGGGCCCGCCCTGCCCGAGGACCAGGTGCGCGCCTACGCCGCCATGCACGATGTCTACGACCCTGAGCTGGAAGACACCCGCCCGGGCAAGCCGACCGATCACTTCGGGCTGTCGAACGACCCGAACGCGCCGGACCTCAGCCTGATGGCCAAGGCGCGCGCGGGTTTCCACGGGCCCTACGGCACCGGGATCAGCCAGCTGTTCAACGGCATCGGCGGCCCCGAATACATCGTGTCGATCCTGACCGGGTATGAAGAGGCGCCGGACTGCGCGCCCGAGGACTTCCCGGGCAGCTACAACACGGCGTTCGCCCCCGGCGGCTACCCGGACGAGTGCAAGATCTATGACGAAGAAGGCGTCGAGATCGGCCGCAAGGCTCCGGGCTCTTGGATCGCCATGCCCCAGCCGCTGCAAGGGGAGGATGTCGAATATGCCGATGGCCATTCGACCGATCTTCACCACGAGGCCGAGGATGTGGCCGCCTTCCTGATGTGGGCCGCCGAGCCCAAGATGATGGCCCGCAAGGAAGCCGGCTTCACCGCCGTGATCTTCCTCACCCTGCTGTCGGTCCTGCTCTACCTGACCAACAAGCAGCTGTGGAAGCCGATCAAGGGCGCCGCCAAGAAAGACTGATCCTGACCGGGTTCGGTACGGAAAACGCGCCCTTCGGGGCGCGTTTTTTTTGTGGCCTGCGCAAAACGCCGTGCGCGCCCCTTTCGTGCTACACTCCGGCCGTCCGCAGCCGGTGCGAAAGGGGAAACCGATGACCAGGATCGCCGTCGTTCAACAGCCTCCCGTCTATCTCGATCTGGAAAAATCGGTGGAACGGGCAGTCGACCTGATCGCCGAAGCCGCCGGGCAGGGTGCCAAGCTGCTGGTCTTTCCCGAGGCCTGGCTGCCCGGCTACCCGACCTTCGTCTGGCGCCTGAAGCCGGGCGCGGAAATGGGCACGACGGATGCGCTGTACCGCCTGTCTCAGGCCAATTCGGTGGATGTCGGCAAGGGCGGGCTGCAACCGTTGCAGGACGCCGCGCGCGAGCATGACATGGTGCTGGTCGTCGGCTTTCAGGAGATCGACGGCTCGGTCAGCGGCAGCACTCTGTTCAACAGCTGCGCCATCATCGACGCCGACGGGCGTATCGCGAACCTGCACCGCAAGCTGATGCCCACCAACCCCGAACGGATGGTCTGGGGCTTTGGCGACGGCAGCGGGCTGAACGTGGTGGACACCGCCATCGGCCGCGTCGGCGCCCTGCTGTGCTGGGAAAACTACATGCCGCTGGCGCGATACGCCCTCTACGCACAGGACATCGACATCTACGTCGCGCCCACCTGGGACAGCGGCGACACCTGGCTGGCCACCATGCAGCATATCGCGCGCGAGGGCGGCTGCTGGGTGATCGGCTGCGCCACCGCGCTGGAGGCCTCTGACATCCCCGAAGACCTGCCCTTCCGCGATGAGTTGTTCCCGGATGCCGGGGAATGGGTGAACCCGGGCGACGCGGTGGTCTACAAGCCCTTCGGCGGCGCGGTCGCCGGGCCGATGCACAAGGAAAAGGGCCTGCTGACGGCCGAGATCGACGTCGCGGCGGCCGCCGCCTCGCGCCGCAAGTTCGATGCCTCGGGCCATTACGCCCGGCCCGACGTGTTCACCCTGACCGTGAACCGGCAAAAACAGGTTCCGGTCGCCTTTGAGTGACCGGCCGCCTCAGCCCAGATAGGCGCGCAGCGTCTCGGGCGGGTTGGTGAACAGTTCATCCGTGTCCACCGGCGCATGCACCTGACCCTCGGCCACCAACACGGTCTGGTCGCCGATCATCGCCGCATCTTCCGGGTCGTGGGTGACCATCAGCAGCGTCGCGCCGGTCTCGATGGCCAGCTCCCGCACCAGCATCAGCATCTCGGCCTTCAGCGCCGGCCCCAGCGCCGAGAACGGCTCGTCCAGCAGCATCAGGGGACGGTCGCGCAGCAGCACGCGCGCCAGCGCCACCCGGCTGCGCTGCCCGCCCGACAGCGCCCCCGGCTTGCGCTGGCCAAAGCCCGCCAGGCCGACACGGTCAAGACAGGCCGCGACCTGCTGCCACTCGGCCTTGGACAGGCGCAGGTTCGGGTGCAGGCCCAGCCCGACGTTCTGTGCCGCCGTGAGGTGGGGAAACAGGTTGTTGTCCTGGAACAGCATCGAGACCGGCCGCGCCCCCGGCGCCAGCGGCCCCAGGTCCTGCCCCTGGAAGATCACCCGCCCCGCTTTCGGCGGCAGAAATCCCGCGATCGCATCGAGCAGCGTCGATTTCCCCGCCCCCGACGGCCCGATCACCGCCACCCGCGCCCCCGGCGCGATGGTGAGATCGGCGCGCAGGTCGAAACCCTCGTGCCCGACCACCAGTTGCTCAAGTATCAGCACGCAGGCGCCCCCCTCGATCGAACAGCCAGAACAGGCCCAGGCTCAGCGTCAGCAGCAGCAGCGCGGCGCCCGCCGCCTGCTCCATCCGGTAGGCCGACATCAGACGGTAGAGTTGCAGCGGCAGCGTCGCCACCTCCGGATCCGCGAACAGCGCGATCACGCCAAGATCCCCCATCGACAGCGCCGCGGCCAGCCCCAGGGCAAAGCCCAGCGGCCGGCGCATCCGCGGCAGCAGCAGCAGCCGCACCCGCACCCAGCCGCGCATGTCCAGCGAATCGGCCAGCCGGCCATAGGCGCCCTCGATATCGCGCAACGCCGGGACAAGGGCGCGCATGGCGAAGGGAAGGCTCATCACCGCGTTGACCAGCGCGGTGACCGGCAGGGCCAGCGCCTGCGGGTCGGCGATGGGAAAAATCAGGATGAACAGCCCGGTGCCGATCACCAGAGAGGACGCCGCGATGGCCAGCGCGCCCACGCTTTCCAATACGCCCGAGGCTACCCCTCGGCCCAGCCGCACCACGGCCAGCGCCATCGGCAGCGCCAGCACCAGCATCAGCGCCGCCGAGCCCAGCGACACCAGAACCGACCGCCACGCCGCCTGCAGGACCGAGACCGGCAGGTCGGCCAACCCCTTCAGCCCGCTCAGCACGACCATGCCCAGCGGCGTCAGCAGGAACAGCGCCACGGCCAGCAGCGCCAGCGTATCCTGCGCCTTCAGCGCCGCGCTGCGCGCGTCCCAGCGCTCGACCAGGCGGTCCAGCCCCGCGCCCGTCATCGCCGGCACCGCGACCCATAGCGCCAGCCCCGCGGCCACGGCCGAAATGCCGAACTGCACCGCCGCCAGCAGTGCCGCGCGCGACAGGTCGAATTCGAACCGGAAGGCCTGGTAGATCGCCAGCTCCACCGTCGTGGCCTTCGGCCCGCCGCCCAGCGTCAGGGCCACGGCGAAACTGGTGGTGCAGATGACGAAGATCACCACGAAGGCGCCGGGCAGCACGGCGCGCAACATCGGCCGTTCCAGCACGCGGGCGATGTCGCCGGGGCCGAACCCCAGCGAGGCCGCCAGCCGGAACCGTTCGGCCGGGATCGACAGCCAGCCCTGCAGCAACAGCCTTGTCGCCAGCGGCAGGTTAAAGAAGACATGCGCCAGCACCACGCCGGTCAGGCCGTAGATGTTCAGCGGATCGAACCCGGCCCAGACCAGCAGATCGCTGACCAGACCACTGCGGCCGAACACGGCCAGCAGGCCCAGAACCGCCACAATCACCGGCAGGATGAAGGGCGCACCCAGCAGGGTGATCAGAACCCCCCGCCCCGGGAAACGCCGCCTTGCCAGCGCGCGCGCCACCGGCACGGCCAGCGCCACCGACAGCGCCGCCGACAGCGTGGCCTGCAGCACGGTGAACCGCACCGCCGCCCAGTCGGCCGGGCCCAGCGCCGAGAATTCCTCGGCCCGCCAGAACACCGCGGCCAGCGTGCCCAGCGTCAGCACGAGGACCAGGGCGGCAACGCCTGCCCCGGCCCAGATCACCGAACTTACTGGCTGAGCGCGGCGCGCCATTCCTCGAGCGCCTCCTGTCTGATCTTCGCGGCCTCACCTGCCGAATAGATCAGGGCCTTCTCCGGCGCAATCAGGGTTTCGAACCCGGCGGGCAGGCCACCCTCGGGCGTGCGGGCCGGATACATCCAGTTGGTGGTGGGGATGATCGACTGGAATTCATCGGAAACCATGAAGTCCAGAAACTCCTGCGCCAGCTCCAGCTGGTCGGAAGAGGCGATGGCGCCCGCCACCTCGATCTGCATGTAATGGCCCTCGTCGAAGGGCGCGGCGGCCTTGCTGTCGTCCTCTTCGGCGATCAGGTGATAGGCGGGCGAGGTGGTGTAGGACAGCACCATGTCGGCCTCGCCCTCCAGGAACATGCCATAGGCCTCGGACCAGCCCTTGGTCACCGTCAGCACATGCGGCGCGAGGCCTTTCCAGATCTCCGGCGCGCGGTCGCCATAGACGGCCTTGACCCACAGCAGCAGCCCCAAACCGGGGGTGGAGGAACGCGGGTCCTGGATCACGATCTTCAGGTCGTCGGGGGCGGCGATCAGCGCCTCGAAGCTGGTGGGCGGCTCGGGCAGCTTTTCCTTGTCGTAGACGAAGGCGAAATAGCCCCAGTCGTAGGGCAGGAACATCGGGTCCTCCCAGTCGACGGGCATATCGAAACTCTGGTCGTCCTTGCCATGCAGCGCGAAAAGCCCGGTCTCGGCCGCCAGCGCCGTGAGGTTGGTGTCGAGCCCCAGCACGACATCGGCATCGGTGCGCACACCCTCCAGCCGCAGCCGGCCCAGAAGCGCGGCGCCGTCGCCCGTGCCCACGAATTGCAGGTCGCATCCGCAGCGTTCCTCGAACGCCTTTTCCACCTGCGGGCCGGGGCCCCAGTCGGAGACGAAACTGTCATAGGTATAGACGGTGAGCACCGGCGTATCGGCCAGGGCCGACGTGGCAAGCAGGGCTCCCGCAGCGATGATCGGATATTTCATGGGGCATCCTCCATTCACGACGGGCGGGGTCAGGGCCTGGAGTCCGTCCAGCGATGGAGGTTTTCCACCGACCTTCCCTCCGCCGGTCTTAACCGGGTCAGGTTCAACGGGTTCGCATCACGCATCTCAGCCCGAATGGGCACCCCGAGGTGGACCCGACCCTAGTGCAGCGCCAATGTCGGGGCAAGGGAACACGATGATTCTCGGCCCCTGCCCCTTGTGAAAACGCGCGAGAGCCCCTATTCACATCCCAAATTCTGAATATGAAAGGCCCGTTTGATGCGCCTGACTGCTCTGAAGCCCTTCACCCGTTATCTGCCAATCCTCGACTGGGGCAGCCGGTACAACAAGGACACGTTGACCAACGACGTGGTCGCGGCGGTGATCGTGACGATCATGCTGATCCCGCAATCGCTGGCCTATGCGCTGCTGGCCGGGCTGCCGGCCGAGATGGGGCTTTACGCGTCGATCCTGCCGCTGGTGGCCTACGCGATCTTCGGCACCTCGCGCGCGCTGGCGGTGGGGCCGGTTGCGGTGGTCTCGCTGATGACCGCGGCGGCGGTGGGCAACCTCGCGCTGCAGGGCACGGCAGAATACGCGGCGGCGGCCATCGTGCTGGCCTTCCTGTCGGGCCTGGTGCTGCTGGTGCTGGGGATCTTCCGCCTGGGGTTCCTGGCGAATTTCCTGTCGCATCCGGTGATCGCGGGCTTCATCACGGCCTCGGGCATCATCATCGCCACCAGCCAGCTCAAGCACATCCTGGGCATCAAGGCCTCGGGGCATAACCTGGCAGAGCTGCTGCACTCGATCTTCTCGCACCTGGGCGAGGTGAACTACTGGACGCTGTTCATCGGGGTCACGGCGACCGCCTTCCTGTTCTGGGTCCGCAAGGGGCTGAAGCCGCTGCTGCTGAAGAACGGCGTCAAGCCGCGGATGGCCGATATCCTGGCCAAGGCCGGGCCGGTGGCCGCCGTGGTCGTGACCACCATCTTCACCTGGGCGCTGGGGCTGCATGACAAGGGCGTGGCCATCGTCGGCGAGGTGCCGCAGGGCCTGCCGCCGCTGACCATCCCCGATTTCGACATGGATGTCTGGACCAGCCTGCTGGGCTCGGCCGTGCTGATCTCCATCATCGGCTTCGTCGAATCGGTTTCGGTGGCCCAGACGCTTGCCGCGAAAAAGCGCCAGCGCATCGCCCCCGACCAGGAACTGATCGGCCTGGGCGCCTCGAACATCGCGGCCTCGATCTCGGGCGGCTACCCCGTGACCGGCGGCTTCGCCCGCTCGGTCGTGAACTTCGACGCGGGGGCCGAGACGCCCGCCGCCGGCGCCTTTACCGCGATCGGCATCGCGCTGGCCGCCCTGGCGCTGACGCCGCTGCTGTTCTTCCTGCCCAAGGCGACGCTGGCAGCCACCATCATCGTCGCGGTTCTCAGCCTCGTCGATTTCTCGATCCTGAAAACCACCTGGACCTATAACAAGGCCGATTTCGCCGCCGTCGCCGCCACCATCCTGCTGACGCTGGGCTTCGGGGTGGAAACCGGCGTCTCGGCCGGCGTGGCGCTGTCGGTGGGCCTGTACCTCTATCGCAGCTCGCGCCCGCATATCGCCGAGGTCGGCGTGGTGCCGGGGACCGAGCACTTCCGCAACATCAACCGCCACAAGGTGGAGACCCGCCCCGAGATCCTGACCATCCGCGTGGACGAGAGCCTCTATTTCGCCAACGCCCGCTATCTGGAGGATTACCTCTATGACCGCGTGGTGCGCGACAAGGAGCTGAAACACGTGATCCTGATGTGCTCGGCGGTGAACGACATCGACACCTCGGCGCTGGAATCGCTGGAGGCGATTGACCACCGCTTCCGCGACATGGGGCTGAAACTGCACCTGTCCGAGGTCAAGGGGCCGGTGATGGACAAGCTCAGCCGCACGCATTTCCTGCACGAGTTGTCGGGCAAGGTCTTCCTGTCGCAATACGCCGCCGTGCAGGAACTCTCGGGCGAATGCGACGCGGACGGCAAGGCCGCCTGATCGGCGCGCTGCCAACACAATACCGTGCGATCTCGTCACACCCCGGGGGTTTGAGGGCAAAATCTTTTGACCTCCGGGCGGGGCGCCTTATGGTCCCATTCAGCCAATAAAAAGCTTGGGAGAGACCTATGAAATTCCATCTTGCTCTGGCCGCAGCCGCCCTGGCCGCAGCCCCGGTTTTCGCGGACAGCCACGGTGAAGGGGACGTCGCCGCCGGCGAAAAGATGTTCAAGCGCTGCGTGTCCTGCCACGTCGTGGTGAACGACGCCGGCGAGACCCTGGCAGGCCGCGCCGCCAAGACCGGACCGAACCTCTTCGGCGTAGCCGGCCGCGCGGCTGGTTCGGTCGAAGGTTTCCGCTACTCCAAATCGATGCAGGCCGCCGGCGAGGCCGGGCTGGTCTGGAGCGAGGAGACCTTCATGGAATTCGTCCAGGACCCGACCGCCTTCCTGCGCGAAGAACTGGATGACAGCGGTGCGCGCAGCGCGATGTCCTTCAAGGTGCGCAAAGAGGAAGAGGCCCGCGACCTCTACGCCTACCTGGCCAGCCTGGCCGAGTAAGCGGCACGTCTGTCCGAATTCGGGGCCGCCGGACCATTTTCCGGCGGCCCTTTTTCGTGCCCGTCTTGCCGCGCGCCGCGCGGGCGGCTATCCCAAGGCGCAAAGGAGCCTGCCCATGAGCCTCAACAGTTTCGGCCACCTGTTCCGCGTCACCACCTGGGGCGAAAGCCACGGTCCCGCCATCGGCGCGACGGTGGATGGCTGCCCGCCGGGCGTACCGATCGAGGCGGCGCTGCTCCAGCAGTGGCTGGACAAGCGCAAGCCGGGGCAGAGCAAATACACCACCCAGCGGCGCGAACCCGACCAGGTGAAGATCCTGTCCGGCGTGTTCGAGGGGCAGTCGACCGGCACGCCGATCCAGCTGATGATCGAGAACACCGATCAGCGGTCGAAGGATTACGGCGACATCGCCGAGAAATTCCGCCCCGGCCATGCCGACATCACCTACTGGCTGAAATACGGCATCCGCGACTATCGCGGCGGCGGGCGCTCCTCGGCACGGGAAACCGCGTCGCGGGTGGCGGCCGGCGGCGTGGCGCGCGCCGCGCTCGAGACGCTGGTGCCGGGGATCGAGATCAAGGGCTACATGGTGCAGATGGGCGAACAGGCCATCGACCGCGACCGCTTCGACTGGGACGAGATCGAGCGCAACCCGTTCTGGGCCCCCGACGCGCAGGCGGCCGAGGGCTGGGCCGGCTATCTCGACGGGCTGCGCAAATCCGGCAGCTCGGTCGGCGCGGTGATCGAGGTGGTGGCGCGCGGCGTGCCCGCGGGGCTGGGCGCGCCGATCTACGGCAAGCTGGACACCGACCTGGCCGCGGCGATGATGAGCATCAACGCCGTGAAGGGCGTGGAGATCGGCGAGGGCATGGCCGCGGCCACCCTGACCGGCGAGGCCAATGCCGACGAGATCTTCATGGGGCCGGACGGTCCGGAATACAGCTCCAACCACGCGGGCGGCATTCTGGGCGGCATTTCCACCGGCCAGGACGTGGTGGTGCGCTTCGCGGTGAAGCCGACCTCGTCGATCCTGACGCCGCGGCGTACGATCACCAAGTCGGGCGAGCCGACCGAGATCGTCACCAAGGGCCGCCACGACCCCTGCGTGGGTATCCGAGCCGTGCCGGTGGGCGAGGCGATGATGGCCTGCGTACTGCTGGATCACGTGCTGCTGCACCGCGGCCAGGTGGGCGAGAACCGCGGCAAGATCGGCTAAGCGGCAGGCGGGGTTTCCCGCCTGCGGCGGAAAGCCTCCGGCGGGAGTATTTTTGCCAAGAAGAAGGGGCGGCGCCTCAGCGCGGGTGTTTCGCCAGCTGCACCGCCAGGATGCCGGCCATGATGATGGCCACGCCGATCATGTCGACCACGCCCAGCGTCTCGCCCAGCAGCGCGGCGGCAATGGCCACTCCGAGGAAGGGGTTGAGGAAGTGGAAGGTCGCGGCGCGCACCGCGCCGATGCGGTTGACCAGCATGAACCAGACCAGCGTGGCCGCCAGCCCCGGCACCAGCGTGGTGTAGGCGAAGGCGGCGGCGAGTTGCCAGCTCCACGCCACCTCGAAGGGTTCCAGCGCCACGGCGGGCAGGGCCAGCGCGGCGCTGCCCACCAGCATCTGCAGCCCCACGATCATCAGCAGGTTGCCGCCCGACGACGCCTCGCGCACGGCCAGCGTGGCGAAGGTCAGCGCCAGCACGCCCACCACGCAGAGCGCGACGCCGAACAGGTCGGCCCCGCCGCCCAGGCGGCTGCCCATGATCAGGGTCACGCCCACGAGGCCGGCCAGCAGCCCCAGGATCCCCAGCGGGCGGATATGGTCGCGGAAGATCAGCCAGCCCGCCAGCGCCACCAGAAGCGGCATGGTCGAGGCGATGATCGCGGCCAGCGAGGCCTCGACCGTCTGCATGGCGACGAAATAGAGCCCCAGGTAAAGTGCGTTCTGGCAGATGCCGAACAGCACCGTGGCGCGCCATTGCCCGCGCGTCAGCCGCCAGCTCTGCCCCATCGCGCGGGCGATGGCCACGCCGATCAGCCCGGAGATCAGGAAGCGGATGGAAAGCGCCGTCAGCGGCGGGGCGGCAGCCACGATGATGCGGGCCGAGGTGAAGGCGGAGGACCACATGAAGGCAAAGGCCAGCCCCATGCCGATCGCGCGAAAATCCATGTCACCTCCAACGGAAAAGGGCCGCCCGTGGGCGACCCTATCTCATCGGTCATTCGGCGCAAGGGCCGAAGGATCAGCTGTTGACGCTGTCCTTGAGAGCCTTGGCGATGGTCATCTTGACCACCTTGTCGGCCTCTTTCTTGATCTGCTCGCCGGTGGCGGGGTTGCGCACCATGCGCTCGGGGCGCTCACGGCAGTAGATCTTGCCGACGCCCGGCAGGGTCACGGCGCCGCCGGCGGACACTTCGCGGGTGATCACGCTGGTCACGGCGTCCAGGGCTGCCGATGCGGCTTTCTTGTCTGCACCCATTTCTTCGGCCAGAGCGGCAACCAGTTGGGTCTTGGTCATGGGTTTCGCCATGTATGTTCTCCTCGTTCCTGCCCTCTCATTGGGGGCTCATCCCAGTAATTTAGCGTTATATGGGTATGTCGCACAACTGCTAGTGTACGAAATCCCAGCGTTTCAACGCATTTTGTGGCCATTTTTCCCACGTCAGAGGAAGGCCGTTTCCTCGAAACTGCGCAATTTCCGGCTATGGATGCGTTCCAGCGGCATTTCGCGCAGCCGCTCCATCGCGCGGATGCCGATCAGCAGATGGCGCGACACCTGGGTCTTGTAGAAATCCGAGGCCATGCCGGGCAGCTTCAACTCGCCATGCAGCGGCTTGTCGGAAACGCAGAGCAACGTGCCATAGGGCACCCGGAAGCGAAAGCCATTGGCCGCGATGGTGGCGCTTTCCATGTCCAGCGCGATGGCCCGCGACTGGCTGAGGCGCTGGACCGGGCCGGACTGGTCGCGCAGTTCCCAGTTGCGGTTGTCGATGGTGGCCACGGTGCCGGTGCGCATCACGCGCTTCAGGTCATAGCCCTCCAGCTCGGTCACCTGTTCCACCGCCTGTTCCAGCGCGATCTGGATCTCGGCCAGCGCCGGGATCGGCATCCAGACCGGCAGGTCGTCGTCCAGCACGTGATCCTCGCGCAGGTAGCCATGCGCCAGCACGAAATCGCCCAGCGACTGAGAGTTCCTGAGCCCCGCGCAATGACCCACCATCAGCCAGGCATGCGGGCGCAGCACGGCGATGTGATCGGTCGCGGTTTTCGCGTTCGACGGGCCCACCCCGATATTGACCAGCGTGATCCCGGCCCCGCCCTCGCGCTTCAGGTGATAGGTGGGCATCTGCGGCAGTTTCGCAGGCACGGGCAACGGGGCGTCCGGGTCGCGGATCTCGACATTTCCCGGCCCCACCAGCGCGACATAGCCGCTGTCGGGGTCGCCCAGCGCGGCGCGGGCGAAGGCCTCGAACTCCTCGACATAGAACTGGTAGTTGGTGAACAGAACGTGGTTCTGGAAATGCTCGGCTGCCGTGGCGGTGTAATGCTGCAGCCGCGCCAGCGAATAGTCGATGCGCTGCGCGGTGAAGGGGGCCAGCGGCCCCGCGCCGTCTTCGTGGCGAAAGCCATAGCCGTTGACGATATCGTCGTTTGTGGTCGACAGGTCGGGCACGTCGAAGATGTCACGCAGCGGGAACTGCAGCACGCCTTCATGCGGCACGGTGACGGTCGCATCCCCGGCCATGGCGAAATGTACCGGGATCGGCGTCCGCGACGGGCCGATGGAAACCGGCACCCTGTGATTCTCGATCAGCAGGCCAATCTGCTGGATAAGGTAATTTCGGAACAGGTCGGGCCGGGTGACGGTGGTGGCATAGGTGCCCGGCTGGGCCACATGGCCATAGCTCAACCGGCTATCCACCTGCGCGAAACTCGTCGTGGTCACGCGGATCTCGGGGTAATAGGCGCGGAAGCGCGCCTCGGGCCGGCCACCGGACAGCGTCGCCGCGAATTGCCGCCGCAGGAAGCCGGTGGCCTCGTCGTAGAGCGCGATCAGCCGCTCCACCGCCGCCGCCGCGTCGGTGAACTCCTCGGCCGGTGCGGGGGGCGGGGTCTCGATCGGCAGTTTCAGCATGACGGGCGTCCTGTTGCGGCGGGTGGGGGCCAGTGTCACCATCGCGCGGCCCGGATCAAGCCCCGGTGAGGCAGGGTTGCGCAAGGGCAGGCTTCCGGCGGATAGTCCGGCCATGACCCGCACGTTGCTGTCCATCGGCCACGGCTACGCCGCCCAGGCCCTCGCCCGCGCCCTGCCCCGGGGATGGCGCATCATCGCCACCACGCGGGACCCCGACAAGGCCGAGGCGTTTCGGGCCCAAGGGCACGAGGCGCTGCTCTGGCCCGGAATGCAGGACCTGTCGCCTGTTCTGGCCCGTGCGACGCATGTGCTGAGCTCCGTCGCCCCGGGGCCCTGGGGCGACCCGGTGCTGAATGTCGAGGCCCTCGCGCTGCGGGAGGCGAAGCACCTGGAATGGGTCGGCTACCTCTCCACCACCGGCGTTTACGGCGATCACGGCGGCGACTGGGTGGATGAAAGCACCCCCCTCACCCCCACGACCGAGCGCGGCCGGCTGCGCGCCGAGGCCGAGGCGCGCTGGCAGGCGCTGGGCCTGCCCGTGCACATTTTCCGCCTGGCGGGGATCTACGGGCCGGGGCGCGGGCCCTTCGCCAAGGTGCGCGCCGGCACGGCACGGCGGATCATCAAGCCCGGCCAGGTCTTTTCGCGCATCCATGTCGACGACATCGCGCAGGTCCTGACGGCCTCCATCGCGCATCCCAACCCCGGCGCGGTCTACAATGTCTGCGACGACGACCCGGCCCCGCCGCAGGACGTGATCGCCCACGCCGCCGGGTTGCTTGGCCTGCCGGTGCCGCCCGCGGTGCCCTTCGACGAGGCCGAGCTGTCCCCGATGGCCAGCAGCTTCTACGCGGAATCCAAGAGGGTCCGGAACGACCGCATCAAGCAGGAGCTGGGCGTGGTCCTGAAATACCCCACCTATCGCGAGGGGCTGGCCGCGCTGCTGGCGGCAGAGGGTGAAAAGCCCGCCGAAGACTAGGCCCGGCGGGCTGACGGCCTAGCCCTTGGTCTGGGCGGCGCGGGCCTGCGCCACGCTGGCCACCCCCAGCACCTCGAGCACCCTGGCCTCGATATCCGCCGCGTTCAGCTTGGCCGTGGCATACATGTCCTCGGGCGTCGCCTGGTCGATGAAGATGTCGGGCAGCACCATGGAGCGGAAGCGCAGCCCGTGGTCGAACACCCCGTTTTCGGCCATCAACTGCGCCACGTGGCTGCCGAAGCCGCCCACGGCGCCCTCCTCGATGGTGATCAATGCCTCGTGCTCGGCGGCCAGTCGCAGGATCAGCTCTTCGTCCAGCGGCTTGGCGAACCGGGCATCGGCCACCGTCGGCGTGATGCCGCGGGCCGACAGCGCCTCGGAGGCCTTCATCACCTCTTTCAGTCGCGTGCCGAAGGACAGGATCGCCACCCGCGCGCCCTGCTGGATCATCCGGCCCTTGCCGATCTCCAGCACCTCGCCGCGCTCGGGCAGGTCGACGCCCACACCCTCGCCGCGGGGATAGCGGAAGGCGATGGGACCGTCGTCATGGGCGGCGGCGGTGGCCACCATGTGCTTGAGTTCCGCCTCGTCGGCGGCGGCCATCACCACGAAACCGGGCAGGTTGGCCAGGTAGGCCACATCATAGGCGCCGGCATGGGTCGCCCCGTCGGCCCCCACCAGCCCGGCGCGGTCGATGGCAAAGCGCACGGGCAGGCGCTGGATCGCCACGTCGTGCACAACCTGGTCATAGCCGCGCTGCAGGAAGGTCGAGTACATCGCGCAGAACGGCTTCATCCCGCCCGCGGCCATGCCGGCGCAGAAGGTCACGCCGTGCTGCTCGGCGATACCCACGTCGAAACAGCGCGAAGGGAAGCGCTCGGCGAACAGGTCCAGGCCGGTGCCGTCGGGCATGGCGGCGGTGACGGCGACGATCTTGTCGTCGGCCTCGGCCTCCTGAATCAGGCTTTGGGCGAAGACCTTGGTATAGCTGGGCGCGTTCGACGGCGCCTTTTTCTGCTCGCCCGTCACCACGTCGAAGCGCGCGGTGGCATGGCCCCGGTCCGCGCGCCGCTCTGCCGGGTGATAGCCCTTGCCCTTCTTGGTGATGGCATGGATCAGCACCGGCCCCGTGGCCCGCGCCTTGACCGTGCGCAGAACCGACAGGAGCTGCTCCATGTCATGCCCGTCGATGGGGCCGACATAGGAAAAGCCAAGCTCTTCGAACAGCGTGCCGCCCACGGTCATGTGCTTCAGCATGTCCTTGGCGCGCTTGGCGCCTTCCTGGAAGGGCTGCGGCAACAGGCTGACCGCGCCCTTGGCGGCGGCCTTCAGCTCCTGAAACGGCGCCCCGGCATAGAGGCGCGACAGGTAGGACGACATCGCGCCCACCGGCGGGGCGATGGACATCTCGTTGTCGTTCAGGATTACGATCAGGCGCTTTTTCAGATGGCCGGCGTTGTTCAGCGCCTCATAGGCCATGCCGCCGCTCATCGCGCCGTCGCCGATCACCGCGATGGCGTCGCCGATGCCGTATTCCGGCGCCCCGCCCAGGTCGCGCGCCACGGCAAAGCCCAGCGCCGCCGAGATGGAGGTGGA
>Ga0207799_100355_pt1 | contig 20821 bp, 18 predicted proteins | sample TtanPargueraPR_4_FD_187742 | JGI IMG/M metagenome (GOLD analysis project Ga0207799, IMG submission 187742) | Aerobic enrichment media microbial communities from Bioluminiscent Bay, La Parguera, Puerto Rico - Tt and M2 (SPAdes) | ecosystem: Environmental > Aquatic > Marine > Unclassified ...
CCCGCCGCATGCTGAAGGCGCGCGATTTCCGCGAGATCGACGAATCGCGGGCCAACGCCCTGATCGGCCAGTTCAAGCCCCAGGTCCACGACCTGGTGACGATCGACGGCGGCCTGATCGGGCTGCCCTGGGCGATGAGCACCCCGGTGACCTGGATCAACATGGACCTGTGGCAGGAAGCCGGTCTCGACCCGAACATCCCGATGGACATCACCCACGAGTGGATCGTCGAAAAGGCGCGGGCGATCGACAAGGCCCTCGGCGGCAAGAAGCATCCGACCTATCGTTCCGCCCTGGATCTGTCCAACAACGAGTGGACGTCGCAGGCCTATATCCAGAATGCCGGCGGCTTCATCCTCGATGGCGACGAGGTGGCCTGCGACAGCCCGGAAGCGGTTCGCGGGATGACCGCTTTCGCCGAACCGGCGTTGTCCGGCGTGTGGAGCAACATGGATTACACCGTCCAGCAGAAGGCCCAGTTGGCCGGGGCGCTGGCCATCGTCATGACCAGCTCGGCCCGCTCGACCACCCTCAACGCTTCGAAGTTCAACTTCAAGGGCGTGATGTTCCCCAGCCTCGGCCGGAAACGCCGGATGAACAGCGGCGGCAATTTCCTGGCCGTCTATACGCGGGAGAAGGAACTGGCGTCGGCCGCGATGACCTTCCTCGAATTCTGCGCCAGCAAGGAAGGCCAGACGATCTGGTCGGACGTCGGCTATCTCAACACCTCGATTCACGCCATTCCGCCGAAACCGAACCAGGAAGCGGCCTATGCCCAGCTCGAGGAGGGACTGACCCCGGAGACCATCTGGCCCGGCGCGCGCGGTCTCGAAGGGCAGAGCGTCTGGCGGCAGTGGGTCGCCCAGATCGTCCAGGGCGTGGTGCCGGCCAAGGAGGGCCTGGCCCGCGCCAAGGCCGACCTGACGCCGCTCATCGCCAGCTAGGCGGCGCGGCCTTCACCGGATTTGGCCGGCTCCGGAAAGCCGGAGCCGGCCATTCCCGTTAGTCACCTGTTCGGGAGATCGCCGGAAGTGACGGTCAAGCTGATGTGGCGGGAAACGGCGCCCTATGTTTTCGTGGCCCCGGCGCTGCTTTTCGTCGTCGTCTTTCTTTATGCGCCGGTCGGGTTTTCCTTCGTGCTGGCTTTTCTCGATTGGAATTTCCTGCAGCCCGACGCGGTTTTCGTCGGGTTCGGGAATTTCCGGCGGACGCTGGCCGACCCGAACTTCCGCAGCGCCGCCTGGAACACGCTTTTCTACTGCGGGATATTGATCCCGGCGCAGATCCTGATCCCCTTGGGGTTGGCGGCGGTGTTGCGGCGGACTCGCGAGGGGTGGGCGGCGAACCTCTTCAAAAGCGCCTTGTACCTGCCGACCATCCTTGCCTATTCCATCGCCGGCGTGGCCTGGCTTTGGCTGTTCGACCCGATCAACGGCTTCTTCAATTTCCTGCTGGCGGTCCTGCACTTGCCGGCCAGCCGCTGGTATACCGACCCCGACCTCGCCAAATGGTGCGTCGCCCTGGTGACGTTCTGGAAGAACTTCGGGCTGAACATGCTGCTGCTGTTCGCCGCCCTGATCGGCGTGCCGCGGGACGTGCTGGAAGCGGCGCGGATCGACGGGGCGGGGCCCTGGCGGCGGTTCTGGACCATCGAGGTCCCGCTGATCTCGCCGACCCTGTTCTTCGTCGCGGTCACCACCGCGACCGGGATCCTGGACGACATCGTCGGAACCATCGATGTCCTGACCAAGGGCGGGCCGTTCGGCCGGTCCTCCAACATCCTCTATTACATGTACGAGCGGGGGCTCGGTTTTTTCCAGTTCGGCCAGGCGAGCGCGACGGCGGTGATGATCATCCTGTTGATGATCGTCGTCACCTGGCTGCAGTTCCGGCTTTTCGAGGGGCGCGTCCATTATGGTGGCTGAAGCCGGAACCTTGCCGTCGGTGCCGGCGGCGCGGCCGGCGGACCGTCCGTTCGCCGGGCTGGCCCGCAAGCCGTGGAAGGCCTATGGGATCCTCACCGCCGTGGCGGTGTTTTCCGTCTTTCCGCTGTTCTGGATGCTGACCACCGCGTTCACGCCGAACGATCTGGTCCTGACCCGCGCCTTCCGGTTCCTGCCGGAACAGCCGTCCTTCATCAATTTCGTCGACGCCTTCACCCGGAACCCGGTGTTCGACTGGCTGATCAACTCGATCACGGTGGCGACGCTGGTGACCGTGGGCAAGCTGCTCATCGCCGTCCCGGCCGGTTTCGCCTTCGCACACATGGAGTTCCGCGGCCGGAAGGTCCTGTTCTGGGTGATCCTGGCGACGATGACCTTCCCGACGGATATCGGGATCGTCCCGCTCTATGTCGGCGTTTCGGTGATCGGCTGGTACGATACCCTGGCCGGGGTGATTGTTCCGTCGATCGCCTATATCGGGTTCTACGTCTTCTTCATGCGCCAGAATTTCCGCAACCTGCCGGCGGCGATGTTCGAGGCGGCCCGGGTCGACGGCGCCGGCCCGCTGCGCCAGTTCCTGCAGATCGCCCTGCCCAATGTCCTTCCCGCCGTGGCGTCGATCAGCGTGATCAGCTTCATGGGGGCGTGGAACATTTATCTGTGGTCCCTGCTGGTCCTCGATTCCCCCGAGAAACGGACGCTGGCGGTCGGCATCAAGGCGTTCTCCTCGATCGACGAGTACGAGCCGCTGTGGGGGCCGATGATGGCGACGGGCCTGGTGTCGATCCTGCCGGTGCTGATCCTGTTCATCGGCGCGCAGAAGTTCATCCTCGCCGCCTTCACCGGCGGGGTGAACGACTGACCCGTCCGGCCCGGCGGCGGCGGATTTTCCTTGCCTCGAATGGCCGCGCCGCTAAGGTGGGCGCCGAATCCCCCGCTTCCCGGACCCGGTGTTGTCCCCCGACGATAAAAAGGCTGTCGAATGGCAAAGGAAATCGAACGGAAGTTTCTGGTCGTCGGCGAGGGGTGGCGCGGGCTCGCGGAAGGAACCGTCTACCGCCAGGGCTATCTGTCGACCGTCGCCGAGCGGACGGTGCGGGTCCGGGTCGCCGGGGACAAGGCGTTCCTGACGGTCAAGGGGCTTTCGGTCGGCGCCGTCCGGGCCGAATACGAATACGGAATCCCGGTCCCCGACGCCAACGAGATGCTCGACGGCCTGTGCGAGAAGCCGATCATCGAAAAGACCCGCTACCGGATCCCGTTCGAGGGTTGGGTCTGGGAGGTCGACGAGTTCGCCGGGGCCAACGCGGGCCTGATCGTCGCCGAGATCGAGCTGGACAGCGAGACCCGGGAGTTCGCCCGCCCGGACTGGGCCGGCGAGGAGGTGACGGGGGACACCCGTTATTTCAACGCCAACCTGATCGCCAATCCCTACAGCACCTGGAATCCCTAGGGGTTTACGTCGAACGTCCGGAAAATCTGTTGCAACTGGCGCTGGATGCGCGTGTTGCGCTGTTTGTCGATCAGGGTCGGCGGTCCCGGCCGCCAGTCCTCGCTACGGGCCGCCAGGGCCTCGGCGACCTGCCATTTGTGGCGGAACGACCGTCCCGACAGCTGTTCGAGCGCGGCGATCTGGCCGGCGGTCATCCCGTCGGTGTCGAAGGTGACCAGTTTCGTCGGGAAGAACGAGGTGTGGAAGAGTTCCGCCGTTTCCAGAACGGCGGTCTGTTGGTCGCCGGTCAGGCCGGTCTCCTGCCGCAGCTGTTTCTGAAGGGCGACGGCGCTGGTGAAGCTGTGGCCGGCCAGCGGCGACAGTTCCGCCGTGGGCACCCCGCCTTCCGCGACGTGTTCGATGACCTTCGGCGTCACCTCGAACCAGACCTCGCGGTAGACCCGCTGGTTGAACACGTTCTGCAGGATGAACAGCGACAGGAAGCAGACGCAGGCGGCGATGGCGGGGGTGGCGATCCACCCGGCGCCGATATGGCCGAGCACCCGCCAGCGGATGTTCCGCCCGCCGCGCAGCAGGCCGATGCCCAGCACCGCCCCGACCACCGCCTGCGAACTGGAAACCGGAACCAGCGGGATGGTCGGTAACCCGGCCGAGGCGAGGACATGTTCCAGGTCCTGGGACGCGAACAGGAACAGGACGATGGAATGGGCGGTTACCACCACCCAGGCGGCCAGCGGCGACAGCGGCAGCAGGTCGTTGCCGACGGTCAGCATGACCCGCTTCGAATAGGTGAACACGCCGACCGCGATGGCGATGGCGCCGAGCAGGAAAAGCTGTTGGACCGAGGTGAGCGTCAGCACGCCGCCCAGCGAGAACCTGGTGAACGGCGACACCGGGACGAACACGCCCATCACGTTGGCGATGTTGTTGGCCCCCAGGCTGTAGGCGCCGAACGCCCCGGCCAGGACCAGCGCCGCCCGGGTGTAGGCGTCGAGCCGCAACAGATGGATGCTGGTCCTGCGCAGCCAGGATGCGATCAGCTTGAACAGCGGCGCGGCGATCAGGCCGGCCAGGATCGGGCAGGCGACCCAGGTGCCGACGATCTTGACCAGGGTGCCGGGGTCGGTGACCGAGCCGGAAAACCAGTTCCAGCCGATGATCGCCCCGACGATCGCCTGGGAGGTCGAGACCGGCAGCCCGGCCTTGGTCATCCAATAGACGGTCAGCGCCGCGGCGAAGGCCGCCGCGAAGGATCCGGCCAGGGCGTTGATCGAGCCGAGCTGGCTCAGGGTATGGGCCGCGCCCGCGCCGCTGAATACCGCCCCGAGGACGATGAATAGGCTGCACACGGTCGCCGCCGTCGCGAACCGGACCATGCCGGTGCCGACCGCGGTGCCGAATACGTTGGCCGCGTCGTTCGCCCCCAGGGACCAGCCGAGGAACAGGCCGCTGGTGAGGAGGAGCAGAACCGCGATATCCATGGTCCGGTCCCGGCCCCGCTCAGAGGCTGCGCTTGATGGTGTAGATGGCCAGTTCGTCGGCGGCGTCCTCGGCGGCGTTGGCCGCGTCGTCGACCCGTTCGACGAAATAGCGGAGATGCATCTTGCGCTCCAGGGGCAGGTCGGAGTCGAACACCGCCCGCTTCAGCCGGGTACAGATCTTGTCGGCTTCCGTCTCGTAGAAGATGACCTTGTGGTTATGGTCCCGGACCGCGTCGATGTTGCGGAAGAAGGCGCGGGCGGCCATGACCAGGCAGTCGGTGCAGGTGACCGCGGCTTCGGCGAGATCCAGGAAGTCGCGATGGTATTGCGCCGGGATGTCAGGCTTTTCGATGGAGAAGCGGTAGCAGTTGCTTTGGTAGATTCCGATCTGCCAGTCGAGATCCTCGAGCAGGCTCAGCACGTCGGCCCGGAGGTCGGGGATCAGTGTCTGTTCGTAGAGTTGGGCCTCGACCGAACGGCGTAGGTCGTCGGCCTGGGTCTCGACGGCGCTGATGTCGTCGATGGTCGCGTCGAATTCGTCCGAGGCGCCGTCCCGCAGATAGACCTTGAGGGCCCGCCGGAAGATCATCCCGGCTTCCGAAACCGAGTCGAGGAATTCCTCGATCTGGCGTTCCAGGCCGCGGGTCCGTCCGAATAGCGTCGGGGTTTTCGACCAGTTGATCATCCCGTTCTCCCTCTGGACGCGTTCAAACTGCGAATGAAAAACAGACTGCCTTCCCGCGGCTGGCCCGGCGGCGGGGTGTTTATCGGTATTTCCAGGAATTCCTTTCTTGGCCGCCGCCGATCTCGGCTCGTCCTCCCGCCGGGATTTTAGTCCTCCTTGACGATCCGCCGGGCGATGCGCAGGCTCCGGGCGCCGGAACGGATGGATTCGAAAAGCACCGATTCGCGTTCCCCTGGATCGTCCGTCAATTCGAGGAGTCTTTTCAGGTCGGGGTTGATCCGCTTCAGAATCTGCCGGATCTCCTTGGCGGTTTTCGGCTTAACGTTAAGCTTTTCCGGGTTCATCGACCGCACTCACAGCTGTTTCGGGAGGTAGTTAATCCTGCCCGAGGGAAGGAGTCAAACGGCGATCTCCCTTGGTGGCTCCGGGGCGGAACGGGGAGGGCGAAGGCTTTCCGGCGGGGAAAATGACTTTTGTTTCCGGGAATCCGGTATCATGGAAATTTCACGCATCACTCTGTTGTTTTTGACTAAGGATCGCATCTTTGGCTAATAGCCCTTGCGTCGGGTTGGTGGCCGCATCCAAGCTGGTTTTGGAAAAGAAGATGCCCTCTCGCGTCCGGATTGGCGCGGGACGCGGTTGGCTTTATGATTCCGCTGCGGCGGGGACAGGTGTATCGGGGAGAGGCGGCGTTTGAATGATCCTGAAGACTGAAAATCCAAATGTGACACGCCTCGGCATGCTCCTGGCACCCGTCGTCGTCGTGTTCGGCGTCCTCGGGCTGGGCGGCATGCTCGACGGCAAGATCGCGTTCGGCGCGGCGGTGCTCGCCGGCGGGTGGATCGCCTGGGCGGCATGGAACGCCAAGACGGAGATGGAGCGCGATCGGAACGACGAGGAACTGCTCGACGAATCCCTGCGGCACGAATTCGTCCGGCAGTCCCGCTTGGCGGAGTCCTACGAACTCATCCTCGATTCGATCCCCGAGCCCTTCCTGGTGCTGCGGGCCGACCGGCGGATCCTCCATGCGAACCAGGCGGTCATCGAACTGCTCGGCCACGATCCGATCGACGCGGACCTGACGGCGGCCATCCGCAACCCCGACGTCCTCAACGCGGCCGAGGCCGTCCTGTCGGGCGAGGAGGAGTCCGAGACGGTCGGGTTCTCCCGCGGCGGCGAGGTCGAACAGCATCTGGTGGCCCGGGTGGTCCGGCTCGACGGGCATAAGGACGAGGGCGCGGCCGCGGTCATCACGCTGCACGACCTGACGGCTATCCACAAGGCGATGGAGATGCGGGCCGATTTCGTGGCCAACGTCAGCCACGAGTTGCGGACGCCCCTGTCGACCCTGGTCGGCTGCATCGAGACGCTCCAGGGGCCGGCCAAGGACGACCGCGACGCCCAGGAGAAGTTCCTCTCCTTGATGGAGGAGCAGGGAACCCGCATGACGCGGCTGGTCGAGGATTTGTTGTCCTTGTCGCAGATTCAGGCCAACGAACATGCGCGGCCGACCGAAAGCGTCCGCATCCAGGACGTCGTGCCGACCGTGGCCCGGATGCTGGAGCCCGACGGCAACAAGAAGGGGGTCACGTTCTCCCTGATGATCCCGACCGATCTGCCGCCGGTGCGTGGCGACTCGGACCAGTTGCTGCAGGTTTTCCAGAACCTCATGCACAACGCGGTGAAGTACGGCCGCGACGGCAGCACGGTCCAGGTCGTCGGCCGCGAGGACGAGTCCTCGGCGATCGCCATCACCGTGGCCGACCAAGGGGATGGCATCCCGGAAGAGCACCTGCCCCGGCTGACCGAACGCTTCTATCGCGTCGACAAGGCGCGCAGCCGGGCCCTCGGCGGAACCGGGTTGGGCCTGGCCATCGTCAAGCACATCCTCAACCGCCACAAGGGGCGGCTGCAGATCGACAGCGAGGTCGATGTCGGCAGCACGTTCACCGTGTTCCTGCCGGTTTGGCGCGACGGTCCTTCCGGCCGCTACATCGATACCAGTGAAACGGCCGGTCCGTCATAAAACTGCAATACAACTGTAATATGGTTGTCTCGTTGGGCTCCTAGAGTCGCGCCTGTCGGCATTCCGGGAGATTGCCGGCGGAGAGCTTTTTATCAGCTATCAGCACCCAATCAGGCATGTGTTGCAGGAGAATCTCATGATGAAAAAGACGCTTGCGCTCGCGGCCCTCGCGGCTATCGCCGTCGCCGGTTCGGCCGAAGCGCGCGATCAGATCCGGATCGTCGGTTCCTCGACCGTCTATCCGTTTGCGACCACCGTCGCCGAGCAGTTCGGTAAGACCACCAGCTTCAAGACCCCGGTCATCGAGAGCACGGGCTCCGGCGGCGGGTTCAAGCTGTTCTGCGCCGGTGTCGGCGTCGAGCACCCGGACGTCACCAACGCTTCCCGCGCGATCAAGAAGTCCGAGATCGAGACCTGCAAGAAGAACGGCGTCACCAGCGTCACCGAGGTCAAGATCGGTTATGACGGCATCGTCATCGCCAACTCGAAGAGCGCCAAGCAGATGAACGTCACCCGCGAGCAGATCTTCCTCGCGCTGGCGAAGCAGGTTCCGGTCGACGGCAAGTTGGTCGACAACCCGTACCAGAAGTGGAGCGACATCGATAAGAGCCTGCCGGCCGCGAAGATCGAAGTCCTCGGCCCGCCGCCGACCTCCGGTACCCGTGACGCCTTCGTCGAGCTGGTCATGGACCACGGCTGCGAGGAAGTCCCCGGTGCCGCCGAAGCCGGCCTCAAGGGCAAGGCCTGCGGCGCGCTGCGTGAAGACGGCGGCTACATCGAAGCCGGCGAGAACGACGTCCTGATCGTCCGCAAGCTCGAAGCCAACCCCGATGCCTTCGGCATCTTCGGCTACAGCTACCTCGACCAGAACGCCGACAAGATCCAGGGCACCGTCGTCGAGGGCGTGCAGCCGACCTTCGAGAACATCGCCAACGGTTCCTACCCGGTTTCCCGCCCGCTGTTCTTCTACGTGAAGGGCGCCCACGTCGGCACCATCCCGGGCATGAAGGAATACGTCGCCGAGTTCACCAGCGAGAAGGCTTGGGGCACCGACGGCTACCTGGCCGACAAGGGCCTGGTTCCGATGCCGGACGCCGAGCGTAAGAAGTACCATGATGACGCTGCTGCTCTGAACAGCAACATCATGTAATACGGTTTGGTCGAGGTGCCTCGCCGGCGATGCGAACGCCAGCCGGCGGGGCACCTCTTCCGTCCTTTCGATTTGTTCGTTTATTCGTTTTTGTCTAAATGCGGCCTCTCCGGCGGATATTTTTTCGCCACCCATCCTTTGGATAAGTTCGGACAATGCAGACCCTGATCCTTATCGCCACGCTGCTGCTGCTCAGCGTCATCGGGTTTTACCTCGGACGCTCGCGAGCCGTCTCTTCGTCCGCCGGGATCGGGGCCCGCCTGCATTCTCTGCCCAACTACTACGGTTTCTATGTCGCCATCTGGTGCGGCATCCCCGCCGCGCTGGTCATGGTGCTGTGGATGGTCCTCGAACCCGAGATCATCCGGATGGCCGTGGTCTCCAGCCTTCCGGAGGCGGCCCGGGCGCTGCCGGAGAACCGGCTCGACCTGCTGCTGAACGACATCCACAACCTGGCCAGCGGCAACATCGTCAGCCGCGAGGTCGACCCTGAAATGCAGATGGCGGCGGACCGCTACGCGAGTCTGGCGACGATTTCGCTGGCCGCGAAGTGGGTCGTGGTCCTATGTCTGGCCATTGCCGGCCTCGTCTTCGGGCGGCGCTATGTCGCGCCGAGCCTGCGGGCCCGCAACCGGGTCGAGCAGGTCATCAAGGTCTTCCTGATCGCCAGTTCGACGGTGGCCGTTCTGACCACCATAGGCATCGTGCTGTCGCTGCTGTTCGAGGCGCTCCGGTTTTTCCATCAGATTTCGCCGCTCGATTTCCTGTTCGGCCTGGAATGGAGCCCGCAGACCGCGATGCGCGCCGACCAGGTCGGCAGTTCCGGATCGTTCGGCGCGGTTCCGCTGTTCGTCGGGACGATGCTGATCTCGTTCATCGCCATGTGCGTCGCGGTGCCGGTCGGGCTGATGGCGGCCATCTACATGGCGGAATACGCCAAGCCGCGCCTGCGGGCGTCGGTCAAGCCGATGCTGGAAATCCTGGCCGGTGTCCCGACCGTGGTCTACGGCTTCTTCGCGGCCCTGACGGTGGCGCCGCTCTTCCGCGATACCGGCGACTTCCTGGGGCTCGACATTTCCTCGGAAAGCGCGCTGGCGGCGGGCATGGTGATGGGAATCATGATCATCCCCTTCGTGTCGTCCCTGTCCGACGACGTGATCACCGCCGTTCCGCAGTCGCTGCGCGAGGGCTCCATGGGGCTCGGCGCGACCAAGTCGGAGACCATCAAGCGGGTCATCTTCCCCGCCGCCCTGCCGGGCATCGTCGGCGGCGTTCTTCTGGCCGTGTCGCGGGCCATCGGCGAAACCATGATCGTGGTCATGGCGGCCGGCCTCGCGGCGAACCTGACGGCCAATCCCTTCCAGGCCGTCACGACCGTGACGGTGCAGATCGTCACCCTGCTGGTCGGCGACCAGGAATTCGACAGCGCCAAGACCCTGGCGGCGTTCGCCCTGGGACTGGTGTTGTTCTGTGTCACGCTGGTTTTGAACTTTATCGCCCTCCGGGTGGTCCAGAAGTATCGAGAGCAATATGAGTGAGACGTCCACTCCGCACAGCAAGAGCCTGTTCATCGACCGTTCGCAGTCGGTCAGCGATGTGGTCAGCGCGGGCATCAAGCGGCGTTACGCGGCCGAGAAGCGTTTTAAGGCGTACGGCATCGCCGCGATCATTTTCGCGGTGGCCTGCCTGGCGACGTTGTTCACCACGATCATCAGCCAGGGGCATTCGGCGTTCTGGCAGACGATGATCAAGCTCGACGTCAGCTTGTACGAACAGGATATCGATCCCGAGGGCACCCGCGATCCGAAGACGTTGTCCACCGCCAATTATCAGAAGGTGATCCGCGACGCCATGCAGGATCTGTTCCCGGATGTCTCGGGGCGGCGCGACCGGCGTGAACTGATGTCGATCATCAGTCCCGGCGCGGCCTTCCAGGTCCGCGGCGACGTTATGGAAGACCCCGGCCTCATCGGCCAGCGGATCAGCATGCTGGTGCCGGTGTCCGACGACATCGACCAGCTGAACAAGGGCTCGATCAGCGCCGAGGTGCCGGAGGAGGAGCGGCGGGTCTCCGACAAGCAGATCGAATGGTTCAAGCGGTTGCAGGACCGCGGTCTCATCGAGACGACCTTCAACTGGCACTTCTTCACCAACGGCGATTCCCGCGAACCGGAGCTGGCCGGCATCTGGGGCGCGATGGTCGGGTCCCTGCTGACCATGGCGGTGACCCTGGGCCTGGCGTTCCCGCTCGCCGTGGCGACGGCGATCTATCTCGAGGAATTCGCCCCGAAGAACCGCTGGACCGACCTGATCGAGGTCAACATCAACAATCTCGCGGCGGTGCCGTCCATCGTGTTCGGCCTGCTCGGGCTGGCGGTGTTTCTGAATTTCTTCGGTTTGCCGCGGTCGGCGCCGCTGGTCGGCGGGATGGTCCTGGCGCTGATGACGCTGCCGACCATCATCATCGCCTCGCGCGCCGCGCTGAAGGCGGTGCCGCCATGGATCCGCGAGGCCGCGCTGGGGCTCGGCGCCTCGCCGATGCAGGTGGTGTTCCAGCATACGCTGCCGCTGGCCATGCCCGGCATCCTGACGGGCACCATCATCGGCATGGCCCAGGCGCTCGGCGAGACCGCGCCGCTTTTGATGATCGGGATGGTCGCGTTCATTGTCGACATCCCGACGGGCGTGACGGACCCATCGACGGTCCTGCCTGTGCAAGTTTACCTGTGGGCGGACAGTCCGGAACGTGCGTTTGTCGAGCGAACCTCCGCCGCGATCATGGTATTGTTGGGGTTCCTCGTCTTGATGAACGGAGTGGCCATCTACTTGCGTAAGAAGTTCGAGAGACGGTGGTAAGAGATGCCGATAGCAGAACCACAGAGTGTCGATATGGAAGGCGTCGAGAAACTGGAAGATAACGGAAACAACCTGCCGGAGACCGGGGAGGCCTTGCCGCCCAAGATCAAGGCCAGGAGTGTCGATGTGTTCTATGGCGAAAAGCAGGCGCTTTTCGGCATCGAGATCGACATTTTGCCCAACGAGGTCACGGCGCTCATCGGGCCGTCGGGATGCGGGAAATCCACCTTCCTGCGTTGCCTGAACCGGATGAACGATGTGATCGACGGTTGCCGGGTCCGGGGGGACATCAACATCGACGGGTCGGATATCTACGACCCGGCGCTCGATGTCGTCCATCTGCGGGCGCGGGTCGGCATGGTGTTCCAGAAACCGAACCCGTTCCCCAAGTCGGTCTACGACAACATCGCTTACGGCCCGCGTATCCACGGGCTGGCGTCGTCCAAGGACGATATGGACCAGATCGTCCATACCGCCCTGGAGAAGGCCGGGTTGTGGGAGGAGGTGAAGGACCGCCTCCTGGAGCCGGGAACGGGGCTGTCCGGCGGCCAGCAGCAGCGGCTGTGCATCGCCCGGGCGATCGCCGTCGAGCCGGAAGTGATCCTGATGGACGAGCCCTGCTCGGCGCTCGATCCCATCGCCACCGCGAAGGTCGAGGAACTGATCGACGAGCTTCGCGAGAATTTCACCATTGTGATCGTCACCCACAATATGCAGCAGGCCGCGCGCGTGTCGCAGAAGACCGCGTTCTTCCATCTCGGCAAACTGCTGGAATACGGGGATACGGATCAAATGTTCACCAACCCAAAGGTCGATCGGACCCGGGATTACATCACCGGGCGGTTCGGTTGATCTTCGCTAGGCGCACCAGATGACCAATTCACATCATATCGTACGATCCTACGACGAAGACCTGCAGAACATCGCCAACCGCATCGTCGAGATGGGGGGCCTTGTCGAGGCGCAACTGACCAGCGCGATAGACGCCCTGATCAAGCGGGATGCGGAACTGGCCAAACAGACCTCGGAAAACGACGGCCGGATCGATGTGATGGAACGCGAGATCGACGATGCGGTGATCCGGCTGATCGCGCGCCGGCAACCGGTCGCCGACGACCTGCGGGAAATGATTTCCGCGTTGAAGATCGTCGGCATCCTGGAACGCGTCGGCGATTACGCCGCCCATGTCGCCGACCGGTCGTTGGTCATCATGCAGAAACCGTCCGTCCCGCCGATCCTGGTCATTTCCCGGATGGGGAAAATGGTCCGGGATCTGCTTTCGGATGTCCTGGGCGCCTATGCCCAGCGCGATGCGGAACTCGCTCTGTCCGTCTGGCGGCGCGATCAGGACCTCGATCAGCTTTACGGCAGCCTTTTCCGGGAACTGCTGACCTACATGGAAGAGGACCCGCAGAATATCGTGACCTGCACCCACCTGTTGTTCATTGCGAAGTACATCGAGCGTGTCGGGGATTTCGCGACCAACATCGCGGAACACGTTCATTTCGTGGTGCGGGGGAAAATGCCGGAGGGCCAGCGGCCGAAGGCCGGCAATACGAGAGTCGCTATGGGGTCAACAGATAATTCCTGATTGCCATGAGTTCTCATGTTCTGATCGTCGAGGACGAGCCCGCGCTCGTAACGATGTTACGCTATAACCTGGAACGCGAGGGATACCAGGTCGAGGAGGCTTCCGACGGGGAGGAAGCGCTGCTCAAGATCGAGGAGGCGACGCCGGATCTGATCCTGCTGGACTGGATGCTGCCCCGCCTTTCCGGAATCGAGGTGTGCCGCCGGGTGCGGCGCCGTCCCGAAAGCCGCGATCTGCCGATCATCATGCTGACGGCGCGCGGCGAGGAGGCCGACCGGGTCCGCGGGCTCGATACCGGTGCCGACGACTATGTCACCAAGCCGTTCTCGCCCAGCGAGCTGCTGGCCCGCATCCGGGCGCTGCTGCGCCGGGCCAAGCCGTCCACCGCGCACGAAACCCTGGCCTGCGGCGATGTCGTGATGGACCTCGCCGCGCACAAGGTCTGGCGCAACGGCCGCTACGTGAAGCTGGGGCCGACGGAATTCCGCCTGCTGCGTTACTTCATGGAGCATTCCGGCCGGGTGCTGTCCCGCGAGCATCTGCTGGACGCCGTCTGGGGCCGCGACATCTATGTCGAGGAGCGCACGGTCGACGTCCATATCCGGCGGCTGCGTAAGGCCCTGAACGAGGGCGGCGAGTTCGATCCCATCCGCACGGTGCGGTCCGCGGGGTACGCCCTGGAGTTGGCCCACGAGTAACTTTTTTCCGGACCGCTATTTGACCATCTCGGCCCGAATCCCTACCATGGAAACTGTCGTCAGCGTGGCCGTGCGCACGGGCCGTTCGGTTATGCGTGCCGCCGCCTTGGCTTGAGCCCGCCGCCAAACCGGATCGAGGAGGACGACAGAGCCGGAGGTCTTCAACGCGTCGCCACGCGCGGCCCTTCGGCTTCCATGATGGGCGCAAAGCCGCCGCAACCCGATACCATAGCCATCCGCGTAGGCCGCTTCCACGGCGGCCGTCACCCGTCACGCCATCATTGGGAGAGGGATTATGGGACGCAAACGGAACGAGACGGAGCATCCCTATGTTCCGGAACTGCTGACTCAATACAGGGCCGGGCGCATCGGGCGCCGGGACTTCCTGGGAACCGCCACCCGGCTCGGTGTTTCCGCCGCCGCGGCCTATGCGATGATCGGCGCCGCCGCCGGGACCCGCTCGGCCCGCGCCGCCGAAACGCCGCGCATGGGCGGCAACCTGCGAGTCTCGATGAACGTCAAGGAGATCACCGATCCCGCCACCTACGACTGGTCCGAGAAATCCAACGTGGCGCGCCACATGGTCGAGCCCCTGGTGCGCATCGGCAAGGACAACGTGGCCGAGGGCTGGCTCGCCGAAAGCTGGGAGGCCTCGGACGACCTGAAGACCTGGACCTTCCATCTGCGCCGGGGGGTCAAATGGTCGAACGGCGACGATTTCAACGCCGACGACGTGGTGTTCAACTTCAAGCGCTGGCTCGATCCGGCGACCGGCTCGTCGAACCAGGGCCGGTTCCCGGCGATGACGGAAGAGGTCGATACCGGTAAGAAAGACGACCAAGGGAATCCCGTCATGACGACCGTCGGTACCGAGGGCGCCGTCGAGAAGATCGACGACCATACGGTACGCTTCAACCTGAACCGCCCCGACCTGTCGCTGCCCGAGAGCATGGCCGACTATCCGGCGCTGATCGTTCATCGCCGCTTCAAGGAAGAGGGGGGAGACCTCAGCAAGAACCCGGTCGGCACCGGGGCCTTCGTGCTGACGGAATTCAGCGTCGGCGAGAAGGCGGTGCTGTCCAAGCGCACCGACGCGCCCTGGTGGGGCGGCGACGTCTACCTCGACCGGATCACCTATATCGACCACGGCGACGATCCGGCGGCCCAGCTCGCGGCCTTCGCCTCGGGCCAGATCGACGCCAACTTCCGGACCAGTGTCGAGCAGGTCCCGGTGATGGAGAACATCCCCGGCCTAGTCACCCACGAGGCGGTCACCGCGCAGTGCGGGGTCGCCCGGATGAAGGTCACCGAACCGCCGTTCGACAACAAGAACCTGCGCAAGGCGATCCAGGCCTGCGTCGATCCGCGGAAGATCCTGGAGATCGTCTATCTCGGCCACGGCGCGCCGGGCGAGGATCATCACGTCGCGCCGATCCATCCGGAATACGCCAAGCTGCCGCCGCTCAAGCAGGATTACGAGCTGGCCAAGAAATACCTGGCCGAGGCGGGCTACCCCGACGGCATCGAACTGAAGATCGACTGCGTGGCCAACCCGACCTGGGAACAGAACGCCTGTAAGGCACTGGCCGAGATGGTCAAGCCGGCCGGAATCGATCTGGCGATCAACATCATGCCCGGCGGCACCTATTGGGACCGCTGGCTGACCACGCCGTTCGGCTTTACCTCCTGGGCCCACCGGCCGCTCGGCGTACAGGTGCTGAACCTCGCCTACCGGTCCGGCGTCGCCTGGAACGAGACCTCGTACGCCAATCCGGAATTCGACGCCCTGCTCGACGAGGCCGGGACGATCCTCGACCCCGACGAGCGGCGTAAGGTGATGGAGAAGATCGAGAAGGTCCTCCAGGACGATGCGATCATCCACCAGTCGTCGTGGCGTTCGGTCTTCGCCACGGCGCACGAGCGGGTGAAGGGCCTCTACGTCACGCCGACCGAGGAACACCACTACAACAAGGTCTGGCTGGCCGACGCCTAAGCTTTAGCGGACCGGGCGGCGGGAACCGCCCGGCCTTTCCCCTCCCGGGCGGTGCGGAGCGCGATGCTGCTATTCATTCTCCGGCGGATCGGCAACATGGTCCTGATCATGGTCCTGGTGTCGCTCGCCGTCTTCCTGCTGCTGGAACTGACGCCCGGCAGCGTCGCGACCAAGGTGCTCGGCCCCTATTCCAGCGAGGAACAGCGTCAGCTGTGGCTGGAGGCGCACGGTTACCTGCAACCCCTATGGCTGCGCTACGGTTCCTGGCTGTTCGATTTCCTGCAAGGCGATTTCGGCCCCTCGGTGCGCTTCAAGGTGCCGGTGTCCGAGATCCTCTGGCCGCGTTTGTGGAACACCGCGGTCCTCGGCTTCTGGACCTTCCTGATCATGATCCCGGTCTCGCTGATTCTCGGCGTGCTGGCCGGGATGCGCGAGGGCTCGCTGCTGGATAGGGGCATCTCGCAGATCAGCGTCATCACCACCTCGATCCCGGAATTCGCCAGCGCCGTGCTGTTCTCGGCGATCTTCGTCTTCGGCCTCAAATGGCTGCCCGGCACCAGCACGATGAGCGAGGGCTTCGATCCGATGCAGCTCGTCCTGCCGGTCCTCGTCCTGGTCGTCTACGATTTCGGTTACGTCACCCGGATGACCCGCGCCTCGATGGCCGAGGTGATGATGACGCAGTACATCCGTACCGCCGTGCTCAAGGGGCTGCCGTACCGCCGGGTGATCCTGCGCCACGCCCTGCGCAACGCGCTGATCGCGCCGTTCACCATCGTCATGCTGCAGATCAACTGGCTGCTGTCCGGCGTGATCGTCGTCGAATTCGCCTTCGCTTACAAAGGCTTCGGCGCGTTGCTGCTGGAGGCGGCCCTGAACCAGGACATCTATGTCATCGAGGCCTGCGCCATGGTCGCCGTGTTCGTCGCCGCCGCGACCCAGACCCTCGCCGACATCGGCTACACCTACCTCAACCCGCGTATCCGGTTCAGCTAGGGGAGGGGCGATGAGCGATCTGACCAAAACCGTCCTGCCCGCGCCGACGAAAGGGGCCGCCTTGACCCGCGCGCTTAAATCCTTCGCCCTGTTGCGCGAGAGCCCGGTCGGCATGGCCGGCGCGGCGCTGGTCGCCTTCTGGATCGGAGTCGCGATCTTCGCGCCGCTGATCGCGCCGTTCGCGCCCAACGCGCAACTGCTGCCGATGGCCAAGCCGGGCACCGTCTTTCCCGGCGGCGGCACCTTCTGGCTCGGTACCGACCAGTTGGGCCGGGACGTGCTGTCGCGCATCGTCTGGGGCTCGCGCACGGTGCTGGTCTACGCACCGCTGGCCACCGTCTGCGCCTATTCGGTGGGCATCGTCATGGGGCTGGCGGCGGGCTACTACCGGGGCAGGCTGGACGAGGTGCTGTCCTTCGTCGCCAACGCCATCCTGTCGTTCCCGGTGCTGGTCCTTTACGTGCTGGTCATCTCGACCGTCGGGCCGTCGGGGCTGAACATCGTCATCGCCATCACCTTCGCCAGCGCCCCCGCCATTATGCGGATCGTGCGCGGTTTGGTGCTCGATTTGCGCAACCGCGACTACATCGCCGCCGCGCAGACCCGGGGCGAATCGCCGTGGTACATCATGCTGGTCGAGATCCTGCCCAACGCGCGCGGCCCGTTGATCGTCGACGCCTGCCTGCGGCTCGGCTATGTGGTCATCACCATCGGGGTGCTCGGCTTCCTCGGTTTGGGGCTGCCGCCGCCGGACCCGGACTGGGGCGGCATGATCAACTTCTCGCGCTCCCTGGCCCTGGTGTTCCCGCATATGACCCTGTTCCCCTGTCTGGCGATCTCCTCGTTGATCCTGGGGTTCAACCTGCTGGCCGACGGCCTGCGCGAAATCTCGCTGAGGGACTGATGCCCATGAGCGAACCGAACGACACACCGCTGCTGGAGATCAAGGGGCTCGGCATCTCCTACTTCACCCGGGCCGGGGAAATCCCGGCGGTGAAGGACTTCTCGCTGACCCTCAACGCCGGCGAGAGCCTCGGGCTGGTCGGCGAGTCCGGCTGCGGCAAGTCGACCGTGGCGATGGGCATCATGCGCTACCTCGGGCGCAACGGCGGCATCGTCGAAGGCTCCATCCGTTTCAAGGGCCGCGACATGGCCGGGTTCTCGGAAGAGGAGCTGCGCCGCCTGCGCGGCTCCGAGATCGCGATGATCTACCAGGAGCCGATGGCCGCGCTGAACCCGAGCCTGACCGTCGCCACCCAGCTCATGGAAGTGCCGGTGACCCACGAGGGGATAAGCGCGGCCGAGGCGCGCGCGCGGGCGTTGCGGGTGCTGGCCGATGTCCATATCCCCGATCCCGAGCGCATCCTGTCGGCTTATCCGCACCAGCTTTCCGGCGGCCAGCAGCAGCGGGTGGTGATTTCGATGGCGCTGCTGTCCAACCCGTCGCTGCTGCTGCTCGACGAGCCGACCACGGCGCTCGACGTGACGGTCGAGGCGGGCATCGTGCGCCTGATCGGCGAACTCAGCGAGAAATACGGCACGGCGCTGCTCTACATCTCGCACAACCTCGGCCTGATCCTCGACACCTGCGACCGGGTCTGCGTCATGTACTCCGGCGAGGGGATCGAGGAGGGCCGGGTTCGGGACGTGTTCAGGCGGCCGCGCCATCCCTATACCCAGGGCCTGTTCGGCTGCATCCCGCTGCCGACCGCCGACAAGTCGGCCCGGCCCCTGATGCCGATCCGCGGCCAGTTGCCGTTGCCGCACGAGCGGCCGCCGGGCTGTAACTTCGGGCCACGCTGCGGGCGTTTCCAGGCCGGACTGTGCGACGCCCATCCTATCCCCGTGCAGCATGTGGACGGCTCGGGCCCCGAGCATTGGGTGCGCTGCGAGCGCTGGCGCGACATCGCCCCGGCGATCCCGGCCGACGATCTGGCCCGGGCCCGCTTGCCGGTCGGCGAGATCGTCCTGTCGGTCGAGGGCATGCAGAAGTACTACGACATCCACGACCGCTCGGTGGCGGCGATCCTCTCGGGCAAGACCCGCCGCCAGGTGAAGGCCAACGAGGCGCTGTCCTTCGAGGCGCGGGAGGGCGAGACCGTGGCCATCGTCGGCGAATCCGGTTGCGGCAAGTCGACCTTCGCCAAGGTGCTGATGGGCCTGGAGACGGCGACCGACGGCGAAATCCATTTCGCCGGGGTGGAGATCGGCCGCACCTCGGTCCACCACCGCACCCCGGCCCAGCTCGGCGCCGTGCAGATGGTGTTCCAGAACCCCAACGACACGCTCAACCCGAGCCTCACGGTCGGCGCGCAGATCGGCCGTGTCATCCGAAAGCTCGGCGTCGAGAAGGATGCGGCAAAGATCCGCGAGCGCGTCCTCAAGTTGCTCGACATCGTCAAGCTGCCGCGCGACTTCGTGAAACGCCGCCCGCGACAGTTGTCCGGCGGCCAGAAGCAGCGGGTCGGCATCGCCCGGGCCTTCGCCGGCAACCCGTCGCTGGTCATCGCCGACGAGCCGGTCTCGGCCCTCGACGTCTCGGTGCAGGCCGCCGTGACCGAGCTGCTGATGGACATCCAGCGCGAACACCGCACCACCCTGCTGTTCATCAGCCACGACCTCTCGACCGTGCGCTACCTGGCCGACCGGGTGGTGGTGATGTATCTCGGCCAGATCATGGAAAGCGGCCCGGTAGCCGAGGTCTTCGGCCCGCCCTACCACCCCTATACCGAGGCGCTGCTCTCGGCGGTGCCGGTGGCCGACCCGAACGTCGAGAAGCGCGAGATCATCTTGGAGGGCACGCTGCCCAGCGTCGTCGATCCGCCCAAGGGCTGCCCGTTCCACACCCGCTGCCCGCGCAAGCTCGGTCCCATCTGCGAGGCCCAACGCCCACCCGCGCACACGGTCGCCGAGGGGCACGCCATCGCCTGCCATATCCCGCTCGATGATCTGCGCGCCGTGGCGCCGGTGATGAGCTTTACGGCGGGTGGAGCGCCGGAGGAACCCCAGACGATGGCCTGAGGCGGACTTTCCTTTTTCCCGTCATTGCCCGGCTCCGTCCGGGCAATCCAGCGGCGAGGAAGACTGGATGCCCCGGACTGGCGCCGGGGCATGGCGCTGTTGGGGAATTAAAACGACGACCCCGGCTGAGTGAGGAAGGCGGTTTCCTGCGGCGTCGAGGGGCGGCCCAAAGCCTCGTTGCGGTGCGGGAAGCGGTCGAACTGGGCGACGATCTCGCGGTGGCGCACGGCGTAATCGAGCCATTCCTTGTCCCCCAGCTCGGCGAACAAGGATACCGAGCGGTTCTGGTCGGTCAGGCTTTCGCTGTGCTCGAACGGCAGGTAGAGGAACAGCCGGGCGACCGGCGGCAGGGCGGTGTCGAATTCCTTTTCCAGCGCGTGGACGGCGACGCCCCGGGCCTTGTCGTCCGTAGCGAAGGCCCGCGCCGTGCCGCGGAACAGGTTGCGCGGGAACTGGTCGAGCAGGATCGCCAGGGCGAGGCAGCCCTCGGCGTCGGTCGTCCAGCCGTCGAATTCCCCGGCGGCGGCCCGTTCGTGGACGTCGAGGAAACGCGTCCTGATCTCCGCGTCGAATTCGGCCGGCGGCTGAAACCAGACCTTCCGCCGTTCGAGCGGTTCCGTCAGCGAGTCCGCGCCGAACCAGAATTGAAGGATCTGCCGAACCGTTTCGGCGTCGCGTGTCCAGCCCATGTATTCCCTCCCGGCTTGAATGTCTCACTCATATGGGGAGGGGCGGGTCGGATCGGAGCGGGCAATTGAATAAACACAGAAGCGCAGAAACACGAAGGTTGACGGTACTCCCTATCCGTCATTCCCGCGAAAGCGGGAAGGTGGAGTCACGTTTGAAGTGCAACGGATTGAGGACGCCCCAGAATAGCTCAGCGGGAGTTCTGAAGGCGAGGCACTTCCTGGGGGTATTGTTATAGGTT
>Ga0207799_100356_pt1 | contig 20701 bp, 18 predicted proteins | sample TtanPargueraPR_4_FD_187742 | JGI IMG/M metagenome (GOLD analysis project Ga0207799, IMG submission 187742) | Aerobic enrichment media microbial communities from Bioluminiscent Bay, La Parguera, Puerto Rico - Tt and M2 (SPAdes) | ecosystem: Environmental > Aquatic > Marine > Unclassified ...
GCCCGCCGCAAGCCCCGCGCCCGCGGCTCGGCCAGTTCCCGCCGCATGGCCCCCTTGCCCCGCGTGCCCCCCTGTCCTAGAACCGCGCCAGACCTTTCACAGGATTTGCCGAATGCTCGACCATCTCAGCTATACCGCTCCGAAACCGAAAACCATTGCCGGCGCCAAGCATGACTGGGAGCTGGTGATCGGGCTGGAGGTGCACGCCCAGGTGGCCTCCAAGGCCAAGCTGTTCTCCGGCGCCTCGACCCAGTTCGGGGCCGAGCCGAACTCCAACGTCGCCTTCGTCGATGCCGCCATGCCCGGCATGCTGCCCGTGATCAACGAGGGCTGCGTGGCGCTGGCGGTCAAGACCGGGCTGGGTCTGAAGGCCCAGATCAACCTGAAATCGGCCTTCGACCGCAAGAACTATTTCTACCCCGACCTGCCGCAGGGCTACCAGATCAGCCAGCTCTACCACCCCATCGTGGGCGAGGGCGAGGTGATCGTGGACATGGGCCCGGGCGTCGCCCGCCGCGTGCGGATTGAGCGCATCCACCTGGAACAGGACGCCGGCAAGTCGATCCACGACATGGACCCGCATATGTCCTTCGTCGACCTCAACCGCACCGGCGTCGCGCTGATGGAGATCGTCAGCCGCCCCGACATCCGCGGCCCCGAAGAGGCCGCCGCCTATGTCGGCAAGCTGCGCCAAATCATGCGCTACCTGGGCACCTGCGACGGCAACATGCAGAACGGCAACCTGCGCGCCGACGTCAACGTCTCGGTCTGCCGCCCCGGCGACTACGAAAAATTCATCGAGACCGGCGACCATTCGGTGCTGGGCACGCGCTGCGAGATCAAGAACATGAACTCGATGCGCTTCATCCAGCAGGCCATCGAATACGAGGCGCGCCGCCAGATCGCGATCATCGAGGACGGTGGCACCATCGATCAGGAAACCCGCCTCTACGATCCCAACAAGGGCGAGACGCGCTCCATGCGCTCCAAGGAAGAGGCGCATGATTACCGCTACTTCCCCTGCCCCGACCTGATGCCGCTGGAGATCGAGCAGGACTGGGTCGATGACATCGCCACCACCCTGCCCGAGCTGCCCGACGAGAAGAAGGCGCGCTTCGTCACCGAGTTCGGCCTGACCGAATACGACGCCGACGTGCTGACCGCCGAGGCCGAGAACGCCGCCTATTTCGAAGAGGTGGCCGCGGGCCGCGACGGCAAACTCGCCGCCAACTGGGTGATCAACGAGCTGTTCGGCCGCCTGAAGAAGGACGACAAGGACATCACCCAGAGCCCGGTCAGCCCGGCGCAGCTGGGCGGCATCGTCGACCTGATCGCCAAGGGCGACATCTCGGGCAAGATCGCCAAGGACCTGTTCGAGATCGTCTACACCGAGGGCGGCGACCCGGCCGAGATCGTCGAGGCCCGCGGCATGAAGCAGGTGACCGACACCGGCGCGATCGAAAAGGTGGTGGACGAGATCATCGCCGCCAACCCCGCGCAGGTCGAGAAAGCCAAGGGCAACCCGAAACTGGCGGGCTGGTTCGTGGGCCAGGTGATGAAGGCCACCGGCGGCAAGGCCAATCCCAAGGCGGTCAACGAGATCGTCGCGGCCAAGCTGGGGCTCTAGGCCCCGGCGCCGCGGGAGGCACGCATGTCCGCCGACACGACCATCCTTTTGCACACCGGCACCCACAAGACCGGGTCCACCAGCCTGCAGAAGACCCTGGACGAACACCGCAATGCGCTGCGCGACGTGGGCGTGACCTATCTGGGCACCGGCGGTCCCTACCCCAATCTCTATTCGGCCTTCCTGCCGGACCCCATGAGCTTTGTCTGGAACCGGCATTCCGGCCTGGACGAGCCCGCGCTCCGCGCCCGCGACGCCGAGACGCTGGAGACCCTGGAGCAGGACCTGGCGCGCGCCCGCGGCACCACCGTGGTGATCTCGAGCGAATATCTCTCGATGCTCGACGAAGACGCCCTGGCCCGGCTGCGCGATTTCCTCGCGCGCCACGGCCGGGTGCAGGCGATCTACTACTACCGCGAACTGCACAGCTGGATCTCGTCGGACAGCCAGCAACTGGCCAAGGCCGGGCTCCGCGTGCGGCCGACGCAATACGACACGGCGATACAGCGGCTCTACGATATCCCGCTGAAAATCGCCCGCGTCTTCGGGCGCGATGACACCACCTTCGTGAAATTCGAAGAGGCCGTGAAGGCCGGCATCTGTGACAGCCTGCTGTCACGCTTCGGCCTGCCGACCCTGTCCTCGCTGGGCCTCGCCGAACGGCACGCCAACGCCTCGGTCTCGGCCGAGGCGGTGCGGGCGCTGTTCCTCTACAACCACCTCCATCCGCTGGGCAGCCCGACCCGCCGCAAGCGCGACATCGACCGGCTGTGCAAGCTGCCCGGCGAAAAATACCGGACCGCCGGTTTCTGGCCCAAGCAGATCAGCGACTACGCGGCCAAACGGGCCGAGATCGAGGACCGTCTCGGCCTGCGCCTGGCGCCGCCCGAGGCGCTGCCGGTCAGCGAAGGCCCGGACCCGGTTCTCGAAGAGTTGCTGCGCATGACGAATCGGCGGCTATGGCAACTTGCCCAGCCGGAGGGAGAGCGCCGATAGCGCGCGCCCCATGAGGGACCGCCACAGGGGCAGCGTGATTCCGCCGCTCTTGAACTCAGGCGCCGCGAATCGGATAAAGTCGAACTGCTGAACCAAAGGAAGCTGTCATGCCGCAGTATGAGTACAAGGTCGTGCCCGCGCCCGTGAAGGGCACCAAGACCAAGGGCCTCAAGGGCACGCGCGAGCGTTTTGCCCACACGCTGATGACCCTGATGAACGAGTTGGGCCGCGAGGGCTGGGAATACCTGCGCGCCGACAGCCTGCCCTGCGAGGAACGCCAGGGCCTGACCGGCAAGAGCACCAGCTTCCAGAACCTGCTGATCTTCCGCCGCGAGATCCCGGCGGCACCGGCGCAGGAGGCCCCGAGCACGCCCGAGGAAATCGCCGCGTCCGCCGCCGCCTCGCTGCGGGCCGAGACCGAAGAGGGCAACGCCCCCGCCGTCGAGCGCGGCAGCGAGGGCGCCGCGCCAGGCGTCGGCCCGGCCTCTCCATCGGATGAGCCCGGACGCCGCGACGGCATGGCGGCCGAATAGGGCTCAGCCCTCGATCTTCAGCGCCAGCGCGTGGATGCGCCCCACCAGCTCGGGGCCCAGCGCCGCGTGCACGGCGCGGTGGCGGGCCAGCCGCGACATGCCGGCGAAGGCCTCGGCGCGGATGGTCACGGTGAAATGACTCTCGCCGCCTTCGCGGTATCCCGCATGCCCCCGGTGCATCTCGCTGTCATCGCGCACCTCCAGGTGCGACGGGTGAAAACTTTCCTCAAGTCGTGAGCGGATTTCGTCTGCTACTGCCATTTTTCGTCACATACCCCTTCAATCCCGGATTTTTACGACTAAACTCTGTCGTCCGAGTCGAAAAGGTGGGCAGAGCATGAACAAGAGCGATCCGTTCGGGTTCGATATCTCGGTGTCGGCGGACAAGAAAAAGCGCACGCGCACCAAGCGCGGCATGTCCGGAGCGTTCGAGACCTCGACCAAGAAATGTGAACATCCCGGTTGCGAGGAACTGGGCCAGTACCGCGCGCCGAAATCACCCGACACGCTGGACGACTACCTGTGGTTCTGCAAGGACCACGTCCGCGAATACAACAACAAGTGGAACTTCTTCTCCGGCGCCAGCGAAGACGAGATGGAGGCCCAGATCGACAAGGATCGCGTCTGGGAACGCGAGACCAAGCCCTTCGGCAAGAAATCCGACGAACAGCGCGCCTGGGCCCGGCTGGGCGTGGACGACCCGCACCAGGTGCTGGGCGAGAACGCCACGCGCAACCCCGGCAAATCGATCACCGGCACCCGCCGTCTGCCCCCGACCGAGCGCAAGGCGCTGGAGATCCTCGAGGCCAAGGACCACTGGACCAAGGCCGAGATCCGCAAGCAATACAAAAGCCTGGTCAAGGATCTGCACCCCGACATGAACGGCGGCGACCGCGGCGACGAAGACCGCCTGCAAGAGGTCGTCTGGGCCTGGGACCAGATCAAGGACAGCCGCAGCTTCCAGAACTGAGCGCGCCCGGCGTCAGGCCGGCTTGAACACCAGGCTCACCCCGTTGATGCAGTGCCGCTTGCCCGTGGGCGGCGGCCCGTCATCGAAGATATGCCCCAGATGGCTGCCGCAGCGGCGGCAATGCACCTCGGTGCGGACGGTGAACAGCCGGCGGTCGGGCTTGGTGCGCACCGCATCGGGCAGCGCCTGCCAGAAGCTCGGCCAGCCGGTGCCGCTGTCATACTTGGCCGCCGCGTCGTAAAGCGGCAACTCGCAGCCCCGGCACTGGAAGATGCCCGGCCGCTTCTCGTCGTTCAGCGGGCTGGTGAAGGCGCGCTCGGTGCCCTCGCGCCGCATCACCTTGTATTCCAGCGGGCTGAGCATGGCGCGCCACTCGGCCTCGGTGCGCGTGATCTCGAATGTTTCCTCGGCCCGCGCGGGCAGCGCCAGCGCGGCGGCGCCGAGGGTCACGAAGGTCCTGCGTCTCATCTCCTCCTCCTCGGTCGGCGGGACGGCCCCGCGGCGGCAGGATAGCCGATCGGCCCGGCCCGCGCGTTCACGATCCGGGCACCGGGTGTGCGCAGGCGGGCCCCGCCCCGGCGCTGCGCGGCCGGCGCGTGCGGCCTTGCCCTTGCACACAGGCCCGATTTGCACCAAATGTTTGATCAACTGAATTTGAAGCGGCGGCGCGCACCCGCGGGCCGGCGCATGAGGCGAAGGACGGCAAAGGGCACCATGGATATCAACGCAAAACCCACCGAAGAAATCTCTGTCCGCGATGTGTTCGGCATCGACACGGACATGGTGGTCAAGGGGTTCGAGGCGCCCTCCGACCGCGTGCCCGATCCCGACCCGACCTACAAGTTCGACCCCGACACCACGCTGGCGATCCTGGCGGGCTTTGCCTTCAACCGCCGCGTGATGATCCAGGGCTATCACGGCACGGGTAAATCGACCCATATCGAACAGGTCGCCTCGCGCCTCAACTGGCCCTGCGTGCGCGTCAACCTCGACAGCCACATCAGCCGGATCGACCTGATCGGCAAGGACGCGATCAAGCTGAAGGACGGCGTGCAGGTCACCGAGTTCCAGGAAGGCATCCTGCCCTGGGCGCTGCGCAACCCCACCGCCATCGTGTTCGACGAATACGACGCGGGCCGGGCCGACGTGATGTTCGTGATCCAGCGGGTGCTGGAAACCGACGGCAAGCTGACGCTGCTCGACCAGAACGAGGTGATCACGCCGCACAAGTATTTCCGGATCTTCGCCACCGCCAACACCATCGGCCTGGGCGACACCACCGGCCTTTACCACGGCACCCAGCAGATCAACCAGGGCCAGATGGACCGCTGGTCTCTGGTGGCGACGCTGAACTATCTCAGCCACGATGCCGAGACCAACATCGTGCTGGCCAAGAACCCGACCTACAACACCGAGAAGGGGCGCAAGATCGTCGGCCAGATGGTGACGGTCGCCGACCTGACCCGGACCGCCTTCATGAATGGCGAGCTGTCGACCGTGATGTCGCCCCGGACGGTAATCGCCTGGGCGCAGAACGCCTCGATCTTCCGCGACGTGGGCTACGGCTTCCGGGTGTCGTTCCTCAACAAGTGCGACGAGCTGGAGCGCCAGACCGTGGCCGAGTTCTACCAGCGCTGCTTTGACGAGGAGCTGCCGGAAAGCGCAGCCTCGATGAGCCTGGGCTGATTTTCCCCGGTTCACGGAACGAAACCAAAGGAACGGCGCCCTCTCTCGCAGACGGCGCCGTTTTTTTCGACCATTTTCGCGCCTAGCGTTACAATCGCCAATTGCTGTATTGGTTACATCGATTGTATATACACCACTGACTCAACTCGGCCCTGTCATAAACTCGTTACATGACAGAGCTTTTGAAAACCGCCCTGCGTGGCGCGGCCTGTCTGACGCTTATGGCCTCTGCCACGCTCGCCCTGCCCGGAACACCGTGGAAACGGGCCGAGCTTTTCGCCACCTGCTCGGGCCGCCTGGCCGCGATGGCCGCGCATCAGCAGGCGTTGGATCAGCCGGCCTGGACGGCGACGCTTGACCGGCGCGACAGCTTCGATCTGATGCTCGAGGCCACCCTGCCCGACGCCATCGCCCACGGCGTGCCGCAGGGCGAGGCCAAGCGCTGGCGCGCCTCGGGCTGGTCCGAGATCGCGGTGCTGCTGGCCGACAGCTCCTACAGCTTCGACGAGGGCCGCGCCCGGCGCGCCTGGGCCGCGCTGCAGGCCCGGATCGGGGATTGCCAGGACGTGCTTCTGGGCGGCTAGGGCTTTTCGCCCCGCCCCTATGGTAAAGCCCTCCGATAGGTCATAGATTGCGGGCACAGCGCCCGCAATGGACCGAAGACCGATGACCCAGAAATCCGACAACCCCGCAGATCCGTTCAAGAAAGCGCTGGCCGAGGCGACCAAGGTGATCGCCGACGACCCGGATCTGGGGATCAGCTATTCGGTCGACCCGCCCGGCCTGTCGGGCGAGGCGATGCGCCTGCCCCAGGTCAGCCGCCGCATGACCCGCGAAGAGGTCCTGCTGGCGCGCGGCACCGCCGACGCGCTGGCGCTGCGCCGCAAGTATCACAACGAGGCCACCCACGCCCGCTACGCCCCCCAGGGCGAGATGGCGCGCGCCCTCTACGAGGCGATGGAGACCGCCCGCTGCGAGGCGGTGGGCGCCCGCGCCATGCCCGGCACGGCCAGCAACATCGACCAGATGATCCGCGCCGAGGCCGAGCGTAAGGGTTACGCCCAGATCACCGAGGCCTCGGAGGCGCCGCTGGCCGCCGCCGCGGGCTACCTGATCCGCCATCTCGCCACCGGCCGCCCCCTGCCCGAGGGCGCGCAGAACGTGATGGAACTGTGGCGCGGTTTCATCGAACAGCAGGCCGCCGGCACGCTGGAAAACCTCGAAGAGACGCTCTCTGACCAGGCTGGATTCGCCAAGTTCGCCCGCAAGATCATCGAGGATCTGGGCTATGGCGACCAGCTGGGCGAAGACCCGGACATGCAGGACGAGAGCGAAGAGGAATCCGCCGAGACCGAGGAGGATCAGCAGGAACAGCCCGACACCTCCGGCCAGGACGAGGACCAGAGCACCGAAGAGGCCGAGGCCCAGCCCGAGCAGGACCAGGCCGAAAGCATGGATGCCGCCGAGGCACAGGTCTCGGCCGACGACATGGCCGAGATGGAGATGTCGGAAGAGGCCGAACTGCCCGAGGGCGAGGCCCCGCTGGAGCCCCCCGCCCCGGCGCCGCATTCGCTGGCCGACCCGAACTACAAGGTCTACACCACCGAATTCGACGAAGAGATCCGCGCCGAGGACCTGGCCGAACCGGCCGAACTGGAGCGTTTGCGCGCCTATCTCGACCAGCAACTCGAGCCGCTGAAGGGCGCGGTGTCGCGCCTGGCCAACAAGCTGCAGCGCCGCCTGCAGGCGCAGCAGAACCGGTCGTGGGAATTCGACCGTGAAGAGGGCATCCTCGACGCCGGCCGCCTGGCCCGCGTGGTGGTCAGCCCCACCACCTCGCTCAGCTTCAAGGTCGAGAAGGACACCGAGTTCCGCGACACGGTGGTGACGCTGCTCTTGGACAACTCCGGCTCGATGCGCGGACGGCCGATCTCGATCGCCGCGATCTGCGCCGACGTTCTGGCCCGCACGCTGGAACGCTGCGACGTGAAGGTCGAGATCCTGGGCTTCACCACCCGCGCCTGGAAGGGCGGCCAGAACCGCGAGAAATGGCTGGCCGAGGGCCGCGAGCAGGCGCCGGGCCGCCTGAACGACCTGCGCCATATCATCTACAAGCACGCCGACGCACCGATGCGGCGCACCCGCAACAACCTCGGCCTGATGATGAAAGAGGGGCTGCTGAAGGAAAACATCGACGGCGAGGCGCTGGAATGGGCCTATCGCCGGATGCAGTTCCGCCCCGAGGCGCGCAAGATCCTGATGGTGATCTCGGACGGTGCGCCGGTCGATGACAGCACGCTCAGCGTCAACCCGGCGAACTACCTGGAAAAACACCTGCGCGACGTGATCGCCATGGTCGAGCGCCGCGACGCGGTAGAGCTGATCGCCATCGGCATCGGCCATGACGTGACCCGCTATTACGAGCACGCGGTGACCATCACCGATGTCGAACAGCTGGCCGGCGCCATGACCGAGCAGTTGGCCAGCCTGTTCGATCCCGACCGGCGCGCCCGCGCCCGCTTCCTCGGCATCAAGAAGGCGATCTGATGTTCCAGAGCTTCGACGCCACCGCCCGCCCCGACCAGGGTCCGCCGCGGCTGGCGCGGCTCAGGGCCGAGATGGTCAAGGCGGGGCTCGACGGCTTTCTCGTGCCGCGCTCCGATGCCCACCAGGGTGAATATGTCGCCCCGCATGACGAGCGGCTGGCCTGGCTGACGGGCTTTACCGGCTCGGCCGGTTTTGCCGCCGTTCTGGCCGATGTCGCGGGCGTCTTCGTCGACGGGCGCTACCGGGTGCAGGTGCGCCAGCAGGTGGCCGGGGATTTCACCCCCGTGAACTGGCCCGAGACCAAGCTCGCGGACTGGCTGAAGGCGCAGCTGCCCGCCGGCGGCACCGTCGGCTTCGACCCCTGGCTGCACACGTTCGACGAGATCGAAAAGCTGCTGACGGCGCTCAAGGACACCGGCATCACCCTGTGCGAGACCGGCAACCTGATCGACCGGATCTGGCACGACCAGCCCCTGCCGCCGCAGGGCGCGATCACCGCCTATCCCGAGGACATGGCCGGCGAGACCCACAGCGCGAAACGCGCCCGCATCGCCGTGGCGCTGCGCGCGGAGGGGCAGAAGGCCGTCGTGCTCACCCTGCCCGACTCCATCGCCTGGCTGCTCAATGTCCGCGGCAGCGACATCCAGCGCAACCCGGTGCCGCATGCCTTTGCCATCCTGCACGACGACGCGCGGCTGACGCTGTTCGCCGACCCGGCGAAATGCGGCGAGGCGCTGCGCGCCCATCTCGGCCCCGAGGTCACCCTGCGCCCGCCCGAGGCCTTCGGCCCCGGCCTGCGCAGCCTGGTGGGGCCGGTGCGGCTGGACAAGGCCAGCGCACCGCTCTGGGTTTCGGCGCAGCTGGCCGACAGCGGCGTGGTGGTGAACTGGGGCGAGGATCCCTGCATCCTGCCCAAGGCCTGCAAGACCGAGGCCGAGATCGCCGGCAGCGCCGAGGCGCATCTGCGCGACGGCGCCGCGGTCTGCGAGTTCCTGGCCTGGCTGGACGTCACCGCCGGCCACGCCCGCCTGACCGAGATCGACGTGGCGGCGGAGCTGGAAACCATGCGCCGCGACACCAACGCCCTGCGCGACATCAGCTTCGACACGATCGCGGGCACCGGCCCGAATGCCGCCATCGTGCATTACCGCGTCACCACCGAGACCAACCGCGAGGTCAAGCCGGGCGAACTGCTGCTGATCGACAGCGGCGGGCAATACCTGGACGGCACCACCGACATCACCCGCACCGTCGCCGTGGGCGATGTGGGCGAGGAAGAGAAGCGCTGCTTCACCCGCGTTCTGAAGGGCATGATCGCGATCTCCCGCGCGCGCTTCCCCAAGGGGCTGGCGGGGCGCGACCTGGACGCGCTGGCGCGTTACGCGCTGTGGCAGGCCGGGCAGGATTACGACCACGGCACCGGCCACGGCGTCGGCGCCTATCTCAGCGTGCACGAGGGGCCGCAGCGCCTGTCGCGCATCAGCGAGGTGGCGCTGCAGCCCGGCATGATCCTGTCGAACGAGCCGGGGTATTACCGCGAGGGCGCCTTTGGCATCCGCATCGAGAACCTGATCGTGGTGCAGCCCGCGCCGCCGCTCGCGGGCGGCGACGACCGCGAGATGCTGACTTTCCGCACCCTCACCTTCGCACCCATCGACCGCCGCCTGATCGTCCCCGACATGCTGAGCGGGGAGGAGCGCGACTGGCTCAACGCCTATCACGCCGAGGTCGCCCAGAAGATCGGGCCGCGCCTGTCGGAGGCCGCGCGCGAGTGGCTGAAAAGGGCCACCGCGCCCCTGTGACACCCGGCCCCCTAGCCAGAACTTCACGAACCTGTCATGAACACTCCTCATACAGACATGAAGTAATGGGAATGGGGGAGACGCATGGTCAGCCATATCAAGATCCACAAGGCCGAGGGCACCTGGGTGGTGCGCGCAGGAGGGGCGGTTCTGGGCGAAAGCAAGAACGCGCTGGAACTTGTGGAGGGCGATCTGGCGCCGGTGATCTACTTCCCCCGCGAGGATATCGCGATGGCCTTCCTCGATGCCTCGGACAGCACGTCGACCTGCCCGCACAAGGGCGAGGCCAGCTATTTCTCGATCGAGACCAAAAGCGAGACCCTCAAGGACGCCGCCTGGTCCTACGAGGATCCGATCGATGCCGCTGCGAAGATCAAGGGCCACATCGCCTTCTATTCCAGCCCCAAGGTCACCGTCGAGCGCGTCTAACGCTCACGAATGCTCTTCGGCCGCCATCTCGCACAGAGCGCGGTTATAGGCCTTGAGGGCATCCACCTGGAACAACGCCCCCAACAGCTCATCCTCGGCCTCCTCGCCCGCTGCGGGCCGGACCACGGGGATGAAGCTGTGGCCCCATTGCTCGAAGATCGGCATCGCCTCTTCCAGCGTGGCCTCGGGGCTCAGCGAGATGCCCTGCTCGATCAGGTCGCGGCAGGCCTCTTCCGAGGCCGCGCGCGGCCCCTCGACGCTGCGCATCAGGACCGAGGCGGGATAAAGGGACAGCAGATAGGCCTGCGGGCCGGCGGCCACGTGCTGGCCGCGCATCTCGAGCTGGGTGAGGAAGAACGAGCGATAGACGATCCGCGTCGACAGCGCGGTGGACATCGACACCGCCACCATCACCGCCAGCCCGGTCTGCCAGTCGCCGGTCAGCTCGAACACGATCAGGGTGGTGGAGATCGGCGCGCCCAGCACCGCCGCGGCCACCGCCCCCATGCCCGCCAGCGCATAAAGCGTCTCTGACCCCGAGACATTGGGGAAGATCGAGGTCGCCACGATTCCGTAGGCCAGCCCCGTCAGCGCCCCCACCATCAGCGAGGGCGAGAACACCCCGCCCCCCATGCGCCCGGCGAATGTGATCGCCACCGCCGCGGTCTTCATCACCGCGAAGATCACCAGCTCGCGGAACACCAGCTCCCCGGTCAGCGCGGCCGAGGTGGTCTCGTACCCTACCCCGATGATATGCGGGAACCAGATGGCCATCCCGCCCAGCAGCGCACCGGCCACGCCCGGGCGCAGCCAGCCGGGGATGGCCAGCCGCTTCTGCACCGCCGTGCCGATGTGGTCGGCCCAGAAGATCGAGCGCATCAGTACCACCGCGATCAGCCCCGACATCAGCCCCAGCAGCAGGAAGGCGGGCAGTTCGACGTAGAACACAAGGCTGCCCTCGGCGGGCAGGTGAAACTCGGTCACATTGCCGAATTCCAGGCGGTTGATCACGGTGCCCGCGACGCTGGCGATCACAATCGGGGCAAAGGCATGCACCGCGAAATGGCGCAGCACCACCTCCAGCGCAAAGAGCGCCCCCGCGATCGGCGCGTTGAACGAGGCCGAGACGGCGGCGGCCACCGCGCAGCCCAGCAGGTCGCGCCCGGTGATGCCGTCGGCCTTGATCCGGTCCGACACCCAGCTCGAGATCACCGCAGCCATGTGGACCACCGGCCCCTCGCGCCCCGTGGAGCCGCCCGAGGACAGCGTGATCAGCGACGCCAGCGCCGAGGCGATTCCGGCGCGGCCCTCGACCCGCCCGTGGTGCAGCGCCGCGCCCTCGATCACGTCGGCGACCGAGCGCACCCGCCCGTCCGGGGTGAACCGGTTCAGGATCACCCCCACCACCAGCCCGCCCAGCACCGGGATCAGCAGGACCCAGTACCAGGGCAGCGTCTGGGCGAAACTGTACAGCAGGCGCGGGTCCTCGACCCCGTAGAGCGCGCCCTGAAGCGCGGTGATGCCCTTGCGGAAGAACAGCGCCGCGGTGCCCGCGCCGACCCCGATCAGCAGCGCGATCAGCCAGAACTGGAACTGCGATGGCCCCTTTTCGCGCAGCACGCCCCAGGCGTTGCGCAGCGCCACGTAAAACGCGTCGATCCGTTCGATCAGCAACCGTTGCATCGGCCCTTCCACGCGGGCTTTGCCTTCCCCGGCGGGCACGCGCCGCCGGGGCTTCCCCCGGCCGCCCGACTGGCCTAGGGTGCCCGGCGATCCCACCGCTCAGGAGAAAGCAATGTCCACCCAAGAGGCCCTGTCCGCCCTTTCTCAGTTTCTAGGCGATCGGCTCAGCCGCTCCAAGTCCGATCTGGACACCCACGGGCAGAGCGAGACGCATTTCCCCCCTGCCCCGCCCGAGGCGGTGGCCTATCCCGAGACCACCGAAGAGGTCTCGCAGATCGTCAAGATCTGCGCCGAGCACGGCGTCGCGGTGACCGCCTGGGGCGCGGGCACCTCGCTGGAGGGGCACGCGCTGGCCACGCAGGGCGGCGTGACGGTGGATTTCTCGCGCATGAACAAGGTGCTGCAGGTCAACCCCGAGGACATGGACGCAATCGTCCAACCCGGCGTCACCCGCGAGGACCTGAACACCGAGCTGCGCGCGACCGGCCTGTTCTTCCCGGTCGATCCCGGCGCCAACGCCTCGCTGGGCGGCATGGCGGCGACCCGGGCGAGCGGCACGACCGCCGTGCGCTACGGCACGATGCGCGACAACGTGCTGGGGGTCGAGGCGGTGCTGGCCGACGGCCGCATCATCCGCACCGGCACAAGGGCGCGCAAATCCAGCGCGGGCTATGACCTGACCGGGCTGTTCGTGGGCTCCGAGGGCACGCTGGGCCTGATCACCGAACTGACGCTGCGCCTGCAGGGCCAGCCCGAGGCGATCTCGTCGGCGGTCTGCGCCTTTGACGAGATCGGGCCGGCGGTGGATTGCGTGATCGCGACCATCCAGATGGGCATCCCGATGGCGCGGATCGAGTTCCTCGATGCCGACTCGGTGGCCGCGGTGAACGCCGCCTCGAATACCGGCCTGCCGGTGATGCCGCACCTGATGGTGGAATTCCACGGCTCCGAGGCGGGCGTGGCCGAACAGGCCGAAACCTTCGGCGCCATCGTCGAGGACTTCGGCGGCCACGACTTCCGCTGGTCGTCCAAGACCGAAGAGCGCAACGCGCTGTGGGAGGCGCGCCACCGCGCCTATTGGTCGATCCTGGCCTCCAGGCCGGGCGCGACGGCGGTGGTGACCGACATGTGCGTGCCGATCTCGCGCCTCGCGCAGGCGGTCGAGGAGACCCGCGCCGATATCGGCCAATCCTCAATCCCCGGGCCCATCCTGGGCCATGTGGGCGACGGCAATTTCCACGCCATCCTGCTGGTCGAACAGGGCAACCCGGCCGAGATGGAGCAGGCGCTGGCGCTGTCGGGCCGGATGGTGGAGCGCGCGCTGGAACTGGGCGGCACGGTGACCGGCGAGCACGGCGTGGGCATGGGCAAGCTGGGCTACATGGACGCCGAGCACGGCCAAGGCTGGGAGGTGATGGGCCAGATCAAGCGCGCGCTCGACCCGGCGAACATCCTGAACCCCGGCAAAGTGGTGCGCGGCAACTGAACCGCGCCCCGATTTTTCTGCGAAAAATCGTGCTTAGCCCGCCAGCAGGGCCCGCGCCGCGGCGCGGGCCTCTTCGGTGATGGTGTCGCCCGAGAGCATCCGGGCGACCTCGTCCACCCGCGCGTCACCCGCCACCGGCAGCACGGTGGACAGCGTCATGTCGCCCTCCACGCGCTTTTCCACCCGCCAGTGATGGCCGCCAAGCGCCGCCACCTGCGGCGAATGGGTCACCACCAGAACCTGCGCGCCTTGCGCGATCTGGGCCAGCCTGCGGCCCACGGCGTCGGCGGTGGCGCCGCCCACCCCGCGGTCGATCTCGTCGAAGATCATGGTCACGCCGCTGGTGCCCTTGGTCAGGCAGACCTTCAGCGCCAGCAGGAACCGGCTGAGTTCGCCGCCCGAGGCGATCTTGTTCAGCGGCCCCGCCGGCGCGCCGGGGTTGGTGGCGACGGTAAAGGCCACGGCATCGCGCCCCTCCGGCCCCGGCTCGGCCTGCGCGACCTGCGTCTCGAACACCGCGCGCTCCATCTTCAGCGGCGCCAGTTCGGCGGCCATCGCCTGATCCAGCGCCGCCGCGGCCTCTGTCCGCCGCGCGGTCAGGTCGGCCGCCGCCGCGTCATAGGCCGCCTCGGCCTCGCGCAGCGCCGCCTGCAGCGCCGCGATGCCGCTTTCGCCCGCGTCCAGCCGCGCCAGCCGCGCGCGCAAATCCCCGGCGAAATCGCCCAGATCGTCCGGCAGCACCCCGTGCTTGCGCGCCAGCCCGCGGATCGCGAAAAGCCGCTCCTCCGTCTCCTCCAGCTCGGCCGGGTTGAAGGACAGCGCCTCGAGGAACCGCTCGACCCCCTGCTGCGCATCACCCAGTTCGGTCAGCGCGCGCTCCAGCGCCGCCAGCGGCGCGTCGAGCTGGCCCTCGGCGCTGTCGCCCGCACCCTCCAGCCAGCGCAGCGCGTCGCCCATGCGCCCCTCGGCCCCCTCGTGGCCGAGCGCGGCCAGCGCGCGCGACACATCCTCGCGGATGCGGTCGGCGGCCTGCATCATGCGGCGGCGGGTGTCGAGCTCTGCCTCCTCGCCCGGCTGCGGGTCGAGCTTGTCCAACTCGCCGACCGCGTGGCGCAGGAAATCCTCCTCGGACCGCACCGCCTCGAGCGCCGCCTGCGCCTCTGACAGCTCCTTGCGCCGGGCGGCCAGATCGCGCCACGCGGCGCGGCAGGCGGCGATCTGCGGCGCCAGTCCCGCGAAATCGTCCAAAAGCAGCCGGTGGCCGCGCGGGTTCAGCAGGCCCTTGTCGTCCTGCTGGCCGTGCAGCTCCACCAGCGTGTCGGACAGCGCGCGCAGCACCTCGCCGGAGGCGCGGCGGTCGTTGATCCAGGCAGTCTTGCGCCCGTCGGCACGGTTCACCCGGCGCAGGATCAGCTCTTCGCCGCGGGGCAGCCCGGCCTCGGCCAGAACGCTGTGGGCGGCGTGATCCTCGGGCAGTTCGAACACCGCGACCACCTCGCCCTGCTCGGCGCCCTTGCGCACCAGCTCGGCCCGGCCGCGCCAGCCCAGCACGAAGCCCAGCGAATCCAGCAGGATCGACTTGCCAGCCCCGGTTTCGCCGGTCAGCACGTTGAGGCCGGGCTGGAACTCCAGCTCCAGCCGGTCGATGATCAGCATGTCCCGGATGTCGAGACTGCGCAGCATGGCTCACACCTCCCGGATCAGAGCCATTCGCCGCGGATCATCTGGCGATGGATGGTGCGCAGCCACGACGTGCCCTTGGCCTCGGGCGCCAGGCCCTTGCCCGTCAGCAGGTTGTAGCCATCCTCGTACCACTCCGTGCCGCGGAAGTTGTAGCCGAGGATCGCGCCGGCGGTCTGCGCCTCTTCGTCGAGGCCCAGCGAGAGATAGGCCTCGATCAGCCGGAACAACGCTTCGGCGGTGTGGGTCGTGGTCTTGAAATCCTCGACCACCACGCGGAAGCGGTTGATCGCGGCGGTGAAATGGCCGCGCTTCAGGTAGAACCGGCCGACCTCCATCTCCTTGGCGGCGAGATGGTTGAAGGCGAGGTCGAATTTCAGGATGGCGGTCTTGGCGTATTCGCTGTCGGGATAGCGCTCGATCACCGTGCGCAACGCCTGCAGCGCCTGGAAGGTCAGACCCTGGTCGCGGCCCACCAGGTCGATCTGGTCGTAATAGGACAGCGCCAGCAGGTACTGCGCATAGGCCGCGTCCTCGTCGGCCGGGTAGAAATCGATGAAGCGCTGCGCGGTGGCGCGGCTTTGCTCGTAATTGCGGTCCTTGTGGTAGGAAAAGGCCTGCATGATCAGCGCCCGCTTGGCCCATTCCGAGTACGGATAGAGCCGCTCGACCTCGCCGAACAGCCGCGCCGCCTCGTCGGCCTTGCGCGAACTTTCCAGCTCGGCCTCGGCCATCAGGTAGATCTGCTCGGGGGTGTATTCGTCCATCGGTGTGGGCTGGTTGCTGCCGATCGGGCCGCAGGCCGACAGAATCACCAGCGCCGATACCGCCCCTGCCAAACCCGCGCGCCCGCTGAAAATCGCCATGACCTGCTAACCCCGAATTCTGTTGCCACGCGGGGCGGGCCCGCGCGGTGGTAGTTGTCTGTTAGCATAGAAAAATCCGCTGCAAAACGCCTTTGGGCGGAATTCGCGGGCTGTCAGGCGACGGCCCGCAGATCGGCCGGGCGCAGGCCCGCGCCGGGCAGGCGGCAGGCCATCTCGGCGTCGCAGGTGACCATGCGATAGGCGTCGGGGCGGGCAAAGAGCGTGCGCAGCAGACGGTTGGTCAGCGCGTGACCCGCGCGGTGGCCGCGATAGCGGCCCAGGATGGGCGCGCCGGCCAGGGCCAGGTCGCCCAGGGCATCCAGCATCTTGTGGCGCACCGCCTCGTCGTCGTGGCGCAGGCCGCCGGGGCTGAGCACCCGGTCGCCGTCGACCACCACGGCGTTCTCGCCGGGCACGCCGCCCAGGGCGAGCCCGTTGGCGTGCATCCAGTCGACATCGGCCTGGCGGCAGAAGGTGCGGCAGTCGCACAGCTCGCGCACGAAGGCGCCGTTGGCCATGTTCAGGGTCTTTTCCTGCAGGCCGATGGCGGCATCCTCGAACTCGATGTGGAAATCGATCTCCAGCGTGTCGGCCGGGCTGAGACGGGCGCGGGCGGCGCCGTCCTGCACCTCGACCGTCTCAAGGATCTGCAGCGCGCGCACCGGGGCGTCGAGCTGCTGCAGGCCGCGGGCCAGGAAGGCCGCCACGAAGGGCGCGGCCGAACCGTCGAGGATCGGAACCTCGGGCCCGTCGATATCGATCAGCGCGTTGTGGATGCCGCAGCCCGCGAGGGCGGCCATCAGATGCTCGACGGTGGAGACCTCGACCCCGGCCTCGTTGACCAGCTTGGTGCAGAGCTGCGAGGGCACGACCGAATCCCAGCGCGCCGGGATCATGTTGTCGACGCCCACCACGTCGGTGCGACGGAACCAGATCCCGTATTCCGCCGAGGCGGGCTGCACCACCATGCGCACGGGGCGCCCGGAATGGAGGCCAACATCGGCGAAGCTTGCCGGGGTCTTGAGCGTCGTCTGCAAATCGCACCTGTCTGGTTGCACCGGGCCTTTCGCGGTCCGGCGGGTCTGACCTAATTCCGCAGGCCCTAAGGCTCAACTCAATCTTTGTAACGGGATGAAACATCGGGGCGGCAGCGTCGGCAGATTCTTGCCACTTTTCGCAGCCACGCCCCTAGAGCACTGTAATCAAAGAGAAAAAGGGCCGGCAGAACCGGCCCTTTTTGACCTAACGTCAGGGGATTGTTCAGTTCGCCTGGCGCCGCAGGAAGGCCGGGATCTCGATGCGCTCCTGCTCGGGATCGAGCTCATTCTCGTCCTCGTAGCCATGCACCGGCGGCTGCTGGCGGGCCACCTGCGCACTGCGCTCGGCGCCGCTGTCGTGGCCGTGGCCAGCCATGCGGTTGATCAGCGTGCCGATGCCGAACCGCGCCTTGTCGGCCGCCGGGGCCGCCGCGGGTTTGCGGGCGGCGGGCTGTTCCTGGGTGGCGCGCGGGGTCTTGGTCACCGCGGCCTGCAGACGCGCCAGCGCCTCGGGCGACGGGGTGCCGGGCGCGCGGGGCCGCGGCGCCACGAACTCGGCCTCTGCCTCGGGCTCGGGCTCGACATGCTGGGCGACGGGCTGCTCGACCTGCGGCTGGTAGGCCGGCGGCGGCAGGTCGTCGGCGGCCTGCTCTGCATAACCCTCATCGGCCTGCACCGGCGCGGCCTGCTGGTCCATGCCCGTGAACAGCGACGGCTCGGGCTGCGGCTCTTCCATCACCGGGGCCTCGGCCGGGGCCGGCTCGGCCTCGTTCTCGGCGGCGGGCTGGAGCGGCTCGGACAGGCGGCGGCGCGCCACCGGGGTTTCCTGGTGCACGTTCGAGGCGTCGATGCCGGTGGCCACGACGGACACGCGCATGGTGCCCTCCATCGCGGTATCCAGCGTCGAGCCGACGATGATGTTGGCCTCGGGGTCCACCTCTTCGCGGATGCGGTTGGCGGCCTCGTCCAGCTCGAACAGGGTCAGGTCGTAAGAACCGGTGATGTTGATCAGCACGCCCTTGGCGCCGCGCAGGCTGATCTCGTCCAGCAGCGGGTTTGCGATGGCCTTCTCGGCGGCCTGGATCGCGCGATCCTCGCCGGTGGCCTCGCCCGTGCCCATCATGGCCTTGCCCATCTCGTCCATCACCGCGCGCACGTCGGCGAAATCGAGGTTGATCAGGCCCGGGCGCACCATCAGGTCTGTCACGCCCTTCACGCCCTGGTAAAGCACGTCGTCGGCCATCGAGAACGCCTCGGTGAAGGTCGTCTTCTCGTTGGCGAGGCGGAACAGGTTCTGGTTGGGGATGATGATCAGCGTGTCCACGACCTTTTGCAGGGCCTCGACCCCGTCCTCGGCCTGGCGCATCCGCTTGGCGCCCTCGAACTGGAAGGGCTTGGTCACCACGCCCACGGTCAGCACGCCCAGCTCACGCGCGGCCTGCGCGATGATCGGGGCCGCCCCGGTGCCGGTGCCGCCGCCCATGCCGGCGGTGATGAAGCACATGTGCGAGCCGGCCAGGTGATCGACGATGGTCTCGATGGTCTCCTCGGCGGCCGCCGCGCCCACGCTGGGCCGCGCGCCTGCGCCCAGCCCCTCGGTGACCTTGAGACCCATCTGGATCTTGGCCGCGGCGTGGGACTGCTGCAGCGCCTGGGCGTCGGTGTTCGCGGCGACGAACTCGACCCCCTCCAGCTGCTTTTCGATCATGTTGTTGACCGCATTGCCCCCGGCGCCGCCCACGCCGAACACGGTAATACGGGGCTTGAGCTCGTCCTGCTCGGGCATTGTCAGGTTCAATGTCATTGATCTGTCCGCCTGTTGTTTTTTACCGATCACGATTGCCGCCGGGCGGCCTATTTTCGCTCGATCCTAACCGTTGCGGCAGAGTCGGTCACGAAAAAAACGCCGATTTGGCACAAAATATGGGGAAACGACGGGGTGTTCCAGCGGTATTTCGCCGATATCCCACTATGTTGCGTTTACCAATTATCCCGGAACCAACGCACCGCGCGCCGCAAAGAGCGCGCGGGATAGCGTTCGACGGGAATATCGAAGTCCCACCACTCGTCCTGCGGGTGCGCCGCGAACAGGCACAGCCCCACGGCCGAGGCAAAGGCCGGGCCGGTCGCGGCCTGCGGCAGCCCCTGGACGCGCAGCGGGCGGCCCAGCCGCACCTGCTGCCCCAGGATGCGGCTTGCCAGCCCGTCGAGGCCGGGGATCTGGCTGCCGCCGCCGGTCAGCACGATCTGCTGGCTGGGCAGGTGTTCGAACCCGGCGGCATCGAGCCGCGCGCGCACATCCTCGAGGATCTCCTCGACCCGCGGGCGCATGATGCCGATCAGCTCGGCCCGGCTGAAGGTCCGCCGGTCGTGTTCGTAATCGCCGGTATCGCCGCCGACCTCGATCATCTCGCGGTCGTCCATGCCGGTGGCGACCACGCCGCCGTGGAAGGTCTTGATCCGTTCGGCCACCGCCAGCGGCACCTGCAGACCCTTTGAGATGTCCTGCGTGACGTGATCGCCGCCCAGCCGCACGCTGTCGGCATAGATCATGTGCTTCTTGATGAAGATCGACAGGCCCGTGGTGCCGCCGCCCAGATCGATGCAGGCCGCGCCCAGCTCGCGCTCGTCCTCGACGAGGCTGGAGATGCCCGAGACATAGGCCGAGCTCGCCACCCCGGCCAGTTCCAGGTCGCAGCGCTTGATGCAATGCAGCAGGTTGCGCAGGGCGCTGGCCTCGGCGGTCAGCAGGTGCATGTCCACCGACAGGCGGTTGCCCATCTGGCCGCGCGGATCGTTCAGCCCCGACCGGTGGTCGAGCGCGAAATTCACCGGCTGCGCATGCAGCACCTCGCGCCCCTCGCCGATATCCGGCATCTCGCAGGAGGCCATCGCACGGGCGATGTCCTGCTCGCTGACCAGGCTGTCGGCCAGCTCCACCGCGCCGTCCAGCCCGTAGGAGCGCGGCGTGGCGCCGCTGAGGCAGGCGATCACGTGGTCGACCCGCACATGGGCCATCTTCTGCGCCGCCTGCACCGCGGTGCGGATCGCGCGCTCGGTTTCGTTCATGGTGTCGATCTCGCCGAAGCGCACCCCGCGCGAGCGCGTGGTCGCCGCCCCGATCACCCGGAACGAACTCTGCCCCGCCAGCGAGCCCACCCCGTCGGCACCGCGGAACCGGTCCGTCCCATCAAAACGCAGCACCAGGCAGGCGATTTTCGAGGTCCCGACGTCGAGAATGGCGATCACGCCCCGGTCCATCGCCTGTTTGCGCATCCGGCGCATGGCACATTGCGACTGATAGAGATCGGTCATCCGTTCGTTGCTCCTGCCTCGATGAGTTGCAGCCGCCGGTATTC
>Ga0207799_100357_pt1 | contig 20695 bp, 19 predicted proteins | sample TtanPargueraPR_4_FD_187742 | JGI IMG/M metagenome (GOLD analysis project Ga0207799, IMG submission 187742) | Aerobic enrichment media microbial communities from Bioluminiscent Bay, La Parguera, Puerto Rico - Tt and M2 (SPAdes) | ecosystem: Environmental > Aquatic > Marine > Unclassified ...
CACGATCTTCGAGAAATAGGTTTCCGGCGGCACAATGACGCCGCCCGCGCCCATTACCGGCTCGGCGATGAAAGCCGCGATCGTGTCCGGCCCCTCGGACAAGATCAGATCCTCCAGGTTCTTGGCCAGCCGGGCGGCGAAAACCTCGTCGCTCTCGCCCGGCTCGGCCTCGTGATAGGCGTGCGGACAGGTCGTGTGGATGATCCGGTCGATCGGCAGGTCGAAATCGACGTTGTTGGCGGGCAACCGGGTCAGGCTGGCGCTGGCCACCGTCACCCCGTGATAGGCCTTGACCCGCGAGATGATCTTCTTCTTCTCCGGCCGGCCCAGGGCGTTGCTGTAGTACCAGATCATCTTGATCACGGTATCGTTGGCCTCGGAGCCGGAATTGGCGAAGAATACCTTGCTCATCGGCACCGGCGCCATCTCGATCAGCTTTTCGGCCAATTCGATCCCCGGCTCGTGCGCCTTGTGCCGGAAAACATGGCTGAACGGAAGCGTGTCCATCTGCTTGCGCGCCGCCTCGACCAACCGGGGCTGGGTATAACCGAGCGAGACACACCACAGGCCGGCCAACCCCTCGATATAGCCCTTGCCGTTCTCGTCGAAGACGCGCACGCCCTCGCCCCGCGTGATGACCATGGGGCCGCACCGTTCGTGCGCCCGCAGGTCGGTGTAGGGATGCAACGCATAGGCTTGATCTTTATCGCGCAAGGAATTGGAAGGCATTTTTTTGGGTCCAAATAGACAAGGGTTGGTTTGAAATACGAACGTTTCCACCGGAAGGTAAATGAGGTCGCTGTCCGGCGTAAAGAAGGGTTCCCGGGATCAGGGAGATCGGGTCACGGTTCGCCTCCGCCGGACATCATCCGCTCGGAACGGCGGCGCAAGGCCTCCAGGCACAACAGCATGAGTACCGAGATCAGGATCAGCACCGTGGCGATGGCGGTGATCGTCGGATTCATGCTCTCCCGGATACCGGCGAACATCTCGCGCGGCAGCGTGCTCTGGCCCGGCCCGGCGATCATCAGGGCGACGATCACTTCGTCGAACGAGGTGGCGAAGGCGAAAAGCGCCCCGGTGGCCACCCCCGGCGCGATGATCGGCAGCACGATCCGGCGCAACACCACGGCGGGCGATGCCCCAAGGCTGGCCCCGGCCCGCATCAGGTTCATGTCGAAATGGGCCAGCGTCGCCGAAACCGTCACCACCACGAAGGGCGAACCGAGAACCGTATGGCTGAGGATCAGCCCGGCATAGGTGCTGGTCAGGCCGAGCGGGGCGAAGAAGAAATAGACGGCGACGGCGGTGATCACCATCGGGACGATCATCGGCGAGAGCAGCAGCCCCATGATAACCGGCTTGAACGGGATCGACGCCCGGTTCAGGCCGAGCGCGGCCAAGGTGCCGAGAATGGTTGCCAGGATGGTCGAGGATACGCCGACGATCAGGCTATTGCGCAGCGACGGCAGCCATTTGTCCGAGGTCAGCAGTTCGTCGTACCACTGCCAGGAAAATCCGGGGATCGGATAGGTGAGGAACGATCCGGAACTGAACGACAACGGCATGATGGCGATGATCGGCGCCATCAGGAAGAACAGGACCAGCGTGGCGATCACCACGGCCCCGGCCCAGCCGAAGCGCTGCGAGAAGGTACGGGTGGGATGCATCTGGTTCATCGCCTTACCCCAACTTGATCGTACCGCCGACCAGGCGGTTGTAGACGCCATAGAGGATAAAGGTCGTCGCCAGCAGCACCGCGCCGAGCGCCGAGGCCATCCCCCAGTTGACGCTGTCGCTCACATAGAAGGCGATGAAGTAGCTGATCATCTGGTCCGCCGCGCCACCGACCAGGGCGGGCGTGATGTAGTAGCCGATGGCCAGGATGAACACCAGCAGGCACCCGGCACCGATTCCCGGCACGCATTGCGGCAGGTAGACCCGCGTGAACGCCGAAACCGGCGGCGCGCCCAAGCTGGCGGCGGCCCGCATGTAGGACGGCGGGATCGACTTCATGGTCGAATAAAGCGGCAGGATCATGAACGGCAGCAGGACATGGGTCATCGCCACATGGACGCCCACCGCGTTGTAGATCAGCCGGATGGGCGCATCGATGATGCCGAGCCAGATCATCATGTTGTTGACCAGCCCCTCCTGCTGCAGCAGCACGACCCAAGCAGAGGTGCGGACCAGCAGCGAGGTCCAGAACGGCAGCAGCACCAGGATCAGCAGCAGGTTGGCCCGGCGCGGCGGCTCGTGCGCCAGCACGTAAGCCAGCGGGAAACCGAGCAGCAGGCACAAAACCGTCACCGAGGCGCTGACCCGGAAGGTGCGCATCAGCACGTCACGATAAATCGCGTGATCCGGCGGCACGGCGGTAACCTCGCCGTCCGCGTCACGATGCAGGTCGACCGCCGCCAGAAGGTAGAAATCGGTCAACGGACCGCTCGCCCGCTTGATCGCCGCCCAGGTTTCGAGATCGCCCCAACGGCCGTTGATCGCGATCATCTTCTCCTTGATGCCCTCGGTCTCTTCCGGCCGAAGCTTGCGCGCCGTCGAGAACATCAGGGTCCGGAAACCGGAAACGTCGTAATTGAGACGCCGCGCCGCCGAGGCCAGGGTCCGCGCCCCGCGGGCCTCGACGAGATCCTGGGCCAGCGCCAGATAGGCGCCCTCGCCCGGAAGTTCGTGCCCTTTCCAATCGGCCAGGGCTGAAATGGTGCGCGGCATGATCTCGGCGACGTCGGTGTCCTCGACGCTTTTCCAGAGCATGCCGGCGATCGGCACGGCGAAAATCACGAAAACGAACAGCAACAGAGGCGCGACCAAACCGAAGGCGGTCAAACGGCGCATCCGGTTGGCGCGCCGCAACTGCGCCTTGAGCCGACCGCTTTTGCCCGCGTCGCGGGAGGACGGGGCCGAGGCCCCGTCCGTCTCTGTTGCCGTCCCGGTCATCGGATCACTTGGCGGCCCACTTGTTGAACCGCTCGTTCAGCCGGTCGATGTTCTCCAGCCAGAAGTCGACGTCCACCTTCACCGCCTTGGCGATATTGGCATCCGCCGTCGGCAGTTCGGGGATCACCTCTGCGTCGACCATGCCGTTGGCGGCCTTGTTGGAGACACCGTAGGCGATAAAGCTCGGCAGCTTCTTCTGGTTCTCGGCCTTGCCGACGAAGTCGAGGAACTTGTAGGCCTCGTCCAGTTTCTCCGAACCGGCGAGGATCACCCAGCTATCGATCTGGTAGAGCGCGTTGTCCCAGACCAGCTTGAAGTTCCGGCCGTCGTTCTTGTTGGCGGCGGAAATCCGGCCGTTGTAGGTCGAGGTCATCGCCACCTCGCCGGAAGCCAGCCATTGCGGCGGCTGCGCGCCGGCCTTCCAGAAGATGAGCTCATCCTTGATGGTGTCGAGCTTGGCGAAAGCCCGGTCGACGCCTTCCTCGGTTCGCAGCACGTCGTAGACCTCATCGGCCGGCACGCCGTCGGCCATCAGGGCGACTTCCAGGGTCGACTTCGGTCCGTTGCGCAGGCCGCGCTTGCCGGGGAACGTCTTCAGATCGAAGAAATCGGCCCAGTTCTTCGGGCCGTCGGCGAACTTGTCGCCGTCATAGGCCAGGTTGAAGTCCCAGAAGATGGCGCCGACGCCGCAATCGCTGACCGCCGCCGGCAGGTACTGGTCCTTGCCGCCGATCTTCGACCAGTCGAGCATTTCGAACAGCCCTTCCTCGCAGCCGAGGGCCAGTTCCTCGGCCTCGACCTGGACCACGTCCCAGTTGGAATTTCCGCCTTCGACCTTGGCGCGCAGGACGCCGACACCGCCGTCCCACGATTCGTCGGTCATCTTGATGCCGGTCGCCTTCTGGAACGGCTCGAAATAGACTTCTTTCTGGGCATCCTGGTACGAGCCGCCCCACGAAACGATGGAAAGATCGCGGGCCTGGGCCCCGAGTGAGGAATAACAGAGGGCGGCACCGGCCAGAATGGCCACGGGAGTAAGCTTCAACATTCTCGACCCTTTCTCTCTTGGTATTTCCGGTCCTGTCGTCTTCGGTATTGTGCGTTCAGTTAAAGGCGCCTTCGTTCCGCGGCACGCGGTCCAGGGCACGGCAGTCCTCGGCCCGGAACCACAGGTCGACCGTGTCGCCCGTACGCAGGGCCGCGATCTCCCGTTCCGCCGTCAGCTTGACCTTGACCTGCGGGTTGTCCGGGGTTTCGAAGATGATCCGGCGATGGTCGCCCAGATAGATGCTTTCGGTGATCCGGCCGGGAATGCGGTTGACCGCCTCGCCGCTCAGCGGCTTCAGGCTGATCCGCTCGGGCCGGATCGACAGGGTCGTCTTGCTGCCGGCGCCGAACACCTTGACCGGCTTGGCCAGGATCGGATCGGCGCCGCCAAGCCGAACCTTGCAGACATCGCCGTCGATGGAGGTCACCATCCCGTCGAAGTCGTTGTTCTCGCCGATGAAATTGGCGACGAAGGAATTCTTCGGTTTCTCGTAAAGCGTCTCGGGATCGTCGATCTGCTGGATGACGCCGTCGTTGAACACGGCCACCCGGTTCGACATGGTCAGCGCTTCCGACTGGTCGTGGGTGACATAGACCACGGTCAATCCGAGCTTTTCGTGCAAATGCTTGATCTCGATCTGCATCTGCTCGCGCAACTGCTTGTCCAACGCGCCGAGTGGTTCGTCCATCAGGACCAGTTCCGGTTCGAACACCAGCGCACGGGCCAGGGCGACGCGCTGTTGCTGGCCGCCGGAAAGCTGGGCCGGCCGACGGCTGCCGAACTCGGAAAGCTGCACCATGGACAGCACCCGCTCGACCTTCTCGTCGACGTCCTCCCGCGCCATATGGCGAACGGACAGCGGAAAGCCGACGTTCTGGGCGACCGTCATGTGCGGGAACAGTGCGTAATTCTGGAACACCATGCCGATGTTCCGCTTATGGGGCGGCAGGCTGTCGATGGCTTGATCCTTCAGGCGGATCTCACCGTAGGTCGGCATCTCGAAACCGGCGAGCATCATCAGGGTCGTGGTCTTGCCGGAACCGGACGGGCCGAGCAGGGTCAGGAATTCGCCGCGATGGATATCCAAGTCGAGATGCTTCACCACGAGCGTCGCGCCGTCGTAGGTCTTCTGCACCATCGAAAATTGTACAAGAACGTCGTCGGCCGCCATCGACTTTCCTCGTGTTCTTTTTCGTCCGGACCCGGACCTGAAGAGCCCGATTTTGCGAGGACGTTATCAACGACATTGATGGACGGCAAGAAAATATGCACTGCTTTTGTGCATATTTGAAATTTACATTTTATTTGATTAATAAATATGCATTCGCATAGTTTTTAGGACGTTGACTGGTGGGAATTTGGCTCACCGGATCGACACGGCCGGAAGCGATATCCGGCCGGCAAGGCGAAACAGCACCGCTTTCTACGGAGTCGCACTGTATTTTTTGAGAGGGGGGCACGGCAATTCCAGATTGCAATGCCCGAGGTTCCGGCGCGTCAGCCTTTTTCCCGCATCAGTCGGGCCTTATCGCGCTTCCAGTCGCGGTCCTTAACACTGGCGCGCTTATCGTAGCTGTGCTTGCCCTTCGCCAAGCCAAGCTCGACCTTGGCGATACCGCGCGGATTAAAATAGATCGACAGGGGCACGAGCGTCATGCCCTGGCGCTGCACCGCGCCGATCAGCTTGGCGATCTCCCGCCGGTGCAAAAGCAGCTTACGGACACGCCGGGGCTCGTGGTTGAAATGGCTCGCCGACTGGTATTCGGGGATGAAGGCGTTGATCAGGCAGATGTCTCCGTCCTGCTCGCCGGCATAGGCCTCGTTGATGCTGCCCTGGCCGAGCCGCAGCACCTTCACCTCGGTCCCTTCGAGGACGATCCCCGCCTCAAAGGTGTCCTCGATGAAATAATCGTGGCGAGCCCTACGGTTGCTCGCCACGATGTTTCCCGTCGGCCCTTTTTTCCTGTTCTTGCCCGCCATGCGTTCGTCCGGCTGCCTTATCCGTGATCGGGCCGTTAAATCAGGCCGAGACCGGCCATCGCCTTTTTGACCGTCTGCTTACTGGAATCGGCGATCCCGCAAATCGGCAACCGGGCCTCGTCGGTGCACTTGCCCAACAGGCTCGCGGCGTACTTCACCGGCCCCGGACTGGTCTCGCAGAACATCGCCTCGTGCAACGGCATCAGCTTTTCCTGCAACTCCTGGACCTTTGCGATATCCCCATCCCGCCATGCCCGTTGCATGTCGGAACACATGCGCGGCGCGATATTGGCGGTCACCGAGATGCACCCCTGGCCGCCGGCGGCCAGCAGCGGCACGGCGGTGCCGTCCTCGCCCGACAGGATGCAGAAATCCGGCCCGCAGGCGATCCGCGTCCTGATCGGCCGCGACAGGTCGTTGGTCGCGTCCTTGACGCCGACGATCCGCGGCAATTCGGCCAGCCGCGCCATGGTCGCGACCGACATGTCGACCACGCTGCGCCCCGGGATGTTGTAGATGACGATCGGCAGTTCCGCCGCGTCGTGGATCGCTTTGTAGTGCTGGTACAGGCCTTCCTGGGTCGGCTTGTTGTAATAGGGAGTCACGACCAGGGCGGCGTCCGCGCCGACCTCCTTGGCGTGCTGCGCCAGCGAAATGGCTTCGCGCGTGGAATTCGACCCCGCCCCCGCGATGACCGGCACGCGGCCTTTCGCCTGCTCGATGCACAGTTCGACAACCCGTCGGTGTTCCGCGTGGCTCAGCGTCGGGGATTCCCCCGTCGTCCCAACCGGAACCAGGCCGTCGCTCCCTTCCTGGATTTGCCACTCCACGAAATCGCGGAAAGCCGGTTCGTCCACCTCGCCATTCTTGAACGGCGTGATGAGAGCCGGCAGAGAACCCCTGAACATAACCTTATTTCTCCATTATGTGTCCGTCGCCAGGAATCCCGCGAACATAAACCCTACATCCGAGAGCGGCAAGCCACGCCGAGCAGGAATGCGCAATGGGGTTTTTCCCGGCTTGTCCCCCGGCTTTCGCGTGCGTAGAGTCACACCATGCTCACGCACGCGCCGCTCAGGTGGCGTCGCGCCACGGCCGAACGGCGGCCGCGACGTCTGCAGTTCGGGGGGACCTGTTCCGCCCTGCTCGCCTTCCTTTGCCTTTGCTTTTTCAGCTTGGCCGCCACGGCGGCCCCGGCTCCCATCCTGTCGAAAAAGGACGCGGAGACGGTCAAGGCCGCCTTGAGCGCCGCCGAGAAGGATAAATGGACCGCGGCGTACCAGCTCGCCGGCAAGGTTTCCGACCCTTCCATCGGCAAGCTTATCCGCTGGCTCGACCTTACGCGCCGGGACGCCCACGCCGATTTCGACGAGATCGCCGCCTTCCTCGGGGAGAATCCGGACTGGCCCTATCAACGCCTGCTGCGCGACAAGGCGGAAGCCAAAATGCCGGTCGGCAAGGATCCCGACGAGGTTCTCGCCTGGTTCCGGACCCATCCTCCGGTCAGCGCCGAGGGAGAAATCCGCAGAATTTCGGCGCTGTTCGCCAAGGGCCGGGAACGGGAGGGCCGAACGGCCGTACGCCGCGCCTGGATCAGCCAGGACTTCTCCAAGCAACAGGACCGGTCGTTCTACAAGCTTTACCGGAAATTCCTGACCCGCGAGGATCATCATGCCCGCCTGGAGCGGCTGATCTGGGACGAGCGTTATTGGGCGGCTCGCCGGATGTTGCCCAAGGTCGACGCCGGAACCCGGGCGCTGGCCGAGGCCCGGCTGATGCTGATGCGGCGGATGGGGGGCGTGGACGGCGCCATCGCCAAGGTTCCCGACAAGCTCAAGGAAGATCCCGGCCTCGTCTACGAGCGGCTGCGCTGGCGCCGGCGCAAGGGCCTGCACGAATCGGCAATGCAACTGCTCGACGCGGCGCCCGGGGATCCGATCCGTCCCGACAAATGGTGGATCGAAAGGGAGTATCTGGCCCGCTGGGCACTGGAACAGGGTTTCATCAGCGAAGCCTTCCGGGCCGCCAGCGGCCACGGGCTCAAACCGGACGGCGGCGATACCTGGGAATTTTCCGAAGCCGAATGGCTTTCCGGCTGGATCGCCTTGCGCTTCCTCGGCGATTACCGGGTCGCCCTGGACCACTTCGTCGCCATGTATCAGGCGGTCAGTTATCCGATCAGCCGCGCGCGCGGCGCCTATTGGAGCGGCCGCGCCGCCGAGGCCCTGAAGATCCCGCACCTCGCCAAGCTGTGGTACGGGATCGCCGCCGGGCTGACCACCACCTATTACGGCCAGTTGGCGGCCCTGAAGTTGACGCCGGGCAAGGAGATCACGCTTTCGGCCTCGCCGGACCCGAGCGCCGAGGAAAAAGCGGCATTCGAGAAGCACGAGTTGGTTCACGTCGTCAAGATCCTGGATCAGGCGGATGCCGTCGAGTGGGAAACCGCCTTTATTTCGGCTATCGCCAGATGGTCCGACCGGCCCGGCTGGCAGGCCTTGACCGCCCAACTGGCCCAAGAAACAGGACGACCGGACCTCGCCATCCGCACGGCGAAGAACGCCAACCAGGACGGCCACGACCTGCTACGCGAGGGATATCCGCTGGTATCCCTGCCCGAACCGTTGGGCGAACACGGCCCCTTGCTGGAGAAGGCCCTTGCCCTTTCGGTGATCCGGCAAGAGAGCGCGTTCTGGCAGGGAGCGACGAGCCCGGCCGGGGCCCGGGGCATGATGCAGGTCATGCCCGCCACGGCGAAACGCCTGTCCAAAACCCTAAACCTGCGTTATTCGCGTGACCGTCTGGCCACCGACCCCGACTACAACCTGCAACTGGGCCAAAGCTACCTGGCCACCATGATCGACAAGTTCGATGGATCCTACGTCCTGGCCCTGGCCGCTTACAACGCCGGTCCGGCGCGGGCCTCCCGATGGATCGAGGAATACGGCAACCCGCGCAGCGCGGCGGTCGACGCCATCGATTGGATCGAAACCATTCCATTCCGGGAAACCCGCAACTATATCCAAAGAGTAATGGAAAACCTCCAGGTCTACCGCTTCCGGTTGGCGAATACGGAGGTCGCCCTGGCTCTGGAACGCGATTTGGAGCGTTAGCAAGCCCTACACATACGTGTGAAGGTTGACCCGGCCTATGCTCTAGCGCATAAGGGGGCCGGCATTGTAAAATAATGGTCATGAGTAGGAAGAAACCCATGCCGGAAACGCGCCGCCCGCTGACGGATATCGACGCCTGCGTCTTCGACGCCTACGGAACCCTTTTCGACGTGGGAGCCGCGGTCGGACGCTGCCGGGATGCCTTGGGCAACAAGGTGGGACCGCTGGTGTCCCTGTGGCGGGCCAAACAGGCCGCCTATTCGTGGATCCGCAGCGTCATGGGCGACTACGTGGATTTCTGGCACATCACCGGCAACAGCCTGGACTTCGCCATGTCGCATCTGGGCATCCGCGGCGAAGTGTTGCGCTCGCGCCTGATGGAACTGTGGCTGCGGCTGGACGTATTCCCGGACGTCAAGGACGTCCTCGGCGGCCTGAAGGAGGCCGGGCTCAAGACCGCGATCCTGTCCAACGGGTCGACGACCATGCTGACCGCCTCTGTACGCAGCGCCGGAATCCATCACCTGCTGCATCAGGTGATCTCGGCCGATGCCGCCCGTAACTTCAAGCCCCACCCCGACGCCTATCAGGTCGGCGTGGACCGGCTGAAGGTTCCGGCGGAACGTATCCTGTTCCTCGCCTCCGATGCCTGGGACGCGGCGGCGGCGGCGAAGTTCGGGTTCAGGACGGTCTGGGTCAACCGTTTCGGCGAGCCGCCGGAGGCCCTTCCCCACAAGCCGGAATATCAGATCTCCAGCCTGAAGGAACTGCCGGCGCTGCTCGGCCTGAAATAGACCGGTCCCCGATGCCCGCCGAAACGCTCGGCGACCGGGGGTTTTCCGAACATTTCCTCTCGGCCCGCGACGGGCTGAAACTCTACTTCCGGCTCTATGGCGGCGGAAGGCGGGTGCCGATCACCATTCTCTGCCTGCCCGGCCTCTCCCGGAACAGCAAGGATTTCCACGATTTCGCCCGTCATATGTCGGGACGATTCGACGTGCTCTGTCCCGACTACCGCGGTGTCGGCCGGTCCGCCTACGCGCCGACCTGGCGGGCCTATTCGCCGCAGGCCTGCCTCGACGACCTCCGGCAAGTTCTGGCCGCCACCAACCGGCACCGCATCGTCACGGTCGGAACGTCCTTCGGCGGCGTTCTGGCGGCGGCCCTAGCCGTAGCCCTTCCGGGAGCGGTCGCCGGAGCCGTCCTCAACGACATCGGGCCGGGCGCCTCCCCAGGCGCCCTGGACCATGTCCTCGCACACGTCGGCAAGAGACGAACCTTTGCCAGTTGGGAGGCGGCCGTCGGCTATCTCAAATCCACCTTTCCCGGGATGCCCGCCGGCTCGGAGGAACGCTGGCGCCGGATCGCGGCCAACACCTTCCGAGAGGAGGATGGCTGTCTGACCACGGACTGGGACCCGGCGATCGCCAAGCCGCTGCCGCGCCTTTTACGCGATAGCGGCGACCTTTGGCCGCTATTCAGGTCATTAAAGAAAAAAAGGGTGCTCGCCCTGCGCGGGGCCCATTCGGAAGTCCTCGGCCCCGCGACGTTCGACAGGATGGCCAACGAACTTCCCCGCCTGGAACCGATCACGGTCCCTGGCGTCGGGCACGCCCCGGACATGGCCGAACCGCCACTGCTCGACCTAATCGAGCGGTTCCTGGACGGAATCTAGCCTATTCCCCGGCAACCGTCGGTGGGTCAAGACGGCGTCTTGACCCGCTTATCCGCATCGCCGCCCAAGGCCGGCGCACCGGCAGGCGGCGTCGTCGCGGGGGCTTCGTCCTTCTTTGCCGGATCGGCACCGTTCTCGCGCACCAGGCTGATGCGTTCGTTTCCTTCCTTCCTCGGGGGCATGCGTTTGCAGTGGCCCTCCAGGAAAGCGCCTTTCTCGATGGAGAGGTTGTCGTGAAGAATATCGCCGACCACATGGGCGGTCTTGGCCAAGCTGACCGAAATACCCTTGATCTGACCGTGAATGGTTCCGAACACGTGGATAACGTCGGCGACGATCTCGCCGGTCACGTCGGCCGGCTCGCCGATCAGCAATGTCTTGCTGCGGATGTCTCCCTCGACGGTTCCATCCACCTGGATTTCCCCCTCGCTGACGATGTCGCCGACGATCTTCATATCGGTGCTGATGATGGAAGGAGCAGAGGGTTTGGCCGAAACCGCCGTACCGACGCCGGTATCCATTTCCTTTTTACCCTTGGAAAACATAGCGACCTGCCTTGATAAAATTCATGGGATCTTTCGGCCTTCCCTCGAAGAGCACCTCGTAATGCAGATGTGCCCCCGTGCTTCTTCCCGAATTCCCCAAGAGGCCGATTTTGTCTCGGAACTTGATCACTTGGCCCTTCTTGACGAGGGTCTTATCAAGATGTCCGTACCGCGTCTTGATACCGGCACCGTGGTCGATTTCCACGAACCGGCCGTAATTGCCTTTCCACCCCGAAAAGGTGACGACCCCAGGGGCCGTCGCACGAACGGGGGTCCTGTAAGGGGCCCCCATATCAAGCCCGTAATGCATGGCCCACCGCTTGTTCAGCGGATCGCGCCGCTTGCCGAACGGGCTGGTGATACGAAAAAAGTCGAGCGGCGCGCTCAGCGGCACCTTGCTCAGGACCGTCTGCAATCCCTCGAGCTGGTTCAAATGGCCGTCGAGCGTCGTCAGACTGACCTGGAGGCCCTGGGCGGGGGTCGCCTCATCGCTGATAAGGTCGCTGGCATTGACGAAGGGACCGCCCTGATTGGCGTTGAAGGTTTCATCGGCGTCGAGGAGGCTGCCCACTTCCAGGCCAGCCAGTTCGACGACCTTGGTGAACTCCTCGACCGAGGCGACGGTCCGCTCGGTCAGCCGCTGGACGACCTCGTGCTCGGCGTTTTGCAGCGCGGCGAGATGGCCTTCCAGTTCCTCGATCTTCCGGCGCAAGCGGGTTTCGTCGGAAACCGCCTGGTTGCGCTCGGCAACCGTCGTCTGAAGGTGGCGCTCGGTCGAGGACAGGCTATCCTTCAGGGCGAAATTGCGATTGGCCAGTTTCTCCATATCGTCCTCAAGCTCGCGGAGCCTCTGCCTGAGGCCTTCGCGCGCCGAGTTGACGTTCTCCCGATCCACCTGGGTGGTCCGGAGCTGGGACTCGACCGTATTCAAATTGCGCTGCAGCGTGGTGTTCTGTTCGGCCAACCCGAGCATCATCTCGTGATACTGCTCAAGGTCGCCGCTCATATCGGTGAATTTCTTCTGATACTCGGCCACTTCGCCAAGCAGGCTGCGATAGGCGAGTCGCGCGTTGGCGATCTGACCGTCCTTGGCCTCCAGCACCTCGTCGTGCAGCACGAAGCTGGCTGAACTGAAAGCGACCCAGGCACCGGCGGCGAAGATGGTCGCCGTCACCAAGGCCTGCACGCGGCTGGACAGCGTCACGTGGGAGAGTCTGCCCTCGACCCGGACAAACAGTTGCCGTTCGGGAAACAGATGCTTGTAAAGACGCCGCAATTTGCCGCGCTTCGCATCCCCCAACTGTGCTGGCTCCATACCGAATTCTCCAAGAGCGCATCCCCCAGCGGAGTCAAAATCCCGGGAAATGAAGCGCCGGAGCCCCCCGACGCACGCGCGACAATCAACCACATCCGACAAATAGGTATTGCGACGGTATCTGTTCGAGCCACCCCATGCAAGACGATTCTGGGTCGGCTCCACCCTCCAAAAGGGTGTTCAAACCCGCTGTACAATCCGGATATTCTAGGGGCCAAATCTTAATTTCTCGTGCACATGGCCCCGTTAAACGGCTATACGAAACGATGATGATTTCGCGACCCAAAAGAGGGCCAGGACGGTGAACGGAGACGAATCGGGCAAGCCGCAGGTGACGCTACGCGACCCGGCGGCGCTGATCGCCACCTGGTTTGGCGCCGGCCTGCTGCCCGGCGCGCCGGGCACCTGGGGGTCGCTGGCCGCGCTTCCCTTCGGCTGGGCGCTGCAACTGGCGGGAGGCCCCGTGGCCCTGGCCGCCGGAGCCGCGCTGGTCTTCGCGCTGGGCACCTGGGCGACCGGTCGGCTGATCGGCGGCTCGCTTGGCAGCGACCCGGGGCTGGTCGTCGTCGACGAGGTCGTCGGCCAATGGCTCGTCCTTCTGGTCGTCCCGCTCGATCCTTTCCTGTATGCGGCGGCCTTCCTGGTTTTCCGTTTATTCGATATTCTCAAGCCCTGGCCCGTTTCCTGGGCCGATCGGGCGGTCAAGGGGGCGTTCGGCGTGATGCTGGACGACGTCCTCGCCGGTATCTATGGTGCGGCCTTGCTCTCCACTTTGGCTTGGTGGATCGGATCATGACGAGCTTTTCACCCGGAATTCTGGATCTCGCCGCCTCGGTCCTGGAAAGCTGCCGGACCCGGCGGCTTGGAATCGCGACGGCCGAATCGTGTACCGGGGGACTGATCATCGGCGCCCTCACCGCGGTCCCGGGATCGTCCGACGTGGTCGACCGCGGTTTCGTCACCTACACCAACGAAGCCAAGACCGAGATGCTCGATGTATCGGCCGACCTGATCACGGCCCATGGCGCGGTCAGCGAACCCGTCGCCCGGGCCATGGCGGCAGGAGCGCTGAAGCATTCCAATGCCGGCGTCAGCATCGCCGTTACCGGGATCGCCGGCCCGACCGGCGGAACACCGCAAAAACCCGTCGGTCTGGTCCACATGGCCGCGGCCCGGCGCGACGGGGCGACGGCCCACGAGCGCCGCGTCTTCGACGGCGACCGGGATGCCGTACGGCACCAAACGGTCGCCACCGCCCTCCGGCTCGTTCAGCAATTGGTTCGGGAAATTTCATGAGACTTTGGCAAGGCGCCATGATCGGGCTGGCCCGTAGCGACACGATCACCCGGTTCATGCAGGATTACGCGCCGACCTCGGCGCTCTCGTCGCGTTTCGTCGGCGGATCGGACGTTGGGGCCTTCCTCGCCACCGCCCGACGCCTGCATGGCGCGAAGATGACGACCTCCGCGTTCTTCCTCGGCGAATACGTCACCGACCCGGGGAAGGTCGAGACCAACGTGGCCGGGATCCTCGCCGCCATCGAAACCATAGACGGTACCGAGGTCGACCTGCATGTGTCGGTCGATCCATCGCAGATCGGCTACGCCGTCGACGACTCCCTGGGCCGGACCAACGCCGAGCGGATCGGCCAGGCGCTGGCCGCGGCGTCCTCGTCCGGCCGCAAGATCCTGATGCTGGACATGGAGGACGAAAGCTACGTCCCGCGCACGCTGGACCTGCGCGCCCATCTGGCCGGGATCGGCCTGCCCGCCGCCGTCACCATCCAAGCCTACCTGAAACGCTCGGCCGCCGATGTCGACGCGCTGGCCCGGCAGGGTGCGACGGTGCGGATGGTCAAGGGCGCCTTCGTCGGCGCATCGCAAAGCTCGTTCGCCGGCCGCCGCGAAATCGACGCCAGCTATCGCGACCTAGCGACCCGCATGCTGTCGCCCGAAGCCCGCGAAGCCGGAGCCCGGCCGGTCTTCGGCACCCACGATGCCAAACTGATCGCTGAACTGTCCGCCCTCGCCCGGCACAACGGATGGAAACCGGACGAATACGAATTCGAGATGCTGTTCGGTGTCCGCCCGGCCTTGCAGAAGCAGTTGGTGGACTCCGGCGAATCCCTGCGCCTTTACCTGCCGTTCGGTCGGGACTGGTGGCCCTACGCGGTCCGCCGTGTCGGCGAGAACCCGCGCAACGCCTGGCTGGTAACGAAGGCCCTACTCTCCCGACAGTGACGTCCCGGTATCGTCGGGCGTGCGGAAATAGAGTTGGTCGGCGCGTTTCTCGAAGGATTTCACCATCACCCGCACCGCCTCGCCGAAGACGGCGCCGATCATCCGGTCCATGAGCTGCGAGCGGAACTCGAAATCGACCGAGAAGTCGATGACGCAGCCCTGCTCGTGCGGCTCGAAGATCCAGTGGTTGCGCAGGTGCTTGAACGGCCCCTTGAAGTGTGACACGTCAACGCGGCGCGGCCGGTCGAGATCGACCCGCGAGACATAGCGCTCGCGGAACATCTTGAAGCCGATGACCATCTCGGCCAGGAAGCCGTCCTCGCGCACGTTGGAAATCCGCGTCGCCACGCACCAGGGCAGGAACTCCGGATACCGTTCGACGTCGGCGACGAGGTCGAAAAGCTGTTCGGGGGTATGGGGCAGCAGGCGTTTTTCCGCGTGCCTGGGCATGACTTGAACGTTTACCTAACGGCTATTCGGACTATTCGGCGGCCGCGAGTTTCGCCTGACGCGCCGCGCGCATCTGTTCGAAATCCTTGTCCGCGTGATAGGACGACCGGGTCAGCGGCGAGGAGGCGACCAGCAGGAAGCCTTTTTCGTGCCCCACCTGTTTGTACTCCTCGAACTCGTCGGGCGTGACGAACCTGTCCACGCCCGCGTGCTTGGGCGTCGGCTGCAGATACTGGCCGATGGTCATGAAATCGACGTCGGAGGCCCGGAGGTCGTCCATCAGGGCGAACACCTCCTCCTTGGTCTCGCCGAGACCGACCATGATGCCGGACTTGGTGAACCCGGTCGGGTTCAACTCCTTGGCCCGCTTCAGGACATCCAGTGAATGATCGTAACGGGCGCCGGGCCGGATTTCGCGGTAAAGCCGCGGGATGGTCTCCAGATTGTGGTTGAAGACATCCGGCCTGGCGTCGATCACCGCCTCCAAGGCGCCTTTCTTGCCGCGGAAATCGGGCGTCAGCACCTCGATGGTGGTTTCCGGCGACGTTTCGCGGATGCGCCCGATGCTGCGCACGAACTGGTTCGCTCCGCCGTCCGCCAAGTCGTCGCGGTCGACCGACGTGATGACCACATGCTTGAGGCCCATGGTCGATACCGAAATCGCCAGGTTCTCCGGCTCCATCGGATCGACGAAGCCGCCCGGCTTGCCGGTCTTGACGTTGCAGAAGGCGCAGGCCCGCGTGCAGGTATCGCCAAGGATCATCACCGTGGCATGCTTACGCGCCCAGCATTCACCGATATTCGGACAGGCCGCTTCCTCGCATACCGTGTGCAGATTGCGCTCGCGCATGAGGTTGCGGGTCTCGGCATATGCGCGCGAGACCGGAGCCTTGACCCGAATCCAGGCCGGCTTGCGCGGGCTTGGATTGTCCGGCTTGTTGACCTTTTCCGGATGCCTGACGATGGTTTCTGTCATGGTTCTCTAGAAGTGGATGGCCCGGCCGAAGGCGTCAAGCACGGACTCGTGCATCATTTCCGAGAGCGTCGGATGCGGGAACACCGTATGCATCAGATCGGCCTCGGTGGTCTCCAGGGTCTTGGCCACGCCGTAGCCCTGAATCAGCTCGGTCACCTCGGCCCCGACCATGTGCGCGCCCAACAGTTCGCCGGTCTTGGCGTCGAACACCGTCTTGACCAGCCCTTCCGGCTCGCCCAAGGCGATCGCCTTGCCGTTGCCGATGAACGGGAAACGGCCGACCTTGACCTCGTAGCCCTGCTCTTTCGCTTTCGCCTCGGTCAGGCCGACGCTGGCGATTTGCGGGCGGCAGTAGGTGCAGCCCGGAATGCGGGTCACATCCAGCGGATGGACGTCCTTCACCCCGGCGATCTTCTCGACGCAGATGACGGCCTCGTGGCTCGCCTTGTGGGCCAGCCAGGGCGGCCCGGCCAGGTCGCCGATGGCGTAGACGCCCGGCTCGCCGGTCTGGCACCACTTGTCGATCACCACATGGCCTCGGTCGACCTTCGCCTTGGTGCCCTCCAGGCCGATATCCTCGACGTTGCCGGTGATGCCGACCGCCGAAATCACCCGGTCCACCGTGATGTCGAACGGCTTGCCGCCCTCGGGCTCGATGGTCGCCGTCACGTTATTGGCGCCCTTCTTGAGCTTGGTCACCTTGGCCGAGGTGTGGATCTTCATGCCTTCCTTCTCGAAGGCCTTGTGGGCGAAGGCCGAGATCTCCTCGTCCTCCACCGGCAGCACGCGCGGCAGGACCTCGACCACCGTCACCTCGGCGCCGAGCGTCTTGTAGAAACTGGCGAACTCGATGCCGATGGCGCCCGAGCCGATGACCAGCAGAGACTTCGGCATCTCCTTGGGGATCAGCGCTTCCTTGTAGGTCCAGACGAGCTTGCCGTCCGGCTCCAGGCCGGGCAGGCTGCGGGCCCGCGCGCCGGTCGCCAGGATGATGTGCTTGCCCTGCAGGGTCGCGACGTCCTTGCCGTCCTTGGTTACCGCGACCTTGCCCTTTCCGGCCAGCTTGCCGGTACCGTCGAACACCGTCACCTTGTTCTTCTTCAACAACCCGCCGATGCCGGAACTGAGCTGCTTGGCGACCTGGCGCGACCGCTTGACCACGGCCGGCAGGTCGAAGCCGATCTTCTCGGCCGACAGACCGAAATGAGCGGCGTTCTGCATCGAATGATAGATGTCCGAGGAGCGCAGCAGGGCCTTGGTCGGAATGCAGCCCCAGTTCAAGCAGATGCCGCCCAGGTGCTTATTCTCGACGACCGCCGTCTTGAGCCCGAGTTGCGCGGCACGGATCGCGGCGACGTATCCGCCCGGTCCGGCACCGACGACAACGACGTCGAATGAGGTCTCAGCCATCTTCACTCGTTCCTTTTCTCTCTCGTTCGAGGACCGTTCTCTTCGGCCCGGCGGTTCAGATCCGCTCGGGGGCCTCGACGGTGCGCTCGCCAACAACGTTTCCGGTATTCAGCGTGCCCTTGGGTTCCAGCAGCATGACCTGGCATTCCTCCTCGGCGACGGGGCAATGCTCGACCCCGCGCGGCACGATGAAGAACTCGCCCGGCTCCAGGTGCACATCGCCGTCGCGCATCCGGATGGTCATCCGCCCCTTGATCACCAGGAACAGTTCGTCCTCGTTCGCATGGGAGTGCCAGACGAACTCCCCCTGGATCTTGACGACCTTGACCTCCGAATCGTTCAACTCGCCGACGATCCGGGGACTCCACTGCTCCGAGAAGCGGGAAAGCTTCTCGGCGAGATTGACCTTGTCCATAGTGACGGCCCTCCCGGGCTGGAACCGAAGGCCCCTACAGCAGCATCGACAGCGGATCTTCGATCAGCGGCTTCAAGGCGGCCAGGAACTCCGCCCCGACGGCGCCGTCCACCGAGCGGTGATCGACCGACAGGGTGATGGTCATGACCGTGGCGATGGAGAGCGCCCCGTCCTTGACCACCGGCCGCTGCTCGCCGGCACCGATCGCCAGGATGCAGGACTGCGGCGGGTTGATAATCGCACTGAATTCCTTAACGCCCATCATCCCCATGTTGGAGATGGTGAAGCCGCCGCCCTGGTAATCCTCGGGCATCAGCTTGCCGTCGCGCGCCCGCGCCGAAAGATCCTTCATCTCCTGGGAGATCCCGACCAGCCCCTTGGTGTCGGCCTTGCGCACCACCGGGGTCAACAAGCCCTTCGGCGTCGCCACGGCAACGGAAACATCCACGTCGTCGTATTGCAGGATGGCTTCGTCCGTCCAGGTTGCGTTGGCCGCCGGCACCTTGCGCAGGGCCAGAGCCACGGCCCGGATGATGAAGTCGTTGACCGAGATCTTGTAGGCGCCCTCGCCTTCCGGCGACTTGGCGTTCAGTTGCTTGCGCATGTCCAGCAGGGCGTCGAGTTCGCAATCCACGGTCAGGTAGAAATGCGGGACGGTCTGCTTGGATTCGGTCAGGCGCTTGGCGATGACCTTGCGCATGGAGCTGTTCGGCACCTCGGTATAAGGCGCGGTGATCTCCGGCATCGGCGCGGCGGCCGGAGCCGGAGCGGCCTGCGGCGCCGCCTCGGCGGCGGGCGCGGCTTGCGCCCCGCCCTTCTGCACGGCGGCCTCGATATCGGCCTTCACGATACGGCCATGCGGCCCGCTGCCGGTGACCTTGGACAGATCCAGACCGGCCTGCTCGGCCATCCGCTTGGCCAGCGGGCTGGCGAAAATGCGGTCGCCCGACGGCGCGGACGGCTGCGGAGCGGGTTTCGACTCGGCGGCGGGCGCCGGCTCGGCCTTCGCTTCCTCTTTCGGTTCCTCCTTGGGCGCCTCGGCCTGCGGCGCGGCGCCGCCTCCGGCCAAAACCTCCTCGATGGCGGACTCGTCGTCGCCTTCCTCGAGCAGGACGGCGATGGGCGAATTCACCGCGACACCCTCGGTTCCGGCCGCGACCACGATCTTGCCGAGGGTTCCCTCCTCGACGGCTTCCACTTCCATGGTCGCCTTGTCGGTCTCGATCTCGGCGATCACGTCACCGCTCTCGATGGTATCGCCTTCCTTCTTCAGCCAGTTGGCCAGCTTGCCCTCGGTCATCGTGGGCGACAAAGCCGGCATCAAAATCTTAACGGCCATGGTCCGTTCCTCTCCTCGGCCTTATTTGTAACAGACGGCTTTGGCCGCCTTGACGATCCACTCGGGCTGCGGCAGCGCCAGCTTCTCGAGATTGGCCGCGTAAGGCATCGGGACATCTTCCCCGGCAACGCGCATCACCGGCGCGTCCAGGTAGTCGAAGGCCTGCTCCATCATCACGGCGGCGATCTCGGAGCCGATGCCGGCGAAGGGCCAGCCCTCTTCGACCGAGACGATCCGGTTCGTCTTCTTGACCGATTCGACCAGGGTTTCGGTATCCAGCGGCCGGATGGACCGCAGGTTGATGACCTCGGCGTCGATCCCCTCCTCGGCGAGCTTCTCGGCGGCCTCGAGCGCCTTCCCGACCATGATCGAGAAAGCGACGATGGTCACGTCGTTGCCCGGCCGCTCGATCTTCGCCCGCCCGATGGGCAGGACGAAATCGGGATCGGTCGGCACCTCGAAGGTGTTGCCGTAGAGCATTTCGTTTTCCAGCACGACGACCGGATTGGGATCGCGGATGGCCGCCTTCAGCAGCCCCTTGGCGTCGGCGCCGGAATAGGGCGCGACCACCTTGAGGCCCGGAACGTGGCCGAACCAGGAGGCGTAGCACTGCGAGTGCTGCGCGGCGACGCGCGAGGCGGCGCCGTTCGGGCCGCGGAAGACCATCGGGCAGCCCATCTGGCCGCCGGACATGTACAGGGTCTTGGCCGCCGAGTTGACGATCTGGTCCATCGCCTGCATGCCGAAGTTGAAGGTCATGAACTCGATGACCGGCTTCAACCCGGAAAACGCGGCGCCGACGCCCAGCCCGGCAAAGCCGTGCTCGGTGATCGGCGTGTCGATGACCCGCTTGTCGCCGAATTCGTCCAGCAGCCCCTGGCTGCACTTGTAGGCGCCCTGATACTGGGCGACTTCCTCGCCCATCAGGAACACCGTCTCGTCACGGCGCATTTCCTCGGCCATGGCGTCGCGGATGGCTTCGCGCACGGTCATCGAGGCGGTTTCACCGGTGTATTCGGGCTCGGCGGCGACGGCCGGCTGGGCGGGCTTCGGCGCGGCGGAAGCTTCGGCCGGAGCCTCTTCCTTCTCCGCCGGCTGCTCGGCCTCGGCGGCCGGAGCCGGAGTGGACGCGGCCTCGTCGATCGCCGAGGCGTCCTCGCCTTCCTCCAGGATCACCGCGATGGGCGAGTTCACGGCAACGCCCTCGGTTCCCTCGGAAACCAGGATCTTACCG
>Ga0207799_100358_pt1 | contig 20565 bp, 14 predicted proteins | sample TtanPargueraPR_4_FD_187742 | JGI IMG/M metagenome (GOLD analysis project Ga0207799, IMG submission 187742) | Aerobic enrichment media microbial communities from Bioluminiscent Bay, La Parguera, Puerto Rico - Tt and M2 (SPAdes) | ecosystem: Environmental > Aquatic > Marine > Unclassified ...
TCTGGGCGCCGATCTCCTCGGTCGCCCGGGCCGTCTGGTTGGCCAGGTTCTTGACCTCGGAGGCGACCACCGCGAAGCCCTTGCCGGCGTCACCGGCCCTTGCGGCCTCGATGGTGGCGTTCAGGGCCAGCAGGTTGGTCTGGTCGGCGATGTCGGTGATCAGGGCGACCACCTCGCCGATCTTGTTGGCCGCGTCGGCCAGGCCCTGGACCTTGGCGTTGGTCTGTTCGGCCTGCTGCACGGCGCCGGAGGCGATCTGCGAGGCCTGCGCGACCTGACGGCTGATCTCGGAGATCGAACTGGACAGTTCCTCGGCCGCCGCCGCGACCGTCTGTACATTGGTCGATGCTTCTTCCGAGGCGGCGGCCACCGTGGCCGACTGCCGGGTGGCCGTCTCGGCCGTGGCGCTCATCTTCGTCGAGGACGCCTGCATCTGGGTCGAGGACGCCGACACCAGATTCACCACCTGCCCGACCGATGCCTCGAAATCGTCGGCCATCTTCCGGAGCAGACCGCGCTTCTCTTCTTCGGCCTTGGTCTTATCGGCCGCCCGCTGCGCTTCCATCTGTTTGTTGCGGGCCATGTTCTCCTTGAACACCAGGGTGGTCTTGGCGATTTCCCCGATTTCGTCGCGCCGGCCGGTTCCGTAGACGTCGACATCCAACTCCCCTTCGGCGAGGCGCCGCAAACAGGCGACGATCCGATGGATCGGCGTCACCGTCCCCCGGGCCGCGACGACCCATCCCATCAGGACACCGATGAGAATCCCACCCCCGGCGACCGCAAGAATGAAGGTCTGCATCAACCGTGTATCGGTTCCGGCCTCGGCGATGTTCTTTTCGGATTCCGCGCGGATCATTTCCTCGTACTTCGCCACGCTTTCGACGAATGCCACGGCTTCCTTCCCGCTCGACGCCACGGCGACCATCATCTCCAGTTCGCGCGCCCGGGCCTTCGGCGTCGTCCGGTATTTGTCGTCGATGGCCACGGTATTGGCCAGTTCGCCCAGATAGGCATCCATCGCCTGGCGGACCTCGGCGAGAACCTCTTTCTGCCGCGGTCCGGCCAGCGCCTCGCCGGCGGCGAGTTCATCGGTCAGCGCCGTCTTTTCGGCTTCGATCTCGTCCAGAATCTTGGCGTATTCACGGGGATTCGACGCCAGGCGGTACTCCGACCGGTTAAGCTCGACGACCCCCTTGGACATTTGCCCGGCCAGATGCAACTCCCGCGCGGACACGCCGACGTCCTCGGCCGTCGCGTGCAGATAGTTCAAGCCGTAAAAACCCGCCGCGCCGATCCCCGCGGCGACGAGCGACAGCAGACCGATGACCGAAAAGATCTTGGCCGAAATGGAGACTCTACCCAAATCCATAAGACGCACCCCTTCCTCGCGCGATTCGGGATAATTATTCCTATTTTTCCTTAAAACTCGGTGAATTTTAGGCGGCTCATTTTCTCAAAAATTGACAATCATCGAGAAAATAAGCCGATAAATTGAAACTTTTGGTTATCCCCGTACCGCCCGTGGAACGCCACCGTAATCGTCCGGCTGCACGATGGGGATCAGCGGCGGCATCCCAGGTTGCACCGGTTAAGCCGATGAAACCGCTCGTGAAAACGCGAAATTTCAAAAGGCGACATCCGACCCGTTTTCGCATTAGAATAAAAAATCACCAGGAGGATTTTGCCTTCGCCGACCCGGAGCGCTAATAACCGAACCTCGCGGAGAGGATTACAGTGATTGCCCTCGAGTTCGTCAAAGGCGCGGCCTTACTGCTTTCCCTGACCATTCTTCAAAGCTTCCTCCTGCGCATCTGGCGCAAGGGAACCCTCCCCTGGCAGGTCTCGTCCGGCCTTCTGTTCGGCGCCATCACCCTGGTCGGCATGGCCCTGCCCCTCCACCTGCTGCCCGGCGTCATCTTCGACCCGAGGTCGGTCATCCTCAGCGTCGCCGGATTCTGGGGCGGCCCATTGACCGGCCTGATCGCCGGAGCCATGGCCGCCGGCTACCGGTTCTGGATCGGCGGCATCGGGGCTCCGACGGGGATCGCCATCATCTTCGGGGCCGTCGCCTGCGGCGTCGTCTTCCGCGAACTGCACAAGCGCTACAACCTCTCGACCGGGCCGCTGGCCATGCTCACCTTCGGCGTCGCGGTTCACATCTTCGTGGTGCTTTGGTTCTTCACCCTGCCCGGCGACGCGGCGTGGCATGTGCTGCCGCGCGTCGCCTTGCCGAACATCCTGATCTTTTCCCCGGCCGTCATGCTGCTGGGCTTGCTGCTCGCCGATATCGACCAGCGGCTCTCCACGGAGACCTCGCTGCGCGACAGCGAGGCCCGCTACCGGCAACTGGTGGACAATGCCGAGATCTCCATCTGGGACGAGGATTTTTCGGAAGTCTTGCCGTACATGGAAGAAATCCGCCGAGCCGGCGTCCAGGACCTACGCGTCCATCTGGCCGGCAATCCGCATCTGGTCGAGGAATTCGCCCGCCGCCTGAAGATCAATACGGTCAACGCCCACACCCTGAAACTGTTCGGCGCCGAATCGGAAGCGGATTTCATCGACAATCTACGCCGGACGCTGTTGGCCGAGACCCGGATATCGCTGGTCGACCTTCTCTGTGCGATCTGGGACGGCCAGGAGGGATATCAGGGCATCTCCCGTTTCCGCACGCTCGACGGCGGGCGCGAGGTCGCGGTGATCGTTTCCATGCCGATTCCGAAAAGGGCCGAGGATTTCCGGCACATCCCGGTCAGCCACATCGACATCACCAGCCAGTTGCAGGCCGAGGAGGAAATCCTCCGCCTCAATCGGGAACTGGAGTTGCGCGTCACCCAACGCACCGCCGAACTCGAAGCAGCGAACCGGGAGATGGAGACATTCGCCTATACGGTATCGCACGACCTGCGCGGACCGCTCCAGGTCATCGACGGGTACAGCGAGTTGCTGGCCGAGAAACTGGAAGACCGGCTAGACGAAAAAGAACGGAAATATCTATCCAACCTGCGCCGGGGCTGCGCCAACATGGCGCGGCTGATCGACGGGCTGCTGGAGCTTTCCCGTTCGACCCGTGGCAAGCTGGTCCGGGAATGGACGAACCTGTCGGAACTGGCCGAGGAAACCGCCGCCAGCCTGCGCGAAACGGCCCCGGGGCGTCAGGTCGACATCAGGATCGCCCCGGACATCGAAGCCCTGGCCGACGTCCGCATGATGCGGGCGGTATTCGACAACCTCATGGGCAACGCCTGGAAATTCACCGAAGGCAAGGAAGGCGCGCGCATCGAGGTCGGCTGCCGGCGCGGTGCCCAGGGAGACCGCCTGCGGGTCTATGTGCGGGACAACGGCGCCGGCTTCGACGGATCGCGGGCCGGAGACCTGTTTCAACCGTTCAAGCGGCTGCACAACGACGGGAAATTCCCGGGCACCGGAATCGGCCTGTCCACGGTCCAGCGGATCATTCATCGGCATGGGGGAACGGTGGGCGCCGAGGGCACCGAAGGCCAGGGCGCCACCGTCTGGTTCGAAATCTAGGTCCGAGGCCTCGCCACCCTACATGGTGGCGCCGATCTGCCAGGGCGTGAATTCGGAATCGCCGAGGCCGATCTCCTCGCTCTTCGTCTTCCGGCCCGAGGCGACCTCGAGGATCTCCTTGAAGATGCGCTCGCCCATCTCGGCGACGCTGACGTGCTCGTCGGCGACCACGCCGCAATTGACGTCCATGTCGTCGCCCAGGCGCCTGTACATGTCCGTGTTCGTCGCCAGCTTGACGACCGGCGTCGGCTTGCAGCCCCAGCCGGTGCCGCGCCCCGTGGTGAAACAGGCGACATTGGCGCCGCCGGCGACCAGGCCGGTGATCGACTGCGGGTCGTAGCCCGGCGTGTCCATGAACACGAAGCCCTTGGCGTTGATGCGTTCGGCGTAGCCCAGGACGTCCATCATCGGCATGGTACCGCCCTTCGACACCGCGCCGAGCGACTTCTCCAGGATCGTGGTCAGGCCGCCCGCCTTGTTGCCCGGCGAAGGATTGTTGTCCATCTCGCCACCCCGCTTGGCGGTGTAGTCCTCCCACCAATGGATACGGTCGACCAGCTTCTCGCCGATCTCACGCGACACCGCCCGGCGGGTCAGCAGATGCTCGGCGCCGTAGACTTCCGGCGTCTCGGCGAGAACCGAGGTGCCGCCGTGCCGGACCAGCAGGTCGGCCGCCGCGCCCAGCGCCGGATTGGCGGTGACGCCGGAATAGCCGTCCGATCCGCCGCATTCGAGGCCGAGGATCAGTTCGCTGGCCGGGACCGTCGTGCGCCGGGCCTTGTCGGCCTCCGGCAGCATCTCGCGGACCAGTTCGATGCCCTTCTTGATGGTCGCCAGCGACCCGCCTTCGTCCTGGATGTTGATGTAGCGGGTCATCGTGTCGTCGGAGATGCCGTACCGTTCGACGATATCGGAAACCAGGTTGCTCTCGCAGCCGAGACCGACCAGCAGGAAACCCGCGACGTTGGGGCTGGACGCGTAACCGAAGGTGCAGCGCTGGATCATCTGCACGTCCTCTGTCCCCACGCCGATGCCGCAGCCGCCGCCGTGGGTGATCGGGAAGACGCCGTCCACATGCGGGTACTGCTCCATGATCGGGCCGCGGAACTCCTCGGCGATGCGCCGGGTCACCGTGGCCGAGCAGTTGACCGTGCTGATCACCGCGATGTAGTTGCGCGTGCCGACCCGGCCGTCGGACCGCACGTAACCCTGGAAGGTGGCCCGTTCGGCCTCGGGGATCATGTCGACCTCCCGGACGTCGGCGCCGAAGGCGTAATCGCGGTCGAACGACCCCATGCCCAGGTTATGGATGTGGACATGGTCGCCCGGGGCGATGTCTTCCTTGGCGAAGCCGATGATCTGACCGTACTTGCGGACTTCCTGCCCCTTGGCGATGGCCGCGGTGGCGATCTTGTGTCCGGCGGGGACTTCCTTGGTAAGGGTCACGCCCTCGCCCTCCAGAACGGAGCCGGCGGCCAGAGCATCCTGGGCCACCACAACGTTGTCGATGTCAGAGAGGCGAATGATCGGCGATTTGGTCGTGCTCATAGTCGTTCCTTTTGGTTTTCCCCCAGGGCGAAACATAAGACCGCGACCGGCGCGAGCCAATGGCCTTGCCCGTCCCAAACCGGTTTTTCCCTCGTTTTCGGATCAACGAGCGGTTTCGGGCAGGGGCAGAGCGGTCAGATACTTCACCTGGTTCAGAGCAAAACTGGACTGAATGTTCGCGACTCCCGGGATGCGGGTCAAATGATCCATCAGAAACGTCCGGAACGCCGCCACGTCCGACGCCACGACCCGCAACAGGTAATCGGAATCGCCGGTCATTAGATAGCATTCCATCACCTCGGGCAAGGCCGCGACCGCGTTCTCGAAGGCCTCAAGGTCCCCCTCCACCTGTTTTTCCAGGGTCACGTTGACGAAGACACTGACCGGCATGCCGGCGATTTCCGGATCGATCAGGGCGGCGTAGCGCTTGATGATCCCGCTCTCCTCCAGGTCGCGCACCCGCCGCGAACAGGCGGACGGCGACAGACCGACCGCCCGGGCCAGATCGGCATTGGAGATGCGGGCATTTTCCTGCAAGGCGTCGAGGATTTTCCGGTCGATTGCGTCGAGCGATACGCTGTGCACGATTCCACCTATATTCATCTTATTAATCGAATTTCCTTGCGCCAAATTGCCATTTCAAAAGGCTGTTCGCAACCACTCTCCCGGAACGGCGTGATATCCTGTTTTCCTCCCCCGCAAAACCATGAAGGGGGTCATAAAGGAGGCTTTCGATGACCGTTCTGGACCGGCCCCGGCTTCACGCCGACGCCGCGCCCGCCGTCCCGCCCGAGACGGTCGCGCTGCTGAAGGACCTGGAGCGCAAGGCGCTATGGCTGTCGTGCTGGATGATCCACCACGCCAACCACGTACGCCCGAGCCGGGGCAGCCTGAAGGTCGGCGGCCATCAGGCCTCCTGCGCCTCGTCGGTGACGGCGCTCAGCGCCCTGTACCTCAACGTTCTACGGCCCGAGGACCGGGTGGCGGTCAAGCCGCACGCCGCGCCGGTGTTCCATGCCCTGCAGTACCTGCTCGGCCGCGAGCCGCTGGACCGGCTGGTGAACTTCCGGGCGCTCGGCGGCGCGCAGTCCTATCCGTCGCGCACCAAGGACCTCGGCGACGTCGACTTCTCCACCGGCTCGGTCGGGCTCGGCGTGGCGGAAACCCTGTTCGCCTCGCTGGTCCAGGATTTCACCCGGATGCACGGCCTCGCCCCGGCCGGTCGCCCGGCCGGGCGGATGATCGCGCTGATGGGCGACGCCGAGCTGGACGAGGGCAACGTCTTCGAGGCGCTGCTGGAGGGCTGGAAACACGACGTGCGGAACCTCTGGTGGATCATCGACTACAACCGCCAGAGCCTGGACGGGGTGATCAACGATTTCCTGTTCAAGAAGATCCGTGACTTCTTCCGCACGGTCGGCTGGAAGGTCGTCATCCTGAAATACGGCAAGCGGCTGGAAGCGGCTTTCGACGGGCCCGCCGGCGGCGCGCTCAAGACATGGATCGACGAATGCCCCAACCCGCTCTACTCGGCGCTCTGCTTCAAGGGCGGCGCGGCTTGGCGCGAACATCTGAAGCACGAACTGCGGGGCGCCGTCGGGCTGAAGGAATTCCTCGATTCCCATGACGACGCCTCGCTGCATGCCCTGATGACCAACCTAGCCGGGCACGACATGGAAAGCGTGCTGGAAGCCTTCCACGGCGTGAAGTCGGACGCGCCGCACTGCTTCGTCGCCTACACCATCAAGGGGATGGGCCTGCCGCTGGCCGGGCACAAGGACAACCACGCGGGCCTGATGACGCCGGAACAGATGGCCGGGTTCCAGCAGGCGATGGGCATCGCGCCGGGGGCCGAATGGGAACCTTTCGCCGGACTGGACGGCGATCCCGGAACCTACCGCGCCTTCCTCGACGCCCTGCCGCTGACGCGAGAGCGGAAAGAAGCCGCCCCGAAACCGATTGTTCCGGTCGGCCCGCTGTCTCCCCCCAAGGCGGAAAGGATCTCCACCCAGGAGGCCTTCGGCAAGATCATGAACGATCTCGGCCGGCGCGACGACGAACTGAGCCGCCGCATCGTCACCACCTCGCCGGACGTCACCGTCTCGACCAACCTGGGCGGCTGGGTGAATCATAAAAGACTGTTCCATCGGGACGCCCAGCGCGACGTGTTCCGGCTGGAGGGCGTGCCCTCGCCGCAGCGCTGGGGGCGCGGGCCGGAGGGTCAGCACATCGAGCTGGGCATCGCCGAGAACAACCTGTTCCTGCTGCTGACCGCCCTCGGCCTATCGGACCGGCTGTTCGACGTGCCCTTGCTGCCGGTCGGCGCGCTGTACGATCCGTTCATCGCGCGCGGGCTGGATGCGTTGACCTACGGCTGCTACGCCAACGCGCGGTTCATGGTGGTCGGCACGCCTTCCGGCATCTCGCTGGCCCCGGAAGGCGGCGCGCACCAGTCCGTCACCACGCCGCTGATCGGCATGGGGCAGGACGGCCTGACCTCTTTCGAGCCCGCCTTCGCCGACGAGCTGGCGGCGATCATGGAGTGGTCGTTCGACCATATGCAGCGCGACGACGGCGGCGCGGTCTATCTGCGGCTGTCGACCCGTGCGTTGCCCCAGCCCGAGCGCGAAATGACCGGCGAACTGCGCGAGGCGATCCTGTCCGGCGGCTACTGGCTGCGGCCGCCCGCCCCCGGCGCGGAACTGGCGGTCGTCTATACCGGCGTGGTGGCCGCCGAGGCGCGGGACGCCGTCGAGCAGATTCTCGAGGACATTCCGGGCGCCGGCCTGCTGGCCGTCACCTCGGCCGACCGGCTGCATGCCGATTGGCTGGCGTCCCGGCGCCGCGGCAAAGGCGCGCCGTCGCGGATCGATCGCCTGCTGGCGCCGCTGGCGCCGGACGCCGCCCTGGTCACGGTGCTGGACGGCCATCCGGCCACCCTGGAATGGCTTGGTGGGGCCGGACGCCATCGGGTCCACCCGCTGGGGGTCACCAAGTTCGGACAGTCCGGCGACCTGCCGGATCTGTACCGCTACTACGGCATCGACACGGAAGCGATCCTCGACGCGGCGGCCGGGGCTTGCCTCGAACGTATCCGCCCGGTTGCCTGACCGATAACACAGAACACGCAATTATATATCTTGACGCGGCCGCGATGCGTTTCCATTCATGAAGCGGGAAAGGGAGAGCCCGCTTCACATGTTCCGCACAGGGAGGGGAAACCATGGCCGCGAAACCCGTCGTTCTCGTCACCCGGAAACTGCCGAAAGCCGTAGAGGACCGCCTGCGGCGCGACTACAGCGCCCGGCTCAATCCGGAGGATGCACTCTATTCGGCCGACGAAATCGTCGAACGCGCCATCGGCGCCGATGCCATCCTGCCCTGCCATACCGAGAAGTTCACGCCCGAGGTCATCGCCCGCCTGCCGGACAGCGTGAAGATCATCGCCAACTTCTCGGTCGGCTACGACCATGTCGACGTGGCGGCGGCCAAGGAACGCGGGCTGGTCGTCACCAACACGCCCGAGGTGCTGTCCGACGCCACCGCCGAATTGACCCTCATGCTGATGCTCGGCGCGGCGCGGCGGGCCAGCGAGGGCGAACGGCTGGTCCGGACCCGCGAATGGCGGGACTGGAGCCCCAGCTTCATGGTCGGCATCCAGATGACCGGCAAGCGGCTGGGCATCATCGGCTGCGGCCGGGTGGGACAAGTGGTGGCCGAGCGGGCACGCGGCTTCGACATGGAGATCCACTACACCAACCGGACCCCCCTGCCGCCGGAAAAGGAAAAAGGCGCGATCTATCACGCGACGCCGGAGGCGTTACTGCCGAACTGCGACTTCCTGGCCATCCATTGCGTCGCCACGCCAGAGACGACAGGGCTGCTGAACGCCGAGCGCCTCGCCCTGCTGCCGGACGGCGCCATCATCACCAACGCGGCGCGCGGCGCGGTGATCGACGACGAGGCGCTGATCGCCGCCCTGAAATCCGGCAAGGTCGCCGCCGCGGGGCTGGACGTCTTCAACAACGAACCGGATATCCACCCCGGATACCGCGAGTTGCCCAACGTCTTCCTGATGCCGCACATCGGCAGTGCCACCCGCGAAACGCGGGACGCCATGGGCTTCCGGGCCCTCGACAACCTGGATGCCTATTTCGCCGGAAAGGAGCCGCGCGACCGGGTCGCCTAGCCGCCGCGACTCGCGCCGCGCAATGGCCCTTCCTTCCCCAAAGGCGAGGCCGGATTCCGCTGGAAGCAAAACCACTGGCCGGCGCGTTTCCCTTATCGCGTTCATCATGGAAAACGAATAATCGTAACAGGCACTGAACCGCCCCCACATCTCGCGCAAGTACGGATTTCATATATCCCAAATGACGAAAAGCATGAGAAACAGGGTTGCTAAAAAGAGTGAAATCAATGAGTTTAATTACCGATGAATGATCGATAATGTAATTTTCTCAATTTTCGATTGTTTATCCTGTGGCCTGGGAAGCCAAAAAATTCTGGGGAGACGACCTAATCGAGAACATGAAAAAACCATAACCGCTTCTTGGGGCGCGTACCCTTCGGATCAACGCAATTCTCACATGACGGGGAGGTGAGGAGATGGGAAATCCAACCAGTAAAGTATCGCGCCGCAAATTCATCAAAGGTGGAGCCGCCGTCGCGGGCGGGGCCGCGGCCGCGGTATCGATGCCGAATGTATCCCGCGCACAGACCGTTACCCTGAAGATGCAGGGCGCATGGGGCGCCAACGACATCTTCAACGAAATGGCCCAGCAGTATGTCGACCGGGTCAACGAACTTGGCGGCGGACGGCTGAAGATCGACTATCTGGTGTCCGGCGCCGTGGTCAAGGCGTTCCAGGTGATGGACGCGGTGCATCGCGGCGTGCTCGATGCCGGGCACGAAGTCTGCGTGTACTGGTACGGCAAGAGCAAGATCGCCTCGCTGTTCGGCACCGGACCGGTGTTCGGCCAGAACGCCCACGAAGGCCTGGCCTGGATCAACGCCGGGGGCGGCAAGGAACTCTACGCCGAAACCCTCGACAAGCTTGGCCTCAACGTCGTCGGCTTCTTCGCCATGCCGATGCCGACCCAGCCGCTCGGCTGGTTCAAGGAACCGGTCACCGACGCATCGCAGATGCAGGGCCTGAAGTACCGGACCGTCGGCCTCGCCGCCGACCTGATGCAGGAAATGGGCGCCAAGGTGACCCAGCTTCCGGGCGGTGAAATCATTCCGGCCATGGAAAAGGGCGTCATCGACGCGTTCGAGTACAACAACCCGACCTCGGACAGCCGTTTCGGCGCCCAGGACGTGGCCAACGTCTACATGCTGGGCAGCTTCCATCAGGCGGCGGAATTCTTCGAGATCCTGTTCAACAAGGATGTCTACGAAGGCCTGGCTCCCGAGCAGCAGAAGATCCTGGAGTATTCGGCCGAAGCCGCGTCCACCGCCAACTTCGCCCTGGCGATGGACAACTATTCGCGCGACCTCCAGAAGCTCAAGGAACAGGGTGTGAAGATCACCCGCACGCCGACGAGCGTCATGTCCGACCAGTTGAAGGCCTGGGACGTTTTGCTGGCGCGCATCGAAGCCGAGGATCCGGAGTTCAAGAAGGTCACGGCGTCGCTCAAGGACTGGTCGCACCGGGTCGCCTACTACGAACTGCTCGACGCCTGCGACTACAAGCTGGCCTTCGACCACTACTTCCCGGACGAGTTGGGATTCTAAAGGCCCGGGGACGTCAATGCCTGGAGCGGACAAGGGTTCGGGGCGGCGCCGCAACGCGCCGCTCCGGCTCCTGCCCGCTTCCCATCCGATAGGTTCCAAGAGCAAGAAATATGAAAAGCATCCTTGAGTTCATCGAGGGCATCACGGTCTGGACGGGCAAGAGCTTCGCGTGGTGCATCCTCATCCTGGCCGGCGCCACGACCTACGAGGTGTTCGTCCGCTACGTCTTGAGCGCCCCCACCGATTGGGCCTTCGATATCAGCTACATCATGTACGGCGCCCTATTCATGATGGCCGGGGCCTACACCCTGTCGCGCGACGCCCATGTCCGCGGCGACGTCATCTTCCGGCTGTGGCCGCCGCGCATCCAGGCGGGCATCGAACTGACCCTCCTGTTCCTGTTCCTGTTTCCGGGCATGGCCGCGCTGGTCTATGCGGGCACCGATTACGCGCTCGAATCCTGGCGCTGGAAGGAAGCCAGCATCAACAGCCCGATCGGCGTCCCGGTCTATCCGCTCAAGGCCCTGCTGCCGATCGCGGCGGGCGCCGTGTTCCTGCAAGGAATCGCCGAGGTCGTCCGTTGCGTCCAATGTCTGCGCGACGGCCAGTGGCCGCCGCGGGCCCACGACGTGGAGGAAATGGAGACGGCGATCCTCGCCCAAGTCGAGCACGAACGGAAACGCAAGGCCGAACTGGCGGCCATCCGGGGCATTTCGGTCGAACAGTTGGAAGCCGAACTGGCCGAGGCGGAAGACCATGCCGACCAGGAAGACCACAGCCCCGAAAAGGGAGGGCACGCCTGATGACCGATCCGCAAGTCGCCCTTTTCATGCTGGGGATCTTCGTCCTGGTCATCCTGCTCGGGTTCCCGATCGCCTTCACCTTGCTGGCCATGGGGTTCGGCTTCGGCTACTACGCCTATGCCCGGCCCGACCAGTGGGAACACATATTCAACAACCGCATCTTCGACCTGATGGTCAACCAGACCTATTCGGTCATGACCAACGACGTGCTGGTGGCGGTGCCGCTGTTCCTGTTCATGGGATATGTGGTCGAACGGGCCAATATCGTCGACCGGCTGTTCTACAGCCTCAACATCGCGGCCCGCCGGGTTCCGGCCTCGATGGCGGTCGCCGCCCTGCTGACCTGCGCCATCTTCGCGACCGCCTCGGGCATCATCGGCGCGGTGGTGACGCTGATGGGGCTGCTCGCCTTCCCGGCGCTGCTCAAGGCCGGTTACGACGAGAAGTTCTCGGCCGGCGTCATCTGCGCCGGCGGTTGCCTGGGCATCCTGATCCCGCCGAGCATCATGCTGATCGTCTACGCGGCGACGGCGGCGATCTCGGTGGTGCAGCTCTACGCCGGGGCCATGCTGCCCGGTTTCATGCTTGCCAGCCTGTACATCATCTATGTGATGGGGCGGGCCCTGCTCAATCCCAAGCTGGCCCCGAAGCCGCCGAAAGAGGAAACCGACATCCCGTTCGGCCGGCTGATGTGGATGCTGCTGACCTCGTTCGTGCCGCTGGCCATCCTCATCCTCTGCGTCCTCGGCGCCATCCTTTTCGGTTTGGCGACGCCGACCGAGGCAGCCGCCGTCGGCGCCTCGGGCAGCCTGGTCCTGGCGGGTTCCTACCGGTCCCTCACCTGGGAGCGGCTGAAGGAATCCGTCTACCTGACCATGCGTACCTCTGCCATGGTGTGCTGGCTGTTCGTCGGGTCGTGGACCTTCTCGTCGGTGTTCTCCTACCTGGGCGGCCACGACATCATCCAGGAATTCGTCCTTGGCCTGAACCTTTCTCCGGTGGCGTTCCTGATCCTCGCCCAGGCGATCATCTTCCTGCTCGGCTGGCCGCTGGAATGGAGCGAGATCATCATCATCTTCGTGCCGATCTTCCTGCCCATGCTGCCGCACTTCGGGATCGACCCGCTGTTCTTCGGTATCCTGGTGGCACTCAACCTGCAAACGTCGTTCCTGACCCCGCCGATGGCGATGGCGGCCTACTACCTGAAGGGCGTGGCCCCGCCGCACGTCCAGTTGATCAACATCTTCCGGGGCTGCATGCCGTTCCTGTCCATGGTGTTCATCGCGATGATCATCCTCTACAACTTCCCGCAGATCGCGACCGGCCTGCCGAACTACCTGTACGGCCGCTAGGGGAGGAAGGAGGAGACAACACAGCATGACGACGTTGAATCAGATGACCGCGGCGCAAGCCGCCGAGGGAATCCGGAACGGGGATTTCACATCGGAGGACCTGGTCAAGGCCTGCCTGGCACGGATCGATGAAATCGAGGAAACGGTCGGTGCCTGGACCTTCCTCGATCCCGAATACGCCATCAAGCAGGCCCGCAAGGCGGATGCCGCGCGCAAGGCCGGCATCCCCCTGGGGCCAATGCACGGCGTGCCGGTCGGGATCAAGGACATCATCGATACCGACGACATGCCGACCGAGGACGGCACGGTACTGCATGCCGGCCGCCGGCCACGCCGCGATGCCTCCGTGGCGGCGCAATTGCGCTCGGCCGGGGCGGTGATTCTCGGCAAGACGGTAACCACCGAATTGGCCGTCTATTCCCCCGGCAAGACCCGCAATCCACATAACCCCGAATACACGCCGGGCGGATCGTCCAGCGGTTCGGCCGCCGCCGTGGCGGCGGAGATGGTGCCGTTGGCCGTCGGCACCCAGACCAACGGCTCGGTCATCCGGCCCGCCTCGTTCTGCGGCGTGGTCGGTTTCAAGCCGAGTTTCGGCCGAATCTCCCGCCACCGGGTGCTGCGCCAATCGTCGCCGCTCGACACCGTCGGCGTCTTCGCCCGCACGGTGGAGGATGCGGCGCTGATCGCGGAAAACCTGATGGCCTTTGATGAACGCGATCCGGCGCTGCGTCCGCGCGCCCATCCCCGGCTGCTCGACACCATGCGGGCCGAGCCGCCGGTCGAGCCCAACCTCGCCTTCGTCAAGTCGCCGGTCTGGGACCAGGCGGATGGCGACATGCAGGAAGCCTTCGTCGAGGTCGCCGAACATCTGGGCGGGCTGGCCCAGGAGGTGACGCTCTCGGAGACCTTCGACCACGTCCACGACTGGCACCGGACGATCATGGAAGCGGACCTGGCGAAGAACTTCCTGATCGACGAGGAGAAGGGGCGCGACAAGATCAGCGCTGTGCTCCGCGAGATGATGGACCGGGGAAAGACCTACACCGCCGTCGCCTATAACCAGTCGGTCGAGCACATCGCCGTGCTCAACAATCTGCTGGAAGAGGTGTTCGAGCGGTTCGACGCCATCCTGACCCCGGCGACGCCGGGCCCGGCGCCGAAAGGCCTGGCGAGCACCGGCAACCCGGTCTTCTGCACGCTATGGACCTATTGCGGCCTGCCCGCCATCACCCTGCCGCTGCTGCAGGCGTCGAACGGCATGCCCATGGGCATGCAACTGGTCGGGCCGAAGGATGACGACGCGCGGCTGCTACGCACCGCCCGCTGGCTGGTGGAGCAGTTGGCCGAGGGCTGAACGCATTCACGGAGAGGTGGAGACCCCCATGCGCAAGAAGACGTTAGGCATCATCGCCGCGGCCCTATCGGTGGCTCTGGCTTTCGCCTTCCTGGGCGGCATGGCGATCAAGATCGGACAGGCGCCCCTGCTGATCATCATATTCGCGGTGTTGGCCATGATGGGCTGGGATTTCATCGACACCACGCGGACCAGCATCCGCAACGCAAACGGCAACGGCGCCAACGGGGCCGAAAACTAAACGGGGGCCGTCCACCGGACGGCCCCCGCATAACTCAAAATAAAAGGATCAGGCTGGCGGAGGACTGCCGGCCAAACCGCCGAGTTCGCTGGTCACCAGCCAGGCCGCGCGGCGGACCCGGGCGCCGAGATCGGCGATCCGGTCGTCGGTGAACCGGGCCGTCGGCCCGAGCACCGAAATCGCCGCCACCGCCTCGCCCCGCTCGTCGTAGATCGGCGCGGCGACGCAGCGGACACCGAAGGAATGTTCCTCGTTGTCGAACGCGAAGCCCTTCTCGCGCACCTCGGAAAGCACGCTGCGCAGTTCGGCCGGGGAAACGATGGTGTTGGTGGTCAGGCGGCGCAGGCCGTGCTTGTGGAGGATGCGCGACACCTCGCGCTCCGGCATGGTGGACAGCAGCGCCTTGCCCACTGCCGAACCGTGGAGCGGCACCCGCGATCCGGGACGCGACGACGCCCGCATCATCTCGTGGCTCTCCACATGGGCCAGGAAGACCGCCTCGCCGTTGGATTCCACGGCCAGGTTGACGGTTTCCCCCGATTCTTCCATGAGCTGGCGCATGAACGGCAGCGCCGAACGGATGAGGTCGCGCCGCGGCAGAAACGCGCTGCCGACGGTGAATGCCTGTACGCCGATGCACCAGCGCCGGCTTGCATTGTCGAATTGTACGAAGCGGCGGCGCTCCAGCGTCGTCAGCAGACGGTGCGCGGTGGACGGAGGCAATCCCGCCCGCTGCGCCAGATCCGACAGCGGAAGCCCGTCGTCGGTCTCGCCGATCTGTTCCAGCAACGCCAAAGCCTTGTCCAACGACTTGACGTAACCCGCTGCGGGCTGGCCGTTGGATCGCACGGTGGTTTTTCTCGCCATCTCGGTTCGCCTTCTTTCCTGCTTGGCTTTATTGTTTTTTGTTTGACCGTGGGTGGCGATCGCGCCTCCCCGGATCACATCCCCCGGATCCGGTTCGGAAGCTTTCGGCCCACTGCCGAAACGGTTGTTTTCTGCGTATTCGCTTTACTTTTTATCCGTTTTTCCACAGGAGACGGAAAAATGGTAGATTTTTGGTACCACACACTTGGTTGTTTTTCAAACATTTTTGCATTTTGTCACCACATTACGAAATGAAATCCATTTTTGTTTGCCGGAATGCCGGCGGAGTCCCAATATCTTCCGCGCGACGATGCTGGAGGTTAACGGGGAGGCTTAGATGGCAAAAATGACAGCAATGGAGGCCGCCGTTCACATCCTCAAGGATGAGGGGGTGGATACGGTCTTCGGAATCCCGGGCGCGGCGATCCTGCCGCTGTACGAGGCCCTGCGGGAATCCGGAATCAAACATATCCTGGCGCGGCACGAGGAAGGTGCCAGCCACATGGCCGAGGGCTACAACCGCGCCAACGGCAAGATCGGCATCTGCATGGGAACGTCGGGCCCGGCCGGAACCGACATGGTGACGGGGCTCTATTCCGCCCAGGCGGACAGCATTCCGATCCTTTGCATTACGGGGCAAGCGCCGCGCGCCGAGTTGCATCGCGAATATTTCCAGGCGGTGGACATCGCGGCGATCACCAAGCCGGTGACCAAATGGTCGGTCACGGTGATGGAGGCGGCGCAGATTCCCGGCGTGTTCCGCCAGGCCTTCCAGATCATGCGTTCCGGACGGCCGGGGCCGGTCCACATCGACCTGCCGATCGACATCCAGAAGGAAATGATCGAGTACGATCCGGACGCCGACGCGCCGCTCGACATCTTCAAGCCGAAACCGGCCCGCAAGGCGGTCGAGAAGGCCCTGAAGATGATGATGGAGGCCAAGCGCCCGGTCATTGTCGCCGGCGGCGGCGTGGTGTCGAGCGACGCCGCCAAGGAACTGGTCGAATTCGCCGAACTGATGAACTGCCCGGTCACGCCGACCCTGATGGGCTGGACCGCCATTCCCGACGACCATCCGCTGAACACCGGAATGATCGGCACCCAGACGCAGCGCCGCTGCGGCAACGCCAGTTTCCTGGAAAGCGACTTCGTCCTGGGCATCGGCAACCGCTGGGCCAGCCGCCACACCGGCACGCTGGAGGCCTATCGCGGCAAGCGGAAGTTCGTCCATGTGGACATCGAACCGACGCAGATCGGCCGTGTGTTCTGCCCCGACCTGGGCATCGTCGGCGACGCCAAGCTGACCCTTGAGATGCTGATCGAGGCGGCCCGCGAGATGGACGCCGCCGGCAAGATCAACCGGCCCAACGAATGGGTGGCCCGCATCCACGAACGCCGCCGCACCATGCGCCGCCGGACCGATTTCGACAACACGCCGATCAAGCCGCAGCGGGTGTTCCACGAGATCAACGAGATCTTCCCGCGCGACACCCGTTTCGTCACGGCGATCGGGCTCTACCAGATCGCCTCGGCCCAGTTCCAGAAGGTTTACGAGCCGCGCAAGTATCTGATCTGCGGACAGGCCGGGCCGCTCGGCTGGGAGGTCCCGGCGACCATCGGCGCCAAGATGGCCGAGCCGGACGTCGAGGCGGTGACCGTGGTCGGCGACTACTCCTTCCAGTTCCTGATCGAGGAACTGGCCGTCGCCGCCCAGTTCAAGGTGCCGTTCGTCATCATCCTGTTCAACAACGCCTATCTGGGGCTGATCCGCATGGCGTCGAAAGCCTACGACATGGATTTCCAGATCCAGCTGGCGTTCGACAACATCAACAGCGCCGACAACGAGGGCTACGGCGTCGATTTCGTCAAGGTGGCGGAAGGTTTCGGCTGCCGCGCGACGCGGGTGAAGGAGCCGGGCAAGATCCGCGAGGCCATCGAATGGGCCCGCGAGGAATCGAAAAAGATGTCGGTGCCGGTGGTCGTCGAGGTGATCACCGAACGCAAGACCGACATCGCCATGGGCCCCGCCATCGACCAGATCACCGAGTTCGAGGAGGTCATCGATCTGCCCACGGAAATGGACATGAATCTTCCGGGAGTGGAAGACTGAAGTCCGGCGGCCCCGGTTCCTGCCGGGGTCCGGGCGGACTTCGCGCGCCGTCTCTCAGCGGCGCAATCCTGCACAACTCGAGGCGCGGGCCCTTCCGCGCCTCTTTTTTTATCCGCTCCGGTCCGGGTGATTTTTTCGCATGCGGCGGGAAAAATCGCTCCAATATTATATATGAACGCACCCCGCTCCTTATCGAACAAGGGACCAAGCCGTGCACGTCCATGCCGACCTGATCTCTCTCGCCGCCGTCATCCTGGTCGCCCTCGTCTGCGGCCTGGTGTTCACCCGGCTGCGCCAGCCGGCCCTGGTCGGCTACCTGCTGTCCGGCATCGTGCTCGGTCCCTCGGGCTTCGGGCTGGTGGCGGCGCGCGACCAGGTGACCTTCCTGGCCGAGTTGGGCGTTCTGCTGCTGCTGTTCCTGGTCGGCATGGAACTGAGCCTGCGCAGCTTCCGGGCGATCCTCGGTGTGGCCCTGGCCGCCGCCGGCCTGCAGATCGTCTGCGCCACCGGCATCATGTGGCTGTTCGCCGCCGGGCTCGACTGGCCGCTCGGCGTCGCCACCCTGCTCGGCTTCGCGGTGGCGCTGAGCAGCACCGCCGTCGCGGTGAAGATGCTGGAAGACCTGAACATCCTGCGCACCCAGGTCGGGCAGTTGACCGTCGCCATCCTGATCGCCCAGGACCTGGCCATCGTGCCGATGATGCTGATCCTCGGCCTGTTCGCGGATACCGGCGGGGGCTGGACCGACGGCCTGATCAAGATCGGCCTGTCCGTCGTGCTGCTGGGCCTGCTCGTCTGGTATCTGAGCCGGCGCTCCAAGGTCGACCTGCCGTTCTCCGGCGCCCTGGCGCGCTCGCCGGAACTGCGCCCGCTGTACGGCCTGACCCTGTGTTTCGGCGCGGCCACGGTGACCGGCCTGCTAGGCCTTTCCGCCGCCTACGGGGCGTTCCTCGCCGGGCTGATGGTCGGCAACAGCACCGCGCGGCGCAGCCTGATGCGCGGCGTCCAGTCGGTGCAGAGCATCCTGATCATGGTGTTTTTCCTGTCGGTCGGCCTGCTGATCGACCTGACCTATGTGTGGAACAACATCGGCACCGTGCTGCTGATCCTGTTCATCGTCACGGTGGTCAAGTCCGCCTTCAACATCGGCATCCTGATGCTGCTGCGCGAACCCTGGCCGCACGCCTTCATCTCCGGCGTCATGCTGGCGCAGGTCGGGGAATTCTCGTTCCTGCTCGGCAGCGTCGGGCTGAGCGCCGGGCTGATCGACGCCGACGGCTACCAGCTGGTCGTCACCATCACTGCCTTCACCCTGATCATCACGCCGCTCTGGCTGGCCACGGCACGCCGCCTGCTGCGCATCGCCGTGGCCCGCGCCGCAACCATGCAGGAGATGATCGCGCGGCTCAAGGAAGGCGGCATGCGTGCCATGTGGGCGACCACCCGGGCCCGCCCGATGCCGGACGTGCTGGCCCAGCGCATCTTCGGCCGCCCGCGCCGCCGCTCGGTCCGCGAGATGCTGGAGCCCAATCCGGCAAAGGAACTGCCCGAGGAAATCGAAATCCTGGAGCCGGAAGCCGGGGCCGGGCCTCCGAAAGAGAAACCCAAACGCGCCAAGAAGGCCGACAAGCCGGCCGGCGAGGCGCCGCCCACGTCCGACTGACCTTCAACCCCAAGCCCGCAGCGCCATAAGGGACACCCATGTTCGAATGGATTTTCAGCGTCGATGTCTGGGCCAGCCTGCTGACCCTCACCGCCCTCGAGATCGTGCTCGGCATCGACAACGTGATCTTCATTTCGGTCGTCGCCAGCCGCTTGCCGCAGGAACGTCAAGCCAGCGCCCGGCGGCTCGGCCTCGCCCTGGCGCTGATCGGGCGGATCGCCCTGCTGAGCAGCCTGGTCTGGATCATCGGCCTGACCAAGCCGCTGTTCGAGGTTTACGGCTTCGCCATTTCCTGGCGCGACATCATCCTGATCCTCGGCGGGCTGTTCCTGCTGGCCAAGGGCACCATGGAAATCCATCACACGGTCGAGGGAGACGAAGACGCGGGGTCGAACGCGCGCGCCCAAAGCTTCGCCTCCGCCATCGGGCAGATCCTGGTGCTCGACATCGTCTTTTCCATCGATTCGGTGATCACGGCGGTGGGGATGACCGACAACCTGCCGGTGATGATCGCGGCGGTGGTCATCGCGGTCATCGTCATGCTGGCGGCATCGGGACCGGTCAGCGAGTTCATCCAGCGCCACCCGACATCGAAGATGCTGGCGCTCAGCTTCCTGCTGCTGGTCGGCATGGCACTGGTCGCCGACGGCCTGCACCACCATGTGCCGCGCGGCTACCTGTACTTCGCCATCGCCTTCTCGGCGGGCGTCGAGGCGCTGAACCTCTGGGCCGCCCAGCGGCGCCGCAAGACGGCGCGCCGGGCGGGATAAGATGGGTTAATCGGGCCTAAGCGGCGCGGCGGCGACGCCGGCGCATCGGCTGTTCCGCCTGCGCGGGGAAACTCCGGTCGGCCTTGGGCTCAGACTTCTGCTTGGCCTGACGGTCAGACTGCCGTTCGGATTTCTGCCCGGACGTCTGTTGAACCTGATTCTGGTCCGCGCGCTTGCCGCGGGACCGGCGGCGGCGTTTCGGCTTCGGCTGGGCCGCCGGTTCCCCCGTTTCGGCGGACACGTCGATGGAAGCCACCGCATCGTCGTTGGCCACCGGAACCTTGCGCTTGGTCAGCTTCTCGATGTCGCGCAGATAGGCCCGCTCGCTGGGATCGCAGAACGACAGCGCGATCCCCCCGGCCCCGGCACGCGCCGTGCGGCCGATACGATGCACGTAACTCTCCGGTTCGTTCGGCAGCTCGAAATTGATCACATGCGACACCTCGTCCACGTCGATGCCGCGCGCCGCGATGTCGGTTGCGACCAGCACCCGCGCCGCGCCGGTACGGAACCGTTCCAGCGCCCGCTGGCGGGCCGACTGCGACTTGTTGCCGTGGATCGCCTCGGCGTCAACGCCGACCTGCCCG
>Ga0207799_100359_pt1 | contig 20528 bp, 22 predicted proteins | sample TtanPargueraPR_4_FD_187742 | JGI IMG/M metagenome (GOLD analysis project Ga0207799, IMG submission 187742) | Aerobic enrichment media microbial communities from Bioluminiscent Bay, La Parguera, Puerto Rico - Tt and M2 (SPAdes) | ecosystem: Environmental > Aquatic > Marine > Unclassified ...
GCTCGGCCGCCCAGATCACCCTGCGCTGGCTGCTCGACCAGGATTGCGTCTCGGCCATCCCGATGACGACCAGCCCCGAGCATTGCCGCGACAACCTGAAGATCTTCGACTTCGAACTCGACGCCGAGGATCGCGCCGCCATCGCCGCCATGGCCACCGGCACCCGCCTGATCGACATGCATTCTGGGGTCGACTGGGATCCGGATTAGGTTTTGTAGTCACAAAGGAAATTCTTGTCATTCCGGACGTTAGGCGATCCCGGTCCTGGATTCCGGATCGCAGACTCTCCTGACCAAATCGAAGATTTGGAGGAAAATCGCGTCCGGAATGACGATTCTATGAGCCCGCGGCCTAAACCCTCCACAAAAAAGGGCGCCCGAAGGCGCCCTTTTCCGATTCACGCCGGTCCGCTCAGTCGAGGGTCTCGAGCAGCCGGTAGAACAGGCTGGCGCGCGGGGCCAGGGACGAGATCTTGATGTGCTCGTCCAGCGTATGGGCGCCCTTGCCCATGACGCCGAGGCCGTCCAGGGCCGGGGCGATGGGGTTGGCGAAGTTGGCGTCGCTGGCGCCGCCGGTTGTCTCGGTGCCGAGTTCGTCGACGCCCAGTTCCTTGGCCAGGACGCGGGTCTTTTCCAGCAGGTCCATGCCGCCCGGGGTCTTCTCGAACGGCGGCCGCTCGGCACCGCCGGTCACGGTGATGGTGACGTCCGGATCGAACGGGGTGAGGTTCATCACCTGCGGGATCATCTCGTCGGCCAGGGCCTTGCTCGGCACCCGCATGTCGACGTCGGCCTCGGCGAATTCGGAAATGACGTTCGGCCGGGTGCCGCCGGTGATGACGCCGACGTTGACGGTCACCTTGCGCTCGTAATCGGTCAGTTCCTCGATCTTGAGGATCTGCCGGGCCAGTTCCTTGATGGCGCTGCGCCCTTCCTCGTGCTTCGAGCCGGCGTGCGAGGGCTTGCCGTGAACGGTGACATGGAACCGCGCGGTGCCTTTGCGCGAGTCGACGATCTCGCCGTTGTCGCGGGCCGGTTCGAGGACCAGGGTGTACTTGGCGCCCTGCGCTTCCTGCTTGATATACTCGCGCGAGACCTTGCTGCTCATCTCCTCGTCTGAATTGAAGAAGAAGGTCACCGGCAGCTTGGCCTGCTTGCCCGCCTCGATCAGCTTCTTCAGGGCGTAGTAGCCGATATAGGCGCCGCCCTTCATATCGAAGATGCCGGGGCCGTAGGCGAGGTCGCCGTCCACCTTGAACGGCAGGCGCTCGATGGTGCCCATGGGATGGACCGTATCCAGATGGCAAAGCACCAGGATGCCCTTGCCGTTGCCGTTCCACGGCGCGGTGACGCGCATGCAATCGCCGAAACCGCCCTTGCCGGGAATGCGCACCGCCTGGCAGCCCAGCGCGGTGAACTCCTGCTCCACGCGGTCCATCATGCGGTTGACCGCTTCCGGCGTGTCGGTGGGCGATTCGATCTCGACCCACTCGCGCAGGCCGTCCAGCATCTCGTTGCTATCGAAGCCGGGAAGGCTTTTCATTTTATTCTGCTCCTTGAAATTCACGTCTGAGGGTTGTTCCGGGCCAAGCTCTCAATGCTTCATCGCCTGGACCCGGTAGGCAGGGATCTCTGTTTCGCCAAGGGCCTTTAGCGCCGACAGCCGGTTCACCCCCTTGACCAGGACATAGCGCTTGCCGTCGTGGCGCACGAGGACCGGAGTCAGTTTCCCGTCCTCCATATACGCCTCGGCGACGGATTCGACCCTGGTCTCGTCCACGGACTGGGCGAGTTTGACCGGAACGTAGATCTCGTCGATCTTTACGGAGATGACTTTCATGGCGGAACGGCCCCTTGACGAAGACGCGAATAGTGGACCGGCAGCCGTCCGCGATCAACCCCGGCAGGCGTAGGGCCTTTAGTCCGAAGCGTCCCGGGGCGGTTCGAAGCGTTTGATGAAGAACCGGCGCAGGGCCGGATTGCCCGCCGCGATCACCTCGGCGCCGCCGCTCGGGAACCGGTAGACGAAGTTGTCTTCCAGAAGATGGGCCAACTCGGCCCGGAACTCATCACTATCCCCGCCGACCGCGAGCGCCAGATCGTGTTCGCACAAGTCGGCGAGACAAACAGCGGCAAACATCCGTACCGCGAGCGGCCCGCCGAAATGCCCGAGCAGAACGGCCAGTTCCCCGGCCGCCTTGTCGCCGACCAGCAGCAGCTTCTCCGGCCGGCCCGAGGGCGGCGACAACGCCAGCACCCCGGCGGCCTCGGCATCGCCGGACGGGCGGGCGGCTTCCACCTCTTCCGGGTTCAGCTTGCAGCCGGGACATTTCCGGGTCGCCTCGCTCATGGTCATTTCTGGGCCAGGGTTTCGAACACGTCGCCCGCCGGGGCCAACCCGAGCATATGGCGGCGGTGCCAGAGGGCGTAGAACAGCAGCGTCCAGGCCGCCTTGCCGCGCTTGGCGCCGCCGCTACGGAACAGCTTCTCGACGGCGACTGGGTCGCAGACCTCGGCAATGCCCGGCTGCGCGGCGACCAGGGCGGCAAGCTCGCCGCCCCGGCGGGCGATCCATTCGCCGACCGGCACGGTGAAGCCGCGCTTGCGGGAGAACGGATCCGACTTCGGCATGCCGGTCTCCAGCCAGCGGCGCAGCAGCCACTTGCCCATGCCCTTGCGCAGCTTCAGGGCGTCCGGCAAACGGAAGGCGAATCTGGCGACCTCGGGATCGAGGAACGGCACCCGCCCCTCGACCGCGTTGGCCATCAGGCAGCGGTCCATCTTGTTCAGCAGATCGTGCGGCAGCCAGTCGGCGCAGTCGACCGCCTGCTTGGCCTGCAGCCGGGTCAGGTCGGGCACCGCGTATTTGCGGTCGGCCGCCGCGATCCCGGCGCGCCAGGCCTTGGCCGTGTCCTCCTCGCGCAGGACGCCGAGCCCTTCGAGGATGCCGGTGCGGCGCATCGGTTTGGAAAACGGCCAGGGCCGCATGGCGGTGCGGTAGCGCCCATAGCCGGCGAACAGTTCGTCGCCGCCCTCGCCCGACAGCACGACCTTGAGGCCGTCGGCCCGCACCGCCTGGGCCAGCTTGAAGGTCGGCAGCACGGCATAGTCGGCGGCCGGATCGTCCATCGCCTCGGCGATGCGCGGCAGCAGCGCCCAGAAATCGGCCTCGGTGAATTCCACCTCGACGTGATCGGCGCCCGCCGCCCCGGCCACTACGCGGGCGTGTTCGCGTTCGTCATGCGCCGCCGTGCCGGGGAAACCCGCCGTGTAGGCGCGCACCGGCCGTTCGTTGAGCCGCGCCATCAGGGCCAGCAGGGCAGAGGAGTCGACCCCGCCGGACAGGAACATGCCGTAGGGAACGTCGGAGCGCTGGTGGATGTTGACGCTGCCCATCAGGATGCGGTCGAGTTCGGCCAGGGCTTCGTCGGCGGACCGCGGAGCCGGACGTTCCACAGGCAGAGCGTCAATCCGGCTGCGCGCGGTGACGCGCCCATCCTCGACGACCAGCGTTTCGCCCGGCAGGACGCGGCGGATGCCGTCGAACACCGTTTCCTCGCCGGTGGTGAACTGGAGTTGCAGCAGTTCGTCGCGGGCCTTGGCGTTCAACCGGCGTTCCACGCAGCCCGATTCGACCAGCGCCTGGGCCTCGGAGGCGAAGACCAGACCGTCCGCCGTCTCGGCGTAGTAGAGCGGCTTGATGCCGAAGGGATCGCGCGACAGGACCAGGCGCTCGGCGGCCGGGTCATAAAGGGCGATCGAATACATGCCGCGCAGATGCGCCGCGTAGCCGGGGCCGTGTTCCAGGTACAGGTAGAGCGGCGGCTCGCAGTCCGACTTGGTGCGGAAGCGGCCCTCGCCGATTTGGGCGCGCAGTTCGACGTAGTTGTAGATCTCGCCGTTGGCGACCAGCACCGCCTCCTCGCCGCCGCCGGGAACGGGCGCGAAGAGGGGCTGGTCGCCGGTCTTCAAGTCTATGATCGCCAGCCGCGTCTGAACCAGGCCGACCGGGCCGGAGACATGGGAACCCCGTCCGTCGGGGCCGCGGTGACCGAGGGCATCCGCCAGCCGGTCCAGGACAACCCTATCGGGCGACCGGCCGCCGGTGGTCATGATCCCCGCGATCCCGCACATCAGTCGGACGTCTCGCCGATCAGCCGCTTGAAGAAGTCGACGTAGCGACGAACCACGATGGCCTCGGTATAGCCGGCCTCGAACGCGGCGCGCCCGCCGGCGGCCAGGTTGGCCCGCAGGCCGTCGTCGTCGAACACCGCCGCGATGCCCTCGGCCAGCTGCCCGGCGTCATCCACGGGGACGAGGATGCCGCTTTCCATGTGCTTGATCAGCATGCCCGGCCCGAGGCTGTCGGCGGCGACCACCGGCTTGCGCTGCGCCCAGGCCTCCAGCACCACGTTGCCCAGGGGTTCGTGGCGCGACGGGCAGACGAAGACGTCGCAGGCCGCCAGCAGCGCCGGGACGTCCTGGCGCCAGCCGAGGAAGCGGACCCGCGGCTTGACCCCGATCCGCAGGGCCATGGCCTCCAGCTCGGCCCGCAGCGGGCCGTCGCCGGCAATCCACAGATAGGCGTCGGGCACCCGGGTCATCGCCTGCAGCAGCACGTCGAACGCCTTGTTCGGATGCAGCCTGCCGAGCGCCAGGATCAGCCGCCCCTTGGCCGGGGTGAAGTACTTGGTCCGGTCCACCGGCTCGGCCGAGACGTCGTCGACGAAATTGGGCAGGTAGTGCGCCCGCTCGGCGGGCCAGCCCTCGTTGACCAGATAGTCCCGGATATCCTCGGTGTTGCCGATCAGGTGATCGCAGTTCTGGTAGTACTTGAGGTCGTAATAGCCGCCGAGCCGGCTGGCATGGATGAAATCGCCGCGCGGACACATATGGGTGGCGCGGTTCATCCAGGTCATCACGATATGCGGCTTGAACCCCTTGATCTCGCGGCGCAGCAGGTACGGCGTCTTGAAATCCAGACGGCCGCCGAACGGCACCTCGACCGGCTCGATCCCCGCATCGCGCAGGGCGGCCGCCCGTTCCGCGTGTTCGCGGATCACCACCAGCTGCTGGACGCCCGCCCGGTGCAGCGCCGGAACCAGCCGCATGAAGAAGCCTTCCGCCCCTCCCTGCTTGGCCCCGGCCATGGCCTGAAGAATCCTCATCATGGGATCAGTTCCTCGAACGCGGCGGCGGCATCCGGCCAGCCCCATCGTCTTTGCTTATCCAACGCCCCCTCATGACACCTCATCCAAAGCGCATCGTCAGACAACAAGCGGACGGCGGACTCCGCGAAGGAGTCATCGTCGTCCGCGACAAAACCGGTCTCGCCGTCGGCCACGCGTTCGGCCATCGAGCCGAGATCCTGCACCACCGCCGGAACGCCCACGGCCTGCGCCTCGCCGACGGCCAGGCAGAACGTCTCGTTCAGGTCGCCACGGTAAAGCATGACGCGGGCCTGCCGCAATTCCCCAACGAGTTCCGTTTTCGGCAACGGGTCGCGCAGCACGACGCCCTGGCCGGAGAGGCGTTCGGCCTTCTCCAGGATCGTCCGCATGGCGTCGGCCTTGGCGTCCCCTACCCCGCCATAGGTGGCGGGGCCGGAGAACACATGCAACTCCGCATCCGGCACCTGGGGGCGGATTTTTTCCGCCCAGACATCGAGCAGCCAACTCAGCGAACGCAGCGGGTTCGAGGTGAACACGGCGCGCGGCGGCGGCGGCGCATCGGCCGTCCCGGCCTTGCGGAACAGATCGGGGATTCCATAGGGGATGACGATCCGCCGCCCGGCCGGGGCCCAGCGCGGATAAGTCGTCGCGTGATAGGTGCCGATGAAGACGATATCGGGCCGGACCTTCCACATCTTCCTCAGGTAGCGCCACTTCACCATGTAGCCGGCGGGATTGTGGGTCCAGAAGACCGTCCGCCTAGCCTTCGGCATCAGGTCGATCAGCCTGTCGCCCCGGTTGGCGATGTAGAGGTCGGCCTGTTCCGGCATGTTGCCGTAGGGCCGGTCCGAATCGATCGGCGCCCAGTCGACGCCGTTATGCACGATGGGCGCGTCGCACTTGTTGCGCACCAGTACCTCGTGGCCGCGCCGGGCGAACTCCTCCATCAGGAAGACGACGGAGGATTCGACGCCGCCCAGGGGACGTTCCCCCGGCGTGCGGCCGTCGAACCGGATGCCATCGTCGGCAAAAACGATCCGGGACATTCAGTCCTTCTCCAAACGGGCCTTGAGATGGGAAATCAGCGGAAACAAACCGGCGAACAGCGCGATCAACAGTCCATACCCCCCTTCGCGATACCCCTTGCGAAAGACGTAGCACTTCAGGAAGCGGGAGAAAAGACGCCGGATGTTGGACGGCAGGCTTCCGATCTGTCCGGACTCGCGCAGATCGCGGGCCCGCGCGGTGGAATAGCTGTCGAGCCGCCGGATCATGTCGGAGATGTCGCGGTCCACGTAGTGCTCCAGCCGGGACGCCAGCATCGGTCCCTTGCGGCCCGACCATTCGAGGCGCGGATGGACCCGCTGGTTGCCCCAGGTCTTCACCCCCTTGCGGAACAGGCCGGGATAGGCCGCCTTGCCGAAGGACGCGCCCCAGCCGTGGCGGACCAGACGGCCGCCGATGTAGTTGTCGACCAGGATCTCGTGCCAGTCGTATTCGGTCGTTTCGACCGTGCGGCGGATTTCGGCGGCGAGGTCGGCGGGCACCCGCTCGTCGGCATCGATCTCGAAAACCCATTCGCCGGAGCAGGCAGCGATGGCGGCGTTGCGCCGTTCGCCTTCGAGCGTCCAGCTTCCCTCGACGATCCGGCCGGTGAAGGTCGCGGCGATGGCCTTGGAGCCGTCGGTGCACTTGTCCAGCACGACGACGATCTCGTCGGCGAAGTCGAGCGTCTTCAGGCAGTCGGCGAGCTGCGCCTCCTCGTTGTGCACCGAGATGACGGCGGAAAGCTTGACCCCGCTCATGCCTTGCCCTCCCCGGCGGCCCGCCACAGGTCGCGCGCCGCCGCCTCGACGGTATCGACGCCGAGGCAATCCATCAGGGTGTCCGAAGTGCGGTGATCGAAGTCTTCCGGGAAAATCTCGTCGAACTCCTTGCTGCCGCGAACCGCCCGGCCCAACGGCCCCCAGGGAGCATAATGCTCTTCCCGGCTCGGTCCGAAAAGGCCGAGCGTCGGGATGCCGGACGCGGCCGCCATGTGCATCAGGCCGGAATCGTTGCCGACATAGAAGGCGCAGCGGCGCAGGGCGGCACAGACGTCCAGCAGATGCAGCTTACCGACGAGGTCGATGCGCCGGTCCTCGGGCACCGCCTCGATGGCGGGCAACACGCCGGAGCGCTCGTCGCCATGGCCGAACAAAGCGACCCGGGCACCGGGCAGGATGCCGCCGGAGCCGGTCAGCCGGCCGATCAGCTCGGCGAAATACTCGGCCCGCCAGGTCTTGGCCCGCCAGTTGGCGGCCGGGCCGACGGCCAGGACGGGACCGCCGTCCGGGATCAGGGCCCCGGCCCGTTTCGCGCGGTCTTCGGAGACCCAGACATGCGGCGCGGGCGGATTGTCCTCCAGGCCGAGCAGCCCGGCCATCTTGACCACCCGGTGCACGTCGTCGCGGTTGCGTTCCAGATGGTGCTGGCGGCGCGCCATCAGCAAGTAGGAGAGCGGCGCGCGGCGCAGGTCGACCACGCGGTCCCAGACCGTTCCGGCGCAGGACGCCCAGAATTGCAGCCAGTGCAGCGAATACGGCAGCTTGCGCAACGTGATGACCCGCTCCAGGCCCGGCAGATCCTCGAACAGCGGCGCGGCCACCGGGCCGCAGGCCACCGTGACCCGCGCGCCGGGGTGCTGCCGGACCAGGTGGTCCAGCAGGCCGGTCGACAGGACGGCATCGCCGATCCGGGTCGCGGTGACGAACAGGATCCTCACATGGCCTCCCTGACGCAGAGCCCTGAAATTCTTTGTCTTCGCGCAATCATGGCCGCGTTTTATACGGCCTGAAACCCGGCTTGCCTAGAGCGTTGCCCCTTGTCAAAGGCCGGGGGACAGCACAAGTCAGGCACGGGACCGAAAACCTTTTTCAATTCATGGAAATCAGCGGGGGAAAATGTCCGACGCCCAGTTCACGCTTCTTGAAAACCGCCGCCTGATTCGGCTCGAAGGGGAGGACACACGGAGCTTCCTGCAGGGCCTGATTTCCAACGACGTCGACAAGGTCACGATGGAACAGGCGATCTACGCCGCCTTCCTGACGCCGCAGGGCAAGTACCTGTTCGATTTCTTCGTCTTTGTCATGGACGGCGCGTTCTGGCTCGATTGCGAGGCGGCACGGGCCGAGGAGTTCCGCACCCGGTTGTCGCGCTACCGGCTGCGCTCGAAAGTGACCATCGAGGACGGCGGAACCGGTTATTCCATCGCCGCCGTGTTCGGCGGGAGCGCACCGGCCAAACTCGGGCTTTCCGACATCGCCGGGCATACGGCGAAATTCGACGGCGGCGTCGCCTTCACCGACCCCCGGCTGGCCAAGGCGGGCGCCCGCGCCGTATTGCCCGCCGATGCGGCCGGAAAGGCCCTGACCGGCGCCGGGCTGACGGAAACCCCATTCGACGTCTACGACGCCCACCGGATCGGTCTCGGCCTGCCGGACGGCAGCCGCGACATGGTGGTCGAGAAGACCATCCTGCTGGAGGCCGGGTTCGAGGAACTGAACGGCGTGGACTGGGACAAGGGCTGCTACCTGGGCCAGGAACTGACCGCCCGCACCCATTACCGGGGGTTGGTCAAGCGGCGGATCGTCCCGGTGGCGATCGACGGCGCATCGCCCGCGCCGGGCACCCCGATTCTGCGTGACGGCAAGGAGGTCGGGGAGGTACGCTCTTCCGTCCCCGGCGCCGGAATCGCCATGATGCGGCTGGAACATCTGGCCGAGGGCGGCGGCGACTTCACCGCCGGGGAGGCCCGGCTGACCCCCCGGAAACCGGAATGGGCGGCGTTCTGAGCAACCGATAGGACTGCGCGTGGATTCCCGTTCCTTACTACACACCGCCCGGCGTCTCGCGCCCCTGGCCCAGGCCTACGACCTTCGGCTGCGGCAATACGGGGCGACGGCCGGCGGCGTCTACTGGCGCAACGAGGACGGCCAGCGGCTGCGCTTCGAGGTGCTGCTCGACATCATCGGGCCGGAGGAGGAACGGCTGCCGCTCAGCCTCGCCGACCTCGGCTGCGGCTACGGGGCGTTCTTCGACTTCCTGGCAGAACAGCCGCAGGCGGCGAACTGGCAATATCGGGGCTACGACATCTCGCCGGGGATGATCCGCATGGCCGAACGGCGCATCCGCGACCCGCGCGCCCGCTTCGAGCAGAGCCTGATCGCCACCCATCTGGCGGACTTCTCGTTCGTCTCCGGCACCTACAACATGAAGCTGGACGAGCCCGCCCGCGACTGGCAACTCTACATCGAGGAGAACCTCAAGGACCTATGGTCGAAGACCCGCCGGGGACTGGCCTTCAACATGCTCTGCACGACGACCAAGAACCGCAAGGAAAGCGACCTGTTCTACGCCGACTGGCGCATCTTCAAGGACTTCTGCGAAAACCAACTGTCGCCCGACGTCACCATCCGCCGCGACTACCCCCTGGCGGAATGGACGATGTATGTGCGGCGGTAGTCCCCCTGCCCGCTCCCCTTGAAATCGCTTACGTCAACTGTCATATTAAAAACGACAATTGACGGGAGATCGTGATGCCCAGCCCCACGCAGCAGAAAGTCTCGGCCGAAACGTTGGAACTGGAGCATGTCGCCAACCTGCTCGGCGGCAGCCAGGTGCTCGGCTGCCCGCTGAAATCCACGCTCGACGCCCACATGATGCTGACCCGGGGCCTGCCGGGGCAGGCGTTGAGCCATCTCCTCGGCCGCCTGATCGTCATCCGGCCGAACACCTCGCTGGAGAAGGCCGTGGGCATGAGCCTGCGCACCTTCCAGCGCCGCAAGGGTGCGCCGGACAAGCTGCTGAACAGGGACCAGAGCGGCCGGACCTGGAAGTTCGCCGAAATCCTGGCCAAGGCGACCGAGGTTCTCGGTTCCCAGGAAGACGCCGAGCAATGGCTGGAAAGCCCGGCCATCGGCCTGAACCGGCACCGCCCCATCGACCTGCTGGAAACGCCCGCTGGCGTCGAGCTGGTCGAGGCCTTCCTCAAGCGCATCGAATACGGCGTCTACGTATGACTCCGCTTCCGGCGGCCCTCGGCGGCGGCGACCTCGTCGCCTGGAGACTGGACCAGGAAGTCCACGCCAAGACCTGGGACAGCGGCGAGGGCGCCTATCTTTTCGGCGGACGCTGGAACTCGGTCGGGGTGCGCGCGGTATATTGCGCCATCGATCCGGCGACCGCCATCCTCGAAGTCGCCGTCCACAAGGGCTTCAAGGTCTTGGACACCGTCGCCCACACGTTGACCTCGATGACCATCTCCGATCCGAAGAGCGTACATGTGGTCGAGCCGGAGGACGTTCCCAACCCCAACTGGCTACGGCCCGGCATTCCCGGCGCCGGGCAGCAGGAATTCGGCGACGGCCTGCTCGCCGAACACAAGTTCGTGGCCATCCCCAGCACGGTTTCCAGCCATAGCTGGAACCTGATCTTCGTCGCCGACACGGCGGCCGGAGCCTATGCGCTGCGATCGCAGGAGAGGTTCGCCCTCGACACGCGGCTCCATCCCCCGGCGGCATAGCGTCAGGCGTTCGCCGGCCAAATCCCCTTGACGAACACCGCCTCGTCCTCGCCGGGCCAGGGGGGCATGGTGATGGCGACGGCGGAGAGCGGGATTTCGCCACCCGGCAGGGCGCGGAACTGGAATTCGGTGCCGAGCGGAATGGTCAGGCAGATGCCGGGCTCGACCGGCGTGATCTCCTCGCGGCCGTCCAGACGGCGCCACATCTCGCCACGGCCGCCGAGGACGAACCAGATCTCCTCGACCGTGCGGTGCTTGACGGCGCGCGACGTCCGGCCCGGCGCCAGTTCGAAATGCGCCATGGTGCCGCCCGCCAACCCGAGCAGGATGCGCACGTCGGAACCGTCCGGCGCGGCGACGTCGGGCTTTTCGGGAAGGCGTTTGGTGTCGAAATCGGTCATCGCTGGAACCACCCCTGCGTCTTCAGGCAGAACCGCACCAGCATGAGCATGACCGGGACCTCGATCAGGACCCCGACGACGGTGGCCAGGGCGGCGCCCGACGACAGGCCGAACAGGGTGACGGCGGTGGCGATGGCGACCTCGAAATGGTTCGACGCGCCGATCATCGCGCTCGGCGCGGCGTTCTCGTAGCTGAGGCCCATGAGTTTGGCCAGCCCGTAGCCGAGGGCGAAGATCAGCACCGTCTGCAGGAACAGCGGCACGGCGATCCACAGGATGGTCAGCGGGTTCTCGGTGATCACCTCGCCCTTGAACGAGAACAGCAGGACCAGGGTGATCAGCAGGGCGACGATGGTGACCGGCGTCAGCACGTGGAGGAATTCCTCGCGGAACCAAGCCTCGCCCTTGGCCGCGATGATCCATCTGCGCGAGAGATACCCGGCGACCAGCGGCAGGGCGACGTAGATGCCGATGGACAGCAGCAGCGCCTCCCACGGCACCGGCAGCCGCCCGACGCCGAGCAGGAACCCGCCGAGCAGGCCGTAGAGCAGCAGCATGGTCAGCGAGTTGATGGCGACCATGACCAGGGTGTGGCCGTCGTTGCCCTTCGACAGGTAGCCCCAGACCAGCACCATCGCCGTGCAGGGCGCCACGCCGAGCAGGATGCAGCCGGCGAGGTAGCTTCGCCAGAGCGGCACTTCGAGCATCCGGACGCCCTCGGCCAGGACGACCTTTCCGGCGCCGTAGTCCGCCCCGACCGGCAGATCGACGCCGAGCGGCAGCTTCACCAGATCGACCGCCTCGGCCCCGATGAAACCGCGGAACAGGATGCCAAGGAACAGGAACGAGAGAACGTACATGGTGAACGGCTTGATTGCCCAGTTGACGACCAGGGTCAGGCCGACGGGCTTGGCCGACTTGCCCGCCTTGACCACCTCGGCGAAGTCGATCTTCACCATGATCGGGTACATCATGAAGAACAGGCAGACGGCGATGGGGATGGAGACGACCGGCGCGCCGCCCACGTCCAGGGTCAGGCCGTCGAGATAGACCGCGACGCCGGGCGCGACCCGGCCGAGCGCGATGCCGCCGACGATGCACAGGGCCACCCAAAGGGTCAGGTAGCGCTCGAAAACGCCCATCGCCTCGCGGGTTTTCAGCTTGCCGCCGGTTGCCATCGAGTTGTCCCCTTTGCCCGTCATTGCCCGGCCCACGGATCCGGCCGGAGGCCGGTCCGAGGACAGGCTGCGTCCGGGCAATCCAGTTCGGAGCCGTCTGGATGCCCCGGACGAAGCCGGGGCATGACGATTAACATTACGACTTCAGCCACCCCTCGATGTCGGCCGCGCCGGGGACGCTGCCGGAATGGACCAGCTTTCCGTCGACCACCACGGCCGGGGTCGACATGACGCCGTAGCCCATGATCTCGGCCGTATCGGTCACCTTGACCACCTGGGCATCCGCCCCGGCCGCCGCGATCTTCGTTTCGATGGCCTCGGCCACCGTCCTACACTTCTTGCAGCCCGACCCCAGGACCTTGATCGTCTTCATGGTTTCTCTCCCATATTTTTATGCCATGACGAAATTGAACAGATAGCCGACGCCGGTGAAGGCGACGAACAGGATGCCGGTGAAGATGGCGAGCAGCGGCAGGCGCAGCACCTTGCGCAGGATGATCATCTCGGGCAGCGAGATCGCCGCGATGCTCATCATCAGAGCCAGCACCGTGCCGACGGGCACGCCCTTGGCCAGCAGCGCCTCGACCACCGGCACCGCCCCCGAGGCGTTGCCGTAGAGCGGGATCCCGGCCAGCACCGCGATCGGGACGGCGAAGGGATTGCTCGCGTTGGCATAGTCCGCGAAGAAGGCGGCCGGAACGAAGCCGTGCAGCACCGCCCCGATACCGATGGCGATCAGCACGAAGATCCAGATGCGGCCGACGATCTCCTTCACCTGACCCCAGGCATAGTCGAACCGGCGGCGCAGGCCGCGCGCCGCGGCGCAGCAGGCGGCCTCGCCCATCTTGATCTTCCAGACGTAGTCCTCGACGAAACGTTCCAGCCTCAGCTTCTCGATGACCAGCCCGGCGACGATGCCGACGACCAGCCCGGTCGCCACGTAGAGCGCCGCGACCTTCCAGCCGACCACGGCGGCAAGGATGATCACCGCGATCTCGTTGATCATCGGCGAGGCGACCAGGAAGGCCATGGTGACGCCGAGCGGAATGCGCGCCTCCAGGAAGCCGATGAACAGGGGCACGGTGGAGCAGGAGCAGAACGGCGACACCGCGCCGAGGCCGACGGCGGCGGGGTAGGCCCAGACCTTGTTGCGCCCGCCGATCAGCTGCCGGGAGCGTTCCGGCGTCAGCGAAAAGCGCAAAAGCCCAATGGCGAAGACGATCACGGACAGCAGGACGAAGATCTTGGCCACGTCCTCGACGAAGAAATGCAGCGCCGCGCCGAAACCGGCGGCGGGGTCGAGCCCCAGGACATCGACGGTCACGAAGTCAGCCAGAAGCGTGAAGATCTGGAACATCAAGTTTGTCTCTCGATCATGCGGAGGGAGGGCGACCCCGCCGATTTCAGTTCACCCGGCTCTTTCGCTTTTGCCCGGCGAGGTGCGGCCGATCTCCTCGACCTTGTTTTGCAGGGTCATGCGGTCGAGCGAGGCAACCGGCAGGCTGGTGAACAGTTCGATGCGGTTGCGCAGGTAGCCGTAGGCCTTGAGGAACACCGCGTGCTTCTCGGCGTCCGAGCCCTCGAAGGCGGCCGGATCCTCGATCCCCCAATGGGCGGTGATCGGTTGGCCGGGCCAGACCGGGCAGACCTCGCCGGCCGCGTCGTCGCAGACGGTGAAGACGAAATCCATGTGCGGGGCATCCGGCGCTGCGAACTCGTCCCAGCTTTTCGACCGGAACCCGTCGGCGCTCAGGCCGGCCACCCGGATGACGTCGAGGGCGAAGGGATTGACCTCCCCCGCCGGCTGGCTGCCGGCGCTGAAGCCCCGGAACATCCCCTTGCCGGCATGGTTGGTGATGGCCTCGGCCATGATGGAACGGGCCGAATTGCCGGTACAAAGAAACAGAACGTTGAAAACGCGGTCGCTCATCTTTTCCTCATTCCGCTGATTGCAGGTCCGCGCCATCCCGGAGAGCCTCCAGGTCTATACCCTTGGCGCACAGGACATCGAGAGCCACTTTGCCGACCTCCGTCAATCGACAACGATCCGATTTAATCTTCTCGTCATAATTGAGAGACCCCCGGACCAGGTCGAGCATGCCGAGCGCATAAGGATTCACCGCCTTGTCGGCCAACCGGTAGTAGACCCAGCGGCCCTCCTTGCGCTGGAAAACCAGCCCGGCGAGCTTGAGCACCGAGAGATGCTTGGACACGGTCGCCGGAGCGAGGTCGACCACCGCGGTGATCTGGCAGACGCAAAGTTCGCCCGCCTCCAGCAGCTTCAGGATGCGGGTCCGGCTGGCGTCCCCCACCGCCTTGGCGACCATTTCGAATTGCTCGATCATTTAATCACCACCATTAATTCGTCATATGACGAAATATATATTGTGGGAGGCAACGTCAAGCAGAAAAGACGTTGCCGCGCCCGGCAATTGCCGTATCGTCGGGACACGGCATCAACGGACCGCGGACGACCATGCGCCAGACGACCGACACCCCCCTGCCCAGCCTGTTCGATTTGTTCAAGATCGGGATCGGGCCGTCCAGCTCCCACACCATGGGACCGATGACCGCCGCCGGACGGTTCGCCGGCCATGTGAAATCGACCATCGGGCTGGAAAGCGTCGCCCGGGTTAAGGCCGAACTGTTCGGTTCGCTGGCGATGACCGGCGCGGGGCACGGCACGACCTGGGCGGTGGAACTCGGACTCGCCGGGGAGACGCCGGAAGAGGCCGACCCGGAACGGGTGGCCCGGCTGCTGGCCGAGGACAGCGAGATCACGCTGCTGAAGCTCGGCCGCGAGCGCGAAGTCCGCTTCGACCGGCGGCGTGATATCGTGGTGCGTTTCGGCGAAACCCTGGACTTCCACCCGAACGGCCTGCGCTTTTCCGCCTTTGACGGAACGGGAACCCTGCTGGTTGCGCGGGAGTATTTCTCGATCGGCGGCGGCTTCGTGCTGGACGAGGACGACACCGGAAACCCGCCGCAGGACACGCCACCCTCGCCGCTTCCCCACCCGTTCACCTCGTCGGCCCAGCTGCTCGACATCTGCGCCGCCGAGGGCAAAACCATCGCCGATATCTGCATGGCCAACGAACTGGCCTGGCGGTCTGCCGGAGAGGTACGCGACCGGCTGCGTTTGATCTGGCGGACCATGCGCGACTGCATGGACCGGGGTCTACAGGCGGACGGCCTGCTGCCCGGCAAGCTGAAGGTCCGCCGCCGCGCCAAGCGGCTGCACGAGGGGCTGACCGAAGGGAACATCCCCAACGACAGCATCCAGAGCATCCTGACCTGGATCAACGTGTTCGCCATCGCGGTCAACGAGGAGAACGCGGCCGGCGGACGGGTCGTCACCGCGCCGACCAACGGGGCGGCCGGCGTGATCCCCGCCGTGCTGCGCTATTACGAGCGGTTCCAGACGGCGGCGGACGAGGACGGCATCTTCCGCTTCCTGCTGACCGCCGGGGCCATCGGCCTGCTGTACAAGCGCAACGCCTCGATCTCCGGCGCCGAAATGGGCTGCCAGGGCGAGATCGGCGTCGCCTGCTCGATGGCCGCCGCCGGGCTGACCGCCGCCCTGAACGGGACCAACGCCCAGGTCGAGAACGCCGCCGAGATCGGCATGGAGCACAACCTCGGCCTGACCTGCGACCCGGTGGAAGGGCTGGTCCAAATCCCTTGCATCGAGCGCAACGCCATGGCTGCGGTGAAGGCGGTCAACGCCGCGATGATCGCCCTGCATGGCGACGGTCAGCACATGGTGTCGCTGGATGTGGTGATCGAAACCATGCGCCAGACCGGCCAGGACATGATGACCAAATACAAGGAAACCTCGGCCGGCGGCTTGGCCGTCAATGTCGTGGCCTGCTGAAAATTTCCCTTTCGGGCGAAAAAGCTCTCGTCTCTTTCTGCCTAAAATTTAGACCCTGTTCCGTACTGTGGGTATTTTTTAGGCAATAAAATTTCCGATAAATTTACAACTAATTGATTTTATTGGAAATAATTCGTGGCACGGAGTCTGCATTGCAGAAGCCTTGAACTCGAACGATGAATGGAGATTGGGGGTGCATCGTTCCACAAGGAGGTCCTATGCCGTGGATACAGACATCGCCGGCATAGGGGGGGAGGCCTTCGAACAAGCCGTTTTCACGAGCTTGGCCCACCCGATTAATCGCAACACGGAACCTGCCGGGAAGTCGTCTTCCGGCATGCGGATCAGCGGCTGTTAATTCGATGGCGCCGCGGATGCGCGTGGATGTGTGCGGACGGCCGGATGAGATCGTTCCGGCCGGCGGGTCGGTCATGCCTTTCGAAACGGCGGCCCGGAACCTCTGGCGAAAAATGCCCCTGCTCTCCTCCTCGAAATCAAGGAGACCAAAACTCATGAAGACTTTCGGTGTAATCGCGGCCACCTGCGCCACCTTGGCCCTGGCCACCGCCGCCCATGCGGCGACCCTCGATGACGTAAAAGCCAACGGCGTTCTGAGCTGCGGCGTCAGCACGGGCCTGCCCGGCTTCTCGAATCCGAACGACAAGAACGAGTGGAGCGGCCTCGACGTCGACGTCTGCCGCGCCGTGGCCGCGGCCGTCCTCGGCGACGCCTCGAAGGTCAAGTACGTTCCGCTGACCGCCAAGGAGCGGTTCACCGCGCTGCAGTCGGGCGAAATCGACATGCTGTCGCGCAACACCACCTGGACCCACACCCGCGACACCTCGCTGGGCCTGAACTTCGCCGGCGTCAACTATTACGACGGCCAGGGCTTCATGGTCACCAAGGCTCTTGGCGTCAGTTCCGCCAAGGAACTGGACGGCGCCTCGGTCTGCATCCAGGCCGGCACCACCACCGAACTCAACCTCGCCGACTATTTCCGCGCCAACAACATGCAATATTCGGCCGTGGTGTTCGACACCTCCGACCAGACCGTCAAGGGATTCGAGGCCGGACGCTGCGACATCCTGACCTCCGACCAGTCGCAGCTCTACGCCCTGCGCACCAAGCTGGCCGACCCGAGCACCGCCATCGTGCTGCCGGAAGTCATCTCCAAGGAGCCGCTGGGGCCGGTCGTCCGCCAGGGCGACGACGCCTGGTTCAACATCGTCAAATGGTCGCTGTTCGCCATGGTCAATGCCGAGGAGATGGGCATCACCTCGGCCAACGTGGATGAGATGAAGACCTCGACCAACCCGGCCATCGCCCGCTTCGTCGGGACCGAGGGCGACGCCGGCGCCAAGCTGGGCCTGGGCGCCGATTGGGCCGCCATGATCATCAAGCAGGTCGGCAACTACGGCGAGGCCTTCGAACGCAATGTCGGCATGGACACGCCGCTGCAAATCTCCCGCGGGCTGAATGCCCTGTGGAGCAAGGGCGGGATCCAGTACGCCCCGCCGATCCGCTAAGCGGCGGCCCGCAATGGAACGTCCCGGCCGGGGCTCTTTCCCGGCCGGGACCGGTCCCAAGATTCCAGACATACCCGATCAGAAAGGTTCCCCATGGCGAATGGCGAGCCCAACACCCCCCAGACGACGCGGACACCGTTCTGGTACGACCCGACCGTCCGTTCGATCGGCTTCCAGGTCCTGGCCGCGCTCCTCATCGGTTGGTTCTTCTACACGATCTTCCGGAACACCCTGATAAACCTGGAAAGCCGCGGCATCTCCACCGGCTTCGACTTCCTCGACAACCCGGCCGGCTTCGGCATCCTGATGAGCTTGGTCGAGTACGACGAGACCTACAGCTACGGACGGACATTCGTCGTCGGCCTGCTGAACACGGTCCTGGTTTCCGCGCTCGGCATCTTCATTGCCACCATCCTCGGTTTCCTCATCGGCGTCGCGCGGCTGTCGTCCAACTGGCTGATCGCCAAGATGGCGACGGTCTACGTCGAGACGCTGCGCAACATCCCGCTGCTGTTGCAGATTTTCTTTTGGTATTTCGCCGTCCTGCGCACCCTGCCCTCGCCAAGGGGCAGCGTGAACCTGGGCGAAACCTTTTTCCTCAACAACCGGGGGTTCTATCTCCCCGCGCCGGTGTTCGAATCCGGTGCGTCCGTCGCCGGGATCGCCCTGGTGCTGGGCATCGTCCTGACCGCCGTCCTGGCCAGATGGGCGAGCCGCCGGTTCGAGGAGACCGGCCGGACATTTCCCGTCTTCTATAGCGGCCTCGGCCTCGTCGTCGGCCTGCCGCTGATCGCCTTTTTCGCCATGGGTGCGCCGTTGACCTGGGATTACCCGGCGCTGAAGGGATTCAATTTCCGCGGCGGCGTCCGGGTCATCCCGGAACTGATGGCGCTGCTTTGGGCCCTGTCGCTCTACACCGCGGCTTTCATCGCCGAGATCGTCCGGGCCGGCATCCTCGCGGTGTCGCACGGCCAGACCGAGGCAGCCCGCGCCCTCGGGCTGCGGGAAGGCCCGACGCTCAAGCTCGTCATCATCCCGCAAGCCCTGCGCGTCATCATTCCGCCGCTGACCAGCCAGTACCTGAACCTGGCCAAGAACTCGTCGCTGGCCACCGCCATCGGCTATCCCGACCTGGTCAGCGTGTTCATGGGCACGACGCTGAACCAGACAGGCCAGGCCGTCGAGATCGTCGCCATGACCATGGCCGTCTATCTGACCATGAGCCTTTCGATCTCGATGTTCATGAACTGGTACAACAAGCGTAAGGCGCTGGTGGAGAGATAACCGATGCCGACATTCCAACCGAAACCGGAACTTCCGCCGCCAGCCAGCGCCATCGGCCCGATCAACTGGCTGCGTACCAACCTGCTGTCCTCGCCGCTGAACGTCGGGCTGACGATCGTCACGCTCTATGTGCTGTACATGGTCGTCCCGCCGGTCCTGAACTGGGCCTTCTTCAGCGCCGACTGGTTCGGCGAGGGCCAGGAGGCCTGCACCTCGGGCGGCGCCTGCTGGGTGTTCATCGGGTCGCGCCTAGACCTGTTCATCTACGGCTTCTATCCGGAGAGCGAGTACTGGCGCATCGATACGCTGTTCGTCCTGCTGGCGATCCTGTTCGTGCCCCAGTTCTTCCAGTCTTTCCCCTACAAGGCCCTGTTCGGCGTCCTGCTGCTGACGGTGTTTCCGATCATCGCCGCCGTTCTGCTGCTCGGCGGCATCCTCGGCCTGCCGCCGGTGGAGACTGGTAAATGGGGCGGGCTGACGCTGACCCTGGTGCTGGCCTTCGTCGGCATCGTCGCGGCCCTGCCGGTCGGCGTCCTGCTGGCTCTCGGGCGACGCTCCGAGATGCCGGTCATCCGCACCCTCAGCATCGTGTTCATCGAGCTGTGGCGCGGCGTACCCCTGATCTCGGTGCTGTTCATGGCCTCGGTCATGCTGCCGCTGTTCCTGCCCGAGGGCACCAACTTCAACAAGCTGCTGCGCGCCCTGATCGGCATCGTCATGTTCCAGTCGGCCTACATGGCGGAAGTCATCCGCGGCGGCCTGCAGGCGATCCCCGGCGGCCAGATCGAGGCGGCCAAGGCGCTGGGCCTGAGCTACTGGAAAAGCATGGCGCTGATCGTCCTGCCGCAGGCCCTGAAGCTGGTCATCCCCGGCATCGTCAACACCTTCATCGCACTGTTCAAGGACACCACCCTGGTACTGATCATCGGCCTGTTCGACGTGCTGGCCTCGGTCCAGTCGGCGATCACCGACCCGGCCTGGCGCAACGTCTCGACCGAGGGCTACGTCTTCGCCGCCCTGTCCTTCTGGGTGTTCTGTTTCGGCATGTCCCGCTACAGCCAAAAACTCGAACGCCGCCTGAACACCGGCCACAAGCGCTGAGAAAAACCGGAGAGCGAACGCAATGTCCAACTTTCCCACCCATACCCCGGACGGCCAGAACTGGGCGGTCGAAATCCGCAACGTCAACAAGTGGTACGGTTCCTTCCACGTCCTGCGGGACATCAACCTGAAGGTCAAGCCGGGCGAGCGCATCGTCGTCTGCGGCCCGTCGGGGTCCGGCAAGTCGACGATGATCCGCTGCGTCAACCGCCTGGAGGAGCATCAGGACGGATACATCTTTGTTGACGGGACGGAGTTGACCGACAACATCAAGAACATCGAGGAAATCCGCCGCGAGGTCGGAATGTGCTTCCAGCACTTCAACCTGTTCCCGCATCTGACGGTGCTGCAGAACTGCACCCTGGCCCCGATCTGGGTCCGCAAGATGCCGCGCAAGGATGCGGAAGAGGTCGCCATGACCTACCTCGAAC
>Ga0207799_100361_pt1 | contig 20332 bp, 16 predicted proteins | sample TtanPargueraPR_4_FD_187742 | JGI IMG/M metagenome (GOLD analysis project Ga0207799, IMG submission 187742) | Aerobic enrichment media microbial communities from Bioluminiscent Bay, La Parguera, Puerto Rico - Tt and M2 (SPAdes) | ecosystem: Environmental > Aquatic > Marine > Unclassified ...
GATCTGGCGATGTCCTCGGGGTTGAGGTTGCGGGCCACGTCGATGTCGCCGCGTTCCAGCAGCAGGCGCTGGGTGGCGCTTTCCTGGATGTGGCGGACGATCACGCGCTCCATCTTGGGCGCGCCGAGGTAGAAGTCGGGGTTCGACTGCAGCGTGACCGCTTCGTTCGGCTTCCAGCTGACCAGCTTGTAGGCGCCGGAGCCTGCGGTGTTGGTCTTCAGCCAGGTGTTGCCCAGGTCGCCGTCGACCTCGTTCTCCATCACCAGCTTCTTGTCGACGATGCCGCCGATGGTGGCGGTCAGGCAGTTCAGCACGAAGGAGGTCGCGTAGCGCTTGTCGGTGGTGATGCTCAGCGTGTTGCCGTCGACGGTGATCGTCTCTTCGACGTTCTCGGGGGTGAAGCCGAACTGGGTCAGGATGAACGAGGGCGTCTTGTTCAGGATGACGGCGCGGCGCAGCGAGAAGGCGGCGTCCTCGGCGGTGACCGGGTTGCCCGAGTGGAATGTCACGCCCTCACGCATGGTGAAGGTGATGGTGCGGCCGTCCTCGGAGACCTCCCAGCTTTCGGCCAGATCGGGCTGGTAGCCCGCGTCGAGGTCCATCGGGTCGAAGTTCACCAGCTTGCCATAGACATTGCGGCTGACATCGCCGCCCGCGAATTCAAAGGATTCCGCCGGGTCCAGCGTGGTGATGTCGTCGATCCGGTTGGCGATCACCAGCATGTTGGCCGGCGTCTCGGCAAAGCCGGGCAGGCCCGTCACCGCAAGCGCCAGGCCCACCGCGGCCCCGGACATGAATTTCGTGAAAGCATTCATTTTCTTGATCCTCTCCTGTTTAAAAAGGTGGTTTGGGTATCGGGGTCTTAGGCGCCCCAGGTTTTTTCAAGCACGCGCAGCCAGTTGCCGTGGCACAGCTTGCCGATCAGCGCGTCGTCATAGCCATGCACGGCCATCGCGTCCCGCAGGGCGGGCAGCCCGGCGACCGAGCCGATCTCGGACGGCACCATCGCGCCGTCGAAATCCGAGCCCAGGCCGACCCGGGTCTCGCCCAGCCGCTCGATCAGATGATCGAGATGGCGCAGCATCTGGTCGAGCCCGGTATCCGCCATCCGGCCGTCCTCGCGCAGGAAGGCTACGGCGAAATTCAGCCCCACCATCCCGTCGCTGTCGCGGACCGCGTCGAGCTGTTCGTCGGTCAGGTTGCGGGCGTGCGGGCAGATGGCATGGGCATTGGAATGGGTGGCCACCAGCGGCGCGTTGGAATGGCGCGCCACGTCCCAGAAACCGGCCATGTTCAGATGCGACAGGTCGATCATGATGCCCAACTCGTTGCAGCGTTTCACCAGCCGCAGCCCGTGGTCGGTCAGCCCGCCGCCGGTGTCGCCGTCGCTGGGATAGCGGAAGGGCACGCCCTCGCCGAAAATCGTGGTCCGGCTCCAGACCGGCCCGATGGAGCGCAGGCCGGCGCGATAGAGCACCTCCAGCGTGTGCAGCTCGGGGTCGATCGCCTCGGCCCCCTCGATATGCAGGATGGCGGCCATTTTGCCCGTCTCCAGGCAGCCGCGGATATCGGCGGCGCTGCGGCAGACCCTGAGCGCGCCCAGCTCTTCCAGCCGGAACAGGATCGCGGCCTGGTTCAGGGCGACGGGCAGCGCGTCCTCCCACTCGATCGGTTCGGGCAGGGGCAGGTCGTAGCGGGGCTGGTTCATCTGATCGAACTTGTCGTCGAGATCGACCGCCGAGGGCACGTAGACCGCGAAGAACCCGCCGCCGAAGCCGCCCTCGGTGGCGCGCGGCAGGTCGACATGGCCGTCGCGGCCGGTGACGAAGCTTTCGGCGGCGGTGGGGCCGCCGGCGCGGTAAAGTTTCAAAAGAACGTCGTTGTGGCCGTCGAACACGGCCGGAGCATTGGAATGGGCCAAGGGAAAACCTGCTTTGAACGGGTCAGAGGGACTGACTGATCGCAGCGTAACGGCATTTCCGTCATGGACGAGGGAAAATGCCATGAGTTAGGCTCATGCAGACATGAGAAAAACTGGAGAGGGTCATGGCGCGGCGTGCCGGGCACAGCCTGTCGGAATACCAGGCCCTGCGGGCGATGATGGAGGGCGGCACCGCCACCGCGGCGGCGCGGCGGCTGGGGCTGACGCAATCGGCGGTCAGCCGGGCCATCGCCAGCCTCGAGGCGCGCACCGGCCGCACCCTGTTCGAACGCGAATCGGGCCGCCTGCGCCCCACCGCGGAGGCGGTGCGCCTGAACCGCCGCCTCGACCCGCTGTTCGAGGCGCTGGACCGGATCGACGCCCCCACCACCGCGGTGCGCGAAACGCTGCGCCTGATCGCGCCGCCGACATTTGCGCACCGTTTCCTGGTGTCGCTGGTCACCGGCTTTCTCAGGGCCAACCCGCATTTCTTTGTCAGCCTCGAGGTCAACACCTCGGACGAGGTGATCCGCGGCCTGGTCGAGGACCGCTTTGACCTGGGCATCGTCGGGGTCGAGATGTCGCGGGCGGGGCTGCGGATGATCCCCTACCGGGTGGCCCCGGCGGTCTGCGCGATGGCCTCGGACCACCCGCTGACCGCGCGCGAGGTGGTCACGCCCGCCGATCTCGACGGCTGCCGCATGGTCAAGCTGACCCATCGCCATGCCCGGCGCGCGCAGCTCGACAAGATCATGCTCGAGGTGGGGGCGCGGCCCGAGGTGGTGGCCGAGGTCTCCACCTCCTTCGCGGCGATTGACCTGGCCAAGGAGGGGCTGGGCATCGCCGTGGTCAACCCGTTTCCGGTGGTGCATTTCCGCGGCGGCGAGATGGCCTTCCGCCCCTTCGAGTCGCCGATCGTCTACCGCAGCTATTTCGCGGTCTCCGACCAGCGCCCGCTGCCGCGCATCGCGCGGGCCTTCATCCGCTACGTGCGGCTGAACACGCCCGCCGATCCGTTCTCGGAAAAGGCCTAGTCCCCCGCCGCGGCACGCAGGGCGCGGGCGATCAGCGCGGGCACGCCGGGGTGCAGCCCGATCGGGTCGAGCAGGGCACCGGCGAAACCGGCCTCCTTCAGCGCCTCGGGGAGGTCTTCCAGCACATGGCCGCGGCGCGCGGCGAAGAAGGGCAGGCACAGCGCCCGGCACCCCAGCCCGGCGGCGGCGTCGCGCAGGAAGGGCGGTTCTTCGACATAGCCGGTGCGGATCTCGGCGAAGCCGGTCAGCGCGGCCAGGGCGCGGGCGAAACCCTCGGTCGCGCGGGCCGAGTTTCGGCTGCGGCCCGAGCCGTGCCCGGCGATCAGCAGGCGGGTCTCGCCAGTGGCCCAGCCCCGAGCCCCGGCCGCCGCCGCCAGCGCCTGGGCCGCCAGCGCAGGCAGCGCGGGGTCGAGGCCCAGCGGCGCCAGAACCCGCCCCCGGCCGTCCAGCCGTTTGGGCAGTTGCGCGGTCACGAACCAGCCGTCGGTCATGAACAGCGGATAGACAAGCGGTGCGCCCGCGCACGCGGCCAGTGCGGCCTCCAATGCGCCGGGCGCGGCCAGCGTCGCGCCGCGGACCCGCCAGCCGGGCAGCTGTTTGGCGATTTCGCGGGCAAGGTCCGCGATCTCGGCCTCGGCCGGCCCAGGGTCGCCGGGCTGGCCGTGCGCCACGATCAGGGCCTCGCGGGAAGGGGGCTGCGATCCGGTCATGCAGGTCTCCGTCGGCGGCGGTCTTGCAGTTGACCGGCCGCTGGGTGTGTCTTGATGCAGATCATTGTGCCACGGCCGGGCGGTCAACACGATTGTGGCGCGAACAGGGGCAGGGCGGCCGGCAGAACGCCGCGGCAGCGCGCCCCGCGAAAAGGAGACATGGCAGGTGCAGGCGAGCAAGACAAATCGGGCCATGGCATTTGCGGCCGAGGGGCCGGGCGGCGGCGCCGCCTCGGGCACGCCGGTCCTGGTGACCGGCGGGGCGGGGTTCCTGGGCATCAACCTGGTGCGCTACCTGCTGGCGCGCGGCCATCCGGTGCGCAGCCTGGACCTGGTGCCCTTCGATTACCCCGAGGCGCCGCAGATCGAGGAGATCCGCGGCGACATCCGCGACCCCGACACCGCCGCCCGCGCGATGGAGGGGATCAAGATCGTGGTGCATTGCGCCGCCGCCCTGCCGCTCTACACCCCCGAGGAAATCCACTCGACCGAGGTGCAGGGCACCCGCGTTCTGCTGGAGGCGGCCGAGGCCGCGGGGGTGGAGCGGTTCATCCATATCTCGTCCACCGCCGTCTACGGCGTGCCCGACCATCACCCGATCTTCGAACACGACCCGGTCTCGGGCGTCGGCCCCTACGGCCATGCCAAGATCGATGCCGAGGCCGTCTGTTCCGAGTTCCGCGAGCGTGGCATGTGCGTCTCGGTCCTGCGGCCGAAATCCTTCATCGGGCCGGAGCGGCTGGGCGTGTTCGAATTGCTCTACGATTTCGCGGCGGACGGTCACAATTTCCCGGTGCTGGGGTCGGGCGACAACCGCTACCAGCTGCTGGATGTCGAGGACCTGTGCGAGGCGATCTACCGCTGCGCCACGATGGAGCGCGACCTCGTGAACGACGTGTTCAACGTGGGCGCCGAGGAATTCACGACCATGCGGCAGGATTTCCAGGCGGTGCTGGACCGAGCGGGTTTCGGTAAGCGGATCATCGGCCTGCCGGCGGGCCCGGCCATCGCCATCCTGCGCGTGCTGGAAAAGCTTCACCTGTCGCCGCTCTACGCCTGGGTCTACGAGACCGCGGCCAAGGACAGTTTCGTGGGCACCGACAAGATCCGCGAGAGGCTGGGCTTTGCCCCGCGCTATTCCAACCAGCAGGCCCTGATCCGCAACTACGACTGGTACATCGCCAACCGGGATACGATTTCGAAAGCCTCGGGCGTTACCCATCGTGTGCCGTGGAAACGCGGGGCGCTGAAACTGGCGCGTCTGGTATTTTGAGAGGGAGCATTTCGATGGCGCGAGACATTCGTCGCAGCTTAATCGGGGGTATCGGGGCCGGCCTGATCATGGCCCTGGCAACGGCCGGCGCGGGGCGGGCGCAGGAGGGGGCGCAGGCCCGCCATCCCGCTGCGCCGCCCGAGCAATGGGCGCAATACGTGGCCGACGTCCCCAAGACGATCATCGAATTGCAGCCCTTCCGCACCACCGAGACCGCGGCGCTGGCCGACGGTGCGCCGGTGGAGCTGATCAACCTCAACCCGAACATCAATTCGTGGTTCCTGCTGCGCGTGGGCGGCGCGGACTATCACCTCGAAAACCCCGCCCCGAAGACCCTGCAGGTCGCCCTGGGCGCCGGGCCGTCCCTGGCGCTGTCCGGGCAGGCCTGCACCCCCTGGGCGGGGGAGGAGCCGGACCTCGCGCGCGCCCGCGCCACCGGCCTGCCCTTTGCGCCGATCTGCGGCGGCAAGCTCTACCTGCTGAACAAGGCGTCGGGGTCGCGCTCGGCCCTCGAAGGGGTCACCGATTTCCTGCGCGACCATGTCTGGGCCGGTGAGCAGATCGTGCGGGTCGTGCGCGACACGCTCTACAAGGACAAGTTCATCGAAACCGGCAAGGTCACCAGCGGCGCCCCCGGCGCCACCGCCCCCGACGGCCCGGCACCTGCGCAAATCGCCGAGGCCCATGCCAATTCGCGCATCGCGCCCTCGGGGCTGGGGCTGGCGCTGGGCAATACCGACAAGGGGAACCTGGCGCAGGGCGCTTGGTACCCGGTGATCGGGCTGCCCGGGGTCTTTGGCAGCGCCATCCAGCCCCGCGCGATCAGCGAGGAGGTGCTGAAGGGCCCCGGCAAGACCAACTGGCTGGACGGGGTGGAAAGCAACGCCGTGGATTTCTTCGTGGCCTTCGACCTGTCGCGCTACGGCATGGGCTTCGCGCTGGGCACCGATCATCCGCGGCTGGACTGGTCGCCGCGCCCGCCGTGGAACGTGCGGGTCAAGGGGCTGTCAGGGCCGGACGGGATTTCCAATTCGGCGCCGCTGATGCGTTCGGGCATGGTCAGCCCGACCGAGGTGGGCCGTACGGTGGCGGCCTTCGCCGCCGGGTTCAAGCGGTCGCACGGGGCGTTCAAATACGGCGACCTGCGCGAGGCCTACAAGGGCCGGCATTACGGCTTTGTCGAGGACGGGGTGATCTTCTCCAAGCTGTGGCCGGATCTCTCCACGCTGTACATGCTGGAGGACGGCACCATCGGGATGAAGACCTGGACGTTGCAGGACAACGCCCTGCTGCCCCGGCTGCGCTGGGCGCGGCAGAACGGTGTGCCGCTGATCGAGAACGGCATCCCGGGCCCGCGCGTCACGCAATGGGGGGCGGGCAACTGGTCAGGCTCGGCCAATGCCGATCTGCGCACCCTGCGGGCGGGCGCCTGCATGCAGCGCAAGAGCGGGCGGCCTTACTTGATCTACGCCTATTTCTCGTCGGCCACGCCCTCGGCCATGGCGCGGACCTTCCAGGCCTATGGTTGCGATTATGCTATGCTGCTGGACATGAACGCGCCGGAGCTCACCTACCTCGCCCTCTACGTGCCGCGCGGCGGCGAGATGACGGTCGAGCATCTGGTCACCGCCATGGCCGCGACCGACAAGACGACGCACGGCGGCGACCTGATCCCGCGTTTCATCGGCTTTCCGGACAGCCGTGACCTGTTCTACATTTACAAGAAGGCGGATTAGACATGAGAACTTTGATATTTGCCGTGCTTGCGGCGGTGGCGCTGGTCCCCGCCGCGCGGGCCGAAACCCAGTTCGAACGCAACAACCGCATCCTGCTGGACCAGCTGGCCGAGGTGCACAACCTGACGCCCAGGCAGAAGGCCGATGTCGAGGCGATCTTTCGCCGCTCGGGATATATCGGGCAGGGCAACCCGGCGATCTCGCAGCACCCGATGAGCGTCGAGGAATGCAAGGCGCGCGCGCCGCGCAACGGCAACGGCTACGCCAACCGCCAGTTCGAGCGGATCTGCGGGGCCAAGTACATGGCGCCGCTCTACGACCCGCAGACCGAGAAGCCCGAGGATGCCAAGGCCTGCATTGACCAGTTCGAGTTTCCCGACATTCCCTGCACCTATCCGGTGACCTGGGTGCGGGCCAAGGAGGCCGCCGAGATCTGCGCTGCGATGGGCAAGCGGATCTGCGACGCCCATGAATGGGAAGGCGCCTGCGCCGGCGCGCTGGAGCCGCCCGATTATCCCTTCGGCGCGGGCTCGGTCGCGGCGATGCGCAGCATCCACAACTCGAAATACGCCGCGAGCAAGAGCTGGGCCTACGGGCCGGACTACCAGCGCGGCGTCTGCGCCGCGAACAGCACCAAGAGCCCGTCCTGCAACGGCGGCGGCTGGAACGGCTGCGGCACCAACACCTATCCCACGGGCGCCTTCCCGGGCTGCGTCAGCAAGCTGGGCGTCTACGACCTGCACGGCAACGCGGCCGAGCACATGAACCTGCCCCTGGCGCCCAGCCAGATGGCCAGCAACGGCTCCAGGTCGCTGGGCGTGACCGAGATGAAGGGCAGCTGGTTCATCTGGGACAAGTACCGCGCCCATCCCGACTGGTGCCGCTGGCGCGCGCCCTATTGGCACGGCAGCAAGGTGATGAGCCCCGGCAGCCATTCGAACTATCACCTCGGGTTCCGCTGCTGCAAAACGGTCAACTGACGGCCGTCGGCAGGCGGCAACGAAAAGGGGCCGACCCCGCGGGGTCGGCCCTTTGCCTGTTTCATGGCAGGACGCTCTCGAAAGCTGTCTCTCTGATCGAGCTCAGAAGGACCGCCCCGCTCAGCGGTCGCCTGACCGAAGCCCACACGAACACTTGGGATTGCCTTGCTTTGTCTTCAGGCCGAGAATGAGGTTTTTGAAGCCACGAGGCATTCGGGGTTGTTCCACGATGATTTACTCGTTTTCAGGCAATATGTTGGACCTCAAGCGCCATGTCCTGACGCGAGACGGCCGGAACATCCCGGTCGAGCCCCAGGTTTTCGATCTTCTGCATGTCCTGGCCGAAAATGCCGGGGCACTGGTCACCAAGGACCAGTTGATCGAAGCCGTCTGGGACGGGCGGATCGTCTCGGAAGCGACAATCAGCGCGCGGATCAACGCGGCGCGGGCGGCGGTCGGGGATAACGGCCGGGACCAAAGAATAATCCGCACGGTTCCGCGCCGCGGGTTCGAGATGGTGGCGGACGTCACCGCGCAAACGGGGCCCGCGGCCTCGGCCGCCCCGGGACCCCACCAAACCATTCGATATACCGCCTCGGCCGATGGAACCAGCATCGCCTGGTCGACCGCCGGGGAGGGTGAGCCTGTTCTTTATGCCTGGCACCACCTGTCGCATCTCGAAAAGGACTGGACCAGCGGCCTGCTGCGCCCGGCCCTGGTGGCGATTGCCGGAAAACGGCAGCTGATCCGGTATGACATCAGGGGATCCGGGCTTTCCGACCCGACGAACCCCGAAGATACAATCGACCAGCATGTGGACGATTTGATCGCGGTGGCCGATGCCGCGGGACTCGATTGTTTCCCGGTGATCGCGACCCTTCAGGCCGCGGCGACCGCGATCCGATTGGCCGCGAGATACCCCGACCGGGTGTCGCGCCTTGTGCTTCACAACGGCTATGCACGCGGGAGGGCCACACGCGAGAACGCGCCACAGGTCCTGGAGAACGACCCCTTCATCGCGCTTCTGAAAAGCGGCGGCTGGGGGGATCCCGACAATGGTTTCATGCGGGCCTGGGCGACGATGGTCCTGCCGATGGCGTCCTTTGACGAGGTGACGGAGATCATCCGGCTCATCTCTCACGCTGGCACGACCGAGGAGGCGCTGGTGCAGCGAAACCGGATCGACAATCTGGATGTCTCGGATGACCTGGGCCGGGTGTGCGCGCCGACACTGGTGATCCATGCGCGAATGTGCACGATCCACCCGGTTGCCGAGGGCCGCCGGGTCGCGGCCGGTATTCCGGGCGCCGAGTTCCTGGAGGTGGACAGCTCAAACGCCTTCTTCATCGCAAGCGACCCAACGTTCGACCGGGTGCTCAGCGCAACGCTTGGGTTTCTGGAGGGGGAAGAGGAGCGTTGAGTGCCCCGTCAGGCCAAACCCCTCGCTGATCGCGCCGCCGAGGCGTGGCGCGGCCTGCAGCCTAAGTGATCAGGGCCGCCCCCGCGGGGACGGCCCTGTCGTTTCCGTGTGGAGTGGTGGTGTCAGCGCAGCGAGGCGAGCAGCCGGTCGGGCTGGCTGATCGGGCCTTCGCGGCTGAGGATGCCGGCGATCTGCGGGTCCTGCAGCAGCTGCATCAGCGGGCGCTTCACGCCGTTGACGAAGGCGGTCTGGCTGACCAGCCGCACGCCGTGGCTGTAATCGGCGTAGCTTTCGCCATGCACGGTGCTCAGCGGCTGGATCGGCTTGCCGCTCAGGCGGTGCCAGCCGTAGATCGCGACCCGGCCGACCTTGCTGCGCAGGCGGGTGGTCAGCACGATGTCCTTCTTCTGCCCGGCGACTAGCGCGGCATGGCTCTGCTCGCCGGCCTTGACGCGCTGTGCCTCGACCGTCTGGTTGTGGCGCCAGAAGTAATCGGTGGATTCCATCTGCGCGCCCGGCGTCATCGGCGAGGGGGCGAGGCGCACGTCGGCCTGCTGGTAGATGGCGTCGACCATCGTGGTGGTGGGCAGGATGAAACCGAAGTTCTCGGCCAGGTCGGCGGCGGTGGGCAGGCCCATCGGCACGCGCACGTAATCGCTGTCAGCGCCCACGGCGAGGTAGTCGGGGGTGACGCAGATGACGATATCCAGATCCTCGCCAGTGGCGGCCTTGCCCGACAGTTTCACCGGGGTCAGGCGGCGCAGGAAGTCCGGCACGTTGCCCGATTTCACCTCTTCGGCGACGGCGGCGTCGCGGGCGGGGCCGCGGAGTTTCATGATATCGCGCACGAAATCACTGCCCGACGCGGCGCGGGACTTGCGGGCCGGGATCTGGCGGACGAGCTCTTTGCTGCACTGATTGGGGGTGGTGGCGCTGGCGGCGGCATGCATCTGCTGGGGGAGAAGCGCGCCCAAAAGGCCGGCCACCCAGACTGCTCTGAGGTTCTTGATCATATGGCTCTACTTGTTAATTCGACTGTTTTTGTGTTCCCCATCCTATCTCTTGCCCTAGCGGAAACTGTCAACGACCCCTCTGTCGCACTCGGCGGCAACCCGCTCAGCCGGCGCGGCGCGGCTGGCAAGGCTTTGCCGAAACCGCGCCGCGCGCGGGCGTGGGGGTCCGGAAAATCGGCGGATTTTTGCGTCTGGCGGCAAGAACGCCTCGCCTGCTATGGTCAAAGCAACGCGGCCCGACGCGCCGCCGCATTGACCGCAACCGAATTTCGAGAACCCCTGCCGTGGACGCATCCGATCATTCGACCGATATCCCGCTGGTCTGCGACCTCGACGGAACCGTTACCCCGGCCGACACCACCTATGAGCTGCTGCTGCTCTACCTCAAGGCGCATCCGCTGCTGGGCTGGCTGACCATCCTGCGCTGGCTGCGCCGGGGCAAGGGGCACATGAAGGCGCGGCTGGCCGAGGCGGTGGGCGCGGGGCTGAACACCGCGCATCTGCCGCTGGACGAGGGGCTGATCGGCTCGGGTCCGTTTCAGTCGGCGCGGCGCAAGGCGCTGGTCTCGGGCGCGCCGCAGGCGGTGGTCGAGGGCGTCTCGGTCCGGCTGAGCGGCTTTGAATGCGCCGCCGGCAGCACCGCGGAACGCAACCTCACCGCCGAATACAAGGCCGCCTATCTGCGCCAGACCTTCCCCGAAGGCTTCGACTATGTCGGCGACAGCCGCGACGACTTGCCGGTCTGGCAGGCGGCGCGCCGGGCCTATGCGGTGAATGCCGATCCCCGCACCGTGCAGGAAGCGCAGGCGCGTGGCATCGAGATCGAGACTCTCAGCCCGCGCCGTCCGTTCCTCGGCCCGCTTTTGCAGGAGATGCGCCTGCATCAATGGGCCAAGAACGTGCTGATCTTCCTGGTGCCGCTGCTGAGCCTGTCCGGCTTTACCTGGGGATGGGTGCTGAACCTGACGGTGGCGTTCCTGTCGCTGGGGCTGGTGGTCAGCTCCACCTATCTGCTGAACGACCTGCTGGACCTGCAGGACGACCGGTTGCACCCGGTGAAAAGCAAACGCCCCTTCGCCGCCGGCGCGCTGACGGTGAAGCAGGGGCTGATCTCCATCATCGGGCTGGCGCTGAGCGGGCTGGGGCTGAGCCTGGTGGTGGGGCCGTTTCTGACCGTGGTGCTGCTGTTCTACGCGTCGGTCTCGATGGGCTATTCCTTCCTGTTCAAGCGGGTCGTGGTGCTGGACGCCTTCATCCTGGCCTTCCTGTTCAGCCTGCGGGTGCTGATCGGCGTGTTGGTTACCGGCGCCACCACCAATGCGTGGTTTTTCACCGCCGTCGCGACCTTTTTCCTCAGCCTGGCGCTGGGCAAGCGCTGCATCGAGCTGGAACACAAATGGTCGGGCGAGGCGGCGCGCCATCTGGAGACGCTGTCGGGCCGGGGTTATTGCGGGCGCGACTTTCCGGTGGTGCTGGGTCTGGGGATGACGGTGGGCATGATCTCGCCCCTGATCACCATGATCTACGCGCTGCTGTCCGAGGAATCGATCGTCGAGAGCACGGTGGTGGCCTTCGTCATCTCGACCACGCTGATGTTCTGGATGGGCCGGTTTTGGATCCTGGTGAACCGCGGCGCGATCGACGACGACCCGGTCTATTTTGCGCTCAAGGACGGGATCAGCCGCGGGGCGCTGCTGGTCATCCTGGCGGCCGTCATCATCGAGCAGGCGGTGTGAGCGCGGGGGGCGGGCGCGTGCAGTTCTTCCGCTTCCTGATGGCCGGGGGCACGGCGGCGCTGGTCAATGTCGTCAGCCGCTACCTGCTGGATTTCGCCATGCTGTTCGAGATCGCGGTGGTGATCGCGCATCTGATCGGCATGGTGGTGGCCTATGTGCTGACCAAGCTGTTCGTGTTCCAGCCCAGCGGCCACAGCGTCCGGCAGGAGGCGGTGCGCTTCACCATCGTCAACATCTTCTCCCTGCTCATCGTCTGGACCATCAGCGTGGGCCTGGCGCGCATCGTGTTCCCGGGCATCGGTTTCACCTGGCACGCCCATGACATCGCCCATGTGACCGGCGTCTCGGTCACCGCGGTGACCAGCTATTTCGGACACAAGTATTACTCGTTCCGGGCGGGGTGAGGGGCTCAGGCGCAGGCGGGATCGGGCTGCGGCGCCGGGGCGGGCAGGTCCAGCGCGGCGCGCAGGCGCAGGACGCGCTCGGCGTTGTCGCGGGCGATCTGGCCGTCCTCGTTGACCAGCGAATTCTCGAATCCCACGCGCAGCTTGCCGCCCGCCGCGTGCGCCGCGCGCAGGCAGGCGGTCTCGCCCCGGCCGAAGGCGCAGACCATCCAGTCGGGCGCGATGCCGTGCCGCTTCAGCCCGGCAAGGAACGGGGCCAGCGCGTCCGGCGCGCTGCTCTGGCCGGGGGTGTAGCGGCCCAGCACGAAGAGCAGTTGCAGGCCCGGATCGGTGAACATCTGTCGCGGCAGAACGCGCCGGAGCAGGTCAAGCTCGCCCGCGTCGTAGAGGATATGCTGCACGGCGATGCCGCGCTCGGCGCAGAGGCGGTAGAAGGCGGCGGCCTCGTCGGCGGGCGTGTCCCGCACGATCTCGCGCAGCGCGGCCGAGATCAGCTCGGCCCCCGTCTGCAGCGCCACCCGGCGCTGGTGCGGCGAGGCGTAGATCCCGTTGGCCTCGGTCGTGACCTGCAGCGCCATGCCGGGCACCGCGCGGCGCAGTTCCGCCAGCGCCTCGCGGTAGCGCCCGGCGTCGAGCAGGTGGCGCTGTTGCGCATCGCGCAGATGCAGGTGCAGCCCGTTCGCCCCGGCCGCGTGGCAGGCGCGGGCGGTGGCGACGATCTCGTCCAGCGTGACGGGCAGGGCCGGGTGGTCGGCCTTGGTCCGGTTGGCGCCGTTGGGCGCCACCATCAGCCGGGGCAGGGCAGGCATCACAGCACCGCGTCGAAGGTGGCCGAGAGCTTGCCGACCACTTCGTCGATATGGGCGTCCTCCAGGATGAAGGGCGGGGCCAGCAGCACGTGGTCGCCCTGCCGCCCGTCGATGGTGCCGCCCATCGGGTAGCAGATCAGCCCGTTCTCGAAGGCCTTTTTCTTGACCGCCTTGTGCACCGCGCGCCCGGGCGCGAAGGGCTTTTTCGTCTCGCGGTCCTCGACGATCTCCAGCCCGCGGAACAGCCCCCGGCCGCGGATGTCGCCGATATGGGGGTGCTGGCCGAAGGCGTCCCTCAGCGCCGCCTCCAGCTTGCCGCCCATGACGCGGGCGCGCTCGGCCAGCCCGCCCTCGGTCAGCTTGCGCACCACCACGTCGGCGGCGGCGCAGGCGGTGGGGTGCCCCATATAGGTGTGGCCGTGCTGGAAGAAGCCGCTGCCGGCCTCGATCGCCTCATAGATCCTGCCCGAGCACAGCATGGCTCCGATCGGCTGATAGCCCGCGCCAAGACCCTTGGCGATGGTCACGATGTCGGGGCTGATGCCCTCCTGTTCGGAGGCAAAGAAGCTGCCGGTGCGGCCCATGCCGCACATCACCTCGTCGAGGATCAGCAGGATGCCGTGGCGGTCGCAGATCTCGCGCACGCGCTTGAAATAGCCGGGCACGGCGGGCACCGCGCCCGCCGTGGCGCCGACCACCGGCTCGGCGACGAAGGCGATTACCGTCTCGGGCCCCAGGCGCTGCAGCTCGGCCTCCAGCTCATCGGCGACGCGCAGGCCATATTCCTCGACGCTCTCGCCGTCCTGGCGGCCGCGGTATTCGTAGCAGGGAGCTATATGCGAAGTCTCGATCATCAGCGGCGCAAAGGGTTCGCGCCGCCATTCGTTGCCGCCCGTGGCCAGCGCCCCCAGCGTGTTGCCGTGATAGCTCTGCCGGCGGGCGATGAAACGGTGGCGGTGGGGCTGTCCGATCTCGATGAAATACTGGCGTGCCAGTTTCAGCGCGGCCTCCACCGCCTCGGAGCCGCCGGAGACGAAATAGACCCGCTCGATCCCCTCGGGGGCGTGCGCGATCAGACGGTCGGCCAGCGATTCGGCCGGCTCCGAGGTGAAGAAGCCGGTATGGGCGAAGGCGAGCTGCCCCACCTGTTCGCGAATCGCCGCGATCACCTCGGGGTCCGAATGGCCGAGGCAGGAGACCGCGGCGCCCCCCGATCCGTCGAAATAGGCTTTGCCGTCGGCATCGTAGAGATAGACGCCCTCGCCGCGCCGGGCGAGCGGGGGCGGGGCTTTGGTATGGCGGGGGAAGACGTGGCTCATGGCTGACTCCGTGAAAGCGGCGCCAAATGAAACAGATGAATCAATCGTTGACAATATATGAAACGGATGAAACAAGAATTGTGATCGAGATCCGGGGGGATATCGGAATTTGTCGACGACATTTGAGCAGCGTCTGGCCGAGAATTACGAGCAGCTCAGCGCCAAGCTGAGGCTTGCGGCCGATTACATTGCCCAGAACCCCGTCGACGCCGCCACGCGCAGCCTGCGCACCGTGGCCCAGGACAGCGGGCTGGCGCCGGCGACCTTCTCGCGGCTGGCGCGGGCGCTGGACTATGACGACTTCGAACAGTTGCGCGACTCGCTGCGCGACAAGATCGGGCAGCGGGTGCACAGCTTTGCCGATCGCGCCGACCGGCTGCAGCAGGACCACGGCAAGGGGCCGCGCGGGTTTTTCGACGCCCACGCGGCGGCCTGCATGTCCAACCTTCAGCGCCTGCACGATGACATGGACATGGAATTGCTGGAACAGGCGGTGGACCGGCTGCACCGGGCCCGCACGGTGATGCTGGTGGGGGCGCTGGGATCGACCGGGATCGTCGAATACCTAGCCTATATGGCGAATTTCTGCGCGCCGAACTGGCAGATGGCCTCGCGCATGGGGGCCTCGCTGGGCGGCGGGCTGGTCGGGCTGGACAGCCGCGATGCGCTGGTCATCGTCACCAAGCCCCCCTTTGCCACCCGCGCCATCCGTGCCGCCGAACTGGCGCGCGAGCAGGGCGTCTATGTCGTGGTGATCACCGACACCTATGCCTGCCCGGCCCTGCGCCATGCCTCGGCCGGGTTCGTGGTGCCCACCGACAGCCCGCATTTCTATTCGTCCTACACGGCCACGCTGTTTCTGGTCGAAGCCATGATCGGGATGCTCGTCAGCCGCGCCGGCCCCGCCGCGCGCGAGCGGATTGCGCAGATCGAGCAGAGAAATCACCGCCTGGAGGAAGTCTGGGACGGCTGAGTTAACCACCTAACGACATCAAACCATCAACCAAGGGAGTGTATGATGTTTTCGAAGTTCAAGTTCACCCTGACCGGGGTCGCGCTCGCCACTGCGATGGCGCCTGCGGCCATGGCCGAGGAGTTCATCACCATCGGCACCGGCGGCGTGACCGGGGTGTATTACCCGACCGGCGGCGCGATCTGCCGCCTGGTCAACAAGGGCCGCAAAGAGCACGGCATCCGCTGCTCGGTCGAATCCACCGGCGGCTCGGTCTACAACATCAACACCATCCGCGCGGGCGAGCTGGAATTCGGCGTGGCCCAGTCGGACTGGCAGTACCACGCCTATAACGGCACCTCGAAATTCGAAGAGCAGGGTCCGTTCGAAGGCCTGCGCGCGGTGTTCTCGGTCCACCCCGAGCCCTTTACCGTGGTTGCCCGCGCCGATGCGGGCGTGACAACCTTCGACGACCTGAAGGGCAAGCGCGTGAACATCGGCAACCCCGGCTCGGGCCAGCGCGGCACGATGGAAGTGCTGCTGGAAGCCAAGGGCTGGACCACCGACGATTTCGCCCTGGCGACCGAGCTGAAGGCCGCCGAGCAGTCGGCCGCGCTCTGCGACAACCAGATCGACGCGATGGTCTACACCGTGGGGCACCCCTCCGGCTCGATCCAGGAAGCGACCACCGCCTGTGACTCGGTTCTGGTCAGCGTGAACGGCCCGACCATCGACAAGCTGATCGAGGAGAACTCGTTCTACCGCAAGGCCACCATCCCCGGCGGCATGTATCGCGGCAACGACGCGGACGTGAACACCTTCGGCGTGGGCGCGACCTTCGTGACCTCGGCCGACGTGTCGGAAGAGGCGGTCTACACCGTGGTGAAGTCGGTCTTCGACAATTTCGAGGACTTCAAGAAGCTGCACCCGGCCTTCGCCAACCTCGACCCGAAGGAAATGGCGACCGCCGGCCTGTCGGCCCCGCTGCACCCCGGTGCCGCGAAATACTACAAGGAAAATGGCTGGATCGAATAAGCCCTGACACCGAAAGGGGCGCAGCGCATGCGCCCCTTTCCCTTTTAGGTTATTAAGAACGAAGAGCCGCGCATATGGCGGCCTGCCCGGGGAGAGTGCGCCGATGGTGGACAACAAGAGCAATGGCAATCCGCTGAGCGAGGAAGAGCTTCAGGATCTGGTCGCCTCCTCCGATTCCGGGGCGCGCAGCCCGGCCGGCGCGGTCGGTGTGTTCCTGGCGGTGGTGGCGGTTGTGTGGTCGCTGTTCCAGGTCGTGCTGGCCTCGCCGCTGGCCAATTACGTTCTGCCCGGCGACATCATAAACAACAGCCGGCAGATCCACCTCGCCTTTGCCATCTTCCTGGCCTTCACCGCCTATCCGGCGCTGCGCACCAGCCCGCGGCACTACATCCCCGTCCAGGACTGGATCATGGCGGTCGCGGGGGCAGGGATCGCCATGTATGGCTATATCTTCTACCAGAAGATCGTCGATGCCGGCGGGCTGGCCGACAACACGGACAAGTGGTTCGCGCTGGCCGGCCTGGTGCTGCTGTTCGAGGGCGCGCGGCGCGCGCTGGGCCCCGCCATGGCGATCATCGCCACCATCTTCCTGGCCTATGTGTTCTTCGGCTCCTCCGGCTGGGTGCCCGAGGTGATCCGGTGGAAGGGCGCCTCGCTGCAAAAGGCGATGAGCCATATGTGGATCACCTCCGAGGGGGTGTTCGGCATCGCGCTGGGCGTGTCGACCAAGTTCGTCTTCCTCTTCGTGCTGTTCGGGGCGCTGCTCGATAAGGCGGGGGCAGGCAATTACTTCATCAAGATGGCCTTCGGCGCGCTGGGCCACCTGCGCGGCGGCCCGGCCAAGGCGGCGGTCGTCGGCTCGGCCGCGACCGGCCTGATCTCGGGCTCGTCCATCGCCAACGTGGTGACCACCGGCACCTTCACCATCCCGCTGATGAAGCGCGTGGGCTTTTCCAGCGAAAAGGGCGGCGCGGTCGAGGTGGCCAGCTCGGTCAACGGCCAGATCATGCCGCCGGTGATGGGCGCCGCGGCCTTCCTGATGGTGGAATATGTGGGCATCTCCTATGTCGAGGTGATCACCCACGCCTTCCTGCCCGCCGCGATCAGCTACATGGCGCTAGTTTATATCGTCCATCTGGAGGCGGTGAAGAACAACATGCCCACGCTGGGCGACCGGGTGGTGAGCCTCGGCAAGACCATCGGCGGGATGTTCGCCTTTTTCGCGGGGTTCGCGGCGCTGTGCTACGGCGTTCAGTTCCCGGTGCGCTGGATCGTTGCGCTGGTGCCCGAGGGTGCGGGCTGGGTGCTGGCGGTGCTGGTATTCGCCGCCTATGTGGCGCTGCTGTGGCTGGCCGCCCAGGTCGACGACCTGGAGCCCGACGACCCCAAGGCCGAGGATGTGACGCTGCCCGTGGTGGGCGAGATCTACAAGTCCGGCCTCTATTTCCTGCTGCCCATCGTGGTGCTGGTCTATTTCCTGATGATCGAGCAGAAATCGCCCGGCCTCTCGGCCTTCTGGGCCACGGCGCTGCTGTTCGTCATCCTGCTGACCCAGCGCCCGCTGAAGGCCGCCTTCCGCGGCGAAAGCGAGAGGGCCAACGCCGCGCGCGCAGGCCTCGACGACCTCGTGCACGGGCTGATCGACGGCGCGCGCAACATGATCGGCATCGGTCTCGCCACCGCCACCGCCGGGGTGATCGTGGGCACGGTCACGCTGACCGGCGTGGGGCAGGTGATGGCCGACCTGGTGGAGTTCCTGTCGGGCGGCAACCTGATCATCATGCTGGTGATGGTCGGGCTTTTGAGCCTCGTCCTGGGCATGGGCCTGCCGACCACCGCCAACTACATCGTCGTCAGCTCGCTGATGGCGGGGGTGGTGGTGGAACTGGGCGCGCAGAGCGGGCTGATCGTGCCGCTGATCGCGGTGCACCTCTTCGTGTTCTATTTCGGGATCATGGCCGACGTGACCCCGCCCGTGGGGCTGGCGAGCTTCGCCGCGGCGGCGGTGTCGGGAGGCGATGCGATCCGCACCGGCTTCACCGCCTTCTTCTACTCTCTGCGCACCGTGGCGCTGCCCTTCGTGTTCATCTTCAACACCGACCTCCTGCTGATCGACGTGACCTGGGCGCAGGGCATCGTGGTGGCGATCACCGCCTCGGTCGCCATCCTGGTCTTCACCGCGGGCACCATGGGCTGGTTCCTCACCCGCTCGCGCATCTATGAAAGCGTCGCGCTGGTGCTGGTTTCCTTCATGCTGTTCCGGCCCGATTTTTTCATGGACCGCCTGCAGCCGCCCTTCGAGATGGTCGAGCCGGCCGCGCTGGAACAGGCGCTCGACAGGGCCCATCCCGGCGACGAGCTGCGGGTGGTGGTCTCGGGCCCCGATTTCGACACCGGCGAGGCCAAGGAAACCACGCTGGTCCTGGCGGTCGAGGGCGAAGGCTCGGGCGTCGAGCGCGTCGACGGGTTCGGCCTGCTGCTGATGGGGGAGGACGGGGTCGTCAAGATGGACGAGCCGATGTTCGGCACGCCGTTTTCCGAAACCCTCAGCAGCTTCGATTTCTACGGCGATGACCCGGTGGTGCTGAAATCGGTCAAGGCGCCTGCCGATCAGCTTCCCAAGGAAATCATCTTTGTGCCGGCGCTGGCCCTGCTTGCGCTGATCGCCTTCCTGCAATCGGCCCGCGCGCGCCACGAAAAAGGAGTTCCCGCATGAAAGGCCCTGTTCTCTGTGCTGTCGATATCTCCAACAAGGGGCAGGATATCGAGGTCCTGAAGGCCGCCGCCCGCATGGCCGAGATGGAGGGCGCCCAGCTCGACGTCATCACCGTGGTGCCCGATTACGGGATGAGCGTGGTGGGCAGCTTCTTTGAGCCCAGCCACCACGACAAGGTCGTGGCCGAGACCAGGCGCCTGCTCAATGAACTGGTGGAGCAGGCGATCGGGGCCGAGGCGAACAAGAAGGTGCGCCACATCGTGGCCACCGGGCGCGCCTATGACGAGATCCTGCATGTTGCCAAGACCGACGGCGCGGGGCTGATCGTGATCGGCGCGCACAAGCCCGACTTCAAGGACTACCTGCTGGGCCCGAACGCGGCGCGGGTGGTGCGCCACTCCAAATGCTCGGTGCTGGTCGTCCGCTAGGCACCGCCCTGCGACGCCGCGGGCCTGGACCTTCCCTCGGACAGCATGGCCCCCGCCAGTGCCGCCGGTCTTCCTGGATACGGCGGCCTTTTCGTTCACGGACCCGCTCATCAACGGCGCCGCGATTGCGCCCGCTTTCGCCCCGGCCGTCTGCCTGGCGGTGCCGGGGAGGGGCGCGGGAAACGGACCGCGGCCGGAAAGCCTGACAAAAATCATAGGAATCCCTTTACCCGACAAATACGCTCGGTTATTGAGGGGCGGGATCGCCACTGGCGCCAAGGAAAGGGACAAGACATGAGATTTCGAACCGCGCTTCTGACCTCAGCACTGGGTTTGGCCGCGCCGGGCCTGGCCCTGGCCGCCGAGCCGGCCGAGATCATCGAGAATTACGCCGACATCGCGCAGGCGGGCTACGAGGACAGCCTGATCCGCGCCAGGGTCCTGAAAGAGGCGGTCGAGGCGCTGATCGCCGAGCCGACCGAAGGCAAGCTCGAAGCCGCGAAAGAGGCCTGGCGCGCTGCCCGCATTCCCTATCAGCAGACCGAGGCCTTCCGTTTCGGCAACCCCACGGTCGATGAGTGGGAGGGCAAGGTGAATGCCTGGCCGCTGGATGAGGGCCTGATCGACTATGTCGATCCTCTGGCCGGCGCCAATGACGAGAACCCCCATTCCACCGCCAACATCATCGCCGACCCGGTGCTTCAGCTGTCGGGCGCGACGATCGATGCCACCGAGATCACCCCCGAGGTGCTGCAGAGCCTGCACGAGGCCGACGGCATCGAGGCCAATGTCGCCACCGGCTATCACGCCATCGAGTTCCTGCTCTGGGGGCAGGACCTGAACGGC
>Ga0207799_100362_pt1 | contig 20268 bp, 23 predicted proteins | sample TtanPargueraPR_4_FD_187742 | JGI IMG/M metagenome (GOLD analysis project Ga0207799, IMG submission 187742) | Aerobic enrichment media microbial communities from Bioluminiscent Bay, La Parguera, Puerto Rico - Tt and M2 (SPAdes) | ecosystem: Environmental > Aquatic > Marine > Unclassified ...
AGAAGCAGCCACACATTCAAAGAGTGCGTAACAGCTCACTGGTCGAGTGATCCTGCGCCGAAAATGTCCGGGGCTCAAACCTGTCACCGAAGCTGCGGATGCCGTGAACTTACTAATGTGTTTAGCAAAGCGAGCCGAGGACGGTTGCCGAGCGATCGACAATCGTATCGAATACGCTGTCATGAACGATAGCGAGGCTAAATTCCTTTAGGATCAAACCTGAAGGCGAGAGAAGCTAAAGGCATTAGCAAGTTCACGGCGTGGTAGGGGAGCATTGTGTTTGCATAGAAGCCATACCGTGAGGAGTGGTGGAGCGGACACAAGAGAGAATGCCGGTATGAGTAGCGAGAGCAAAGCGAGAAACTTTGCCGCCGAAAGCCCAAGGTTTCCTGGGGAAGGTCAATCCACCCAGGGTAAGTCGGGACCTAAGCCGAGGACGAAAGTCGTAGGTGATGGACAACTGGTGGAAATTCCAGTACCGTCGATAAGCGTTTGAGAGACGCAGTGACACAGCAGGATAGATGGAGCGGGGAGATGGACGGCCCCGTGTAAGCAGAGAGGCAGAGCGATGAGTGAAGTACCACCGCTCAATGCTGGTCTGTGATGCGGACCGAAAATAAGTAGGGAAGCCATCGAATTCACACTGGCGAGAAAAGCTGCTATCGAGTTTATCTGACGCCCGTACCGCAAACCGACACAGGTGGGCGGGGAGAGAATCCCAAGGCGAACGAGAGAACCCTTGTTAAGGAACTCGGCAAAATGACCCCGTAACTTCGGGAGAAGGGGTGCCTTCCGGGGGACTGGTTTACCAGTCTTGAACGGAAGGTCGCAGAGAAAAGGCCCAGGCGACTGTTTAGCAAAAACACAGGTCTCTGCCAACTCGAGAGAGGACGTATAGGGGCTGACGCCTGCCCAGTGCTGGAAGGTTAAGGGGAGTGGTGAGAGCCATGAACCGAAGCCCCAGTGAACGGCGGCCGTAACTATAACGGTCCTAAGGTAGCGAAATTCCTTGTCGGGTAAGTTCCGACCCGCACGAAAGGCGTAACGATCTGGGCACTGTCTCAACAAGGGACTCGGCGAAATTGTAGTACCAGTGAAGATGCTGGTTACCCGCGATAGGACGGAAAGACCCCGTAGAGCTTTACTGTAGCCTGATACTGGATCTTGGTATTGGATGTACAGGATAGGTGGGAGGCGTCGATCCATGGCCGCCAGGCTGTGAGGAGCCAAGCTTGGGATACCACCCTTCCAGTACCGGGGTTCTAACGTAAGGCCGTGAACCGGCTTACGGACAATGTCAGGTGGGCAGTTTGACTGGGGCGGTCGCCTCCGAAAGTGTAACGGAGGCGCCCAAAGGTTCCCTCAGAATGGTTGGAAATCATTCAAAGAGTGCAAAGGCAGAAGGGAGCCTGACTGCGAGAGAGACATCTCGAGCAGGGACGAAAGTCGGGCTTAGTGATCCGGCGGCATTGAGTGGAAGAGCCGTCGCTCAACGGATAAAAGCTACCTCGGGGATAACAGGCTGATCTCCCCCAAGAGTCCACATCGACGGGGAGGTTTGGCACCTCGATGTCGGCTCGTCACATCCTGGGGCTGAAGCATGTCCCAAGGGTTGGGCTGTTCGCCCATTAAAGTGGCACGCGAGCTGGGTTCAGAACGTCGTGAGACAGTTCGGTCCCTATCCATCGTGGGCGCAGGAAATTTGAGAGGATCTGTCCCTAGTACGAGAGGACCGGGATGGGCGCACCGCTGGTGTATCAGTTGTCCCACCAGGGGCATCGCTGAGTAGCCAAGTGCGTGACGGATAAGCGCTGAAAGCATCTAAGCGTGAAGCCAGCCTCAAGATAAGATTTCCCATTCTTTATGAAGTAAGGCCCCTTGTAGACGACAAGGTTGATAGGCCGGGTGTGGAAGTGCAGCAATGTATGGAGCTGACCGGTACTAATAGGCCGAGGGCTTGATCTAATTACCCACGCTGACTTCGTTATCTTCAATCATCTCTGTGCTGTTTTCAGGGTGCTTACGGTATGGCTTTACGGAGCGGAGCGGAGTAAAACATAACGCCATGGGCTCGGCAACGGATAGTCAGTAGGCCGACAGTGGATTCGTCAGAAACCACGAGAGGCCAAGGGTCACAACTTAATATGCTTTACCTTTCCGGTGGTGATAGCGAAGGGGTTCCACCTGTTCCCATTCCGAACACAGTAGTTAAGCCCTTCTGCGCCGATGATACTTGGGGGGAGACCCCCTGGAAAAGTAGGTCGCCGCCGGTCTCTATTTTTGGTCACAGGGGAGTCTCTCTCCTGTGATTTTTACTATGGGGATATAGCTGCCCTTAATTTACGGACAGTCATTGCCCGGTTCTTATGCTGTTCCGGCGACCGGGGCATATATTTTCCTTCATTCCCTTGCGGATACGCATTCCCAACTGTATAATTTTATTTGACTCATGGAATGCCATTTACTATATGGCGGAGGAAACCGCCTGAAAAAGCTGTGAAATTACTAATTCCGCCGACGAAAGGGATCATATGCTGTATCACGAATTTCTTACCAATGAAAATCTTCCGGTACATAAAGTAACCCACTATATCCCGGTTTACGAGAAACACTTCTCTCGGTTCAAAAATCAATCTATTGTATTCTGGGAGATCGGGGTCTTCAAGGGCGGGTCTCTGCAGATGTGGAAGCGGTATTTCGGACCTTTTGCCACGATCGTTGGATTGGATATTGACCCCAATTGCGCGGTTTTTGAAGACCACCAAATACATGTCCGCATCGGCGACCAGTCGGATGAGACATTCCTCCAATCCGTGATCGATGAATTCGGTACGCCCGATATCATACTGGATGACGGCAGCCACAGGATGGAGGATGTATGCGCCACGTTTAACTATCTGTACGACAAGGTCGCGAAAAACGGTGTGTACATGGTAGAGGACCTGCATACGGCATATTGGGACGGATACGGCGGCGGTATCGAGAGAGAAGGGACTTTTATCGAAGTGGTCAAGTCCTTGATCGACAGCCTTCATGCGCGGCATAACGGTATGGATACCACATTTGCGGACAAGACGTTTTCGATCAATATTTATGATTCCATCACGGCGTTTGAAAAGAGGGAGTGGAAAAAGGATACTTTCTCCATACAGATGATCCCGGAAGGAGCCTCCCGATCGAAAGAGGGGGATATTCTTGATAAAGACGGGTCCGTCCTTCCGTGTCTTGTACATATCGACGAACCGAGCAACGGAGATACTATCCAAGGCGGCTGCAAGGCTGTCACCGTCAGCGGTTGGTGTCTATATGGATCGGATATTCGTGCCGTCGATATCAATCTCAATAACGGGTCGCTGTACAGGGCCCCCTATGGATTTTCCCGCCCGGACGTACGGAAAGTCTATCCCAAATACAAGAATGAGAATGCGGGGTTTCGCTTGGTGCTGGACGCGCCGATCCTGCGCAAAGGGGAGAATACCCTGCAGATTCTGGTACGCGGACCAAAGGGCACCGTATACCAGAGTGAGACGGTTACATTTTTCATGAAATGACCTGGAATACGATATAAAAACAGACGCTTTCCCGGGCGTCTGTTTTGTTTTATCTAAGTGCTATCGACCTGATTATTTATTGGTAATGGCGTTGCGTATCATCGCGTTCTGCATGGTGTGCTTAAGTAATACGGATGTGGTTACCGTCCCCACCCCGCCGGGAACCGCCGGTGATGTTCCTGGAACATAGTCAACAGTCAATCCTCTCAATTCATCCATGCCGTTTTACCTCAGTTCACCGGCGATCTGCAGATAGACCGTATTGCACCGCTCGATCCCGTCGATTAGTATCTTCCAGGTGTCCGTATTCATCTTTGTGGCATACTCACGGTCTTTCATCAGTTTTGTATTGATAAACACGTTTAGTGCCGCGCTCTCCATGGCGGACCTGCACGCCGATGCGGCGACGCCCACATCACTGATCGCGATCCTGGTTCCTTTTACGCTCAGTTCCTCGATAATGCCAAGGATATTTGAGACCTCGGTGAGTATCTCAAAAGGAACGGCACTGGCGGCGAGCAGCGCGTTCTCCAGTTTCGCGGGCCTATCAGGAATCCCGTACGCTGCTGAGAGGGGCGCGAATACCTCCGCGTCCTTCTCGATCAGCTTGATAAGACGGTCTGCTGATGCCTCTGCCTTCCGGAGGATACCCTCTATGTCTTTCTGGTATTTCGCGTATTTCTTTTTGCCAGACGTTAAATTGGCTACCATAGAGCAAAGAGATACCCCCACCGCCCCGATCAACGCGCTGGCGCCGCCCCCGCCGGGGACGGGGGCTTTTGATGACAACTGCTGGATGAATTCATCGATACGAGTGTTCATTCGTTACTCCGATCTGTTTAATAGCTGAAAATGGTATTATACCATGTATATCCAAAACCATAAAAGAACGCCCGGTTTCCCGGGCGTTCGTCCGTATACGGTTGTATCGGCTCTTATGCAGCCTTTCCGATCCCGTCGAAGCAGTTCTCCACATGTTTCTCATCGAGCTTGGACTTGGTGCACAGGTGCACCACGAGGGTCACGATGATGGAGGTGGAGAGCGCCACCACGATCGGATCCACGAATTGCAGCATGGTTCCCTCAGGCGCCAGGGTGGGTTTGCCGAATAGCGCCTGGCAGAGCTTCAATACCACGGACTCCTTGCTGTGGATGAAGAGCATCCAGAGCGCGCTCACGCCGAACCCGCTCATCATACCGGAGATGGCCGCTGCCTTGGACATCTTCTTGGAATACAGCGCGCCGAAGTACATGGGTAGGAACGCCGCGCCGCACAATCCGAAGAACAGTCCCGTGCTGATGGCGATGGCGCCGTCCCAGATGGTGGGCAGCACATAGGCCAGTACGATGGTGAACACGATGGCGATCAGCACGCCCATACGGGAGATGAGCATGGCCTTCTTGTCGTCCTTGCCTTCGGTATTGAATAGGTCGCGTCCCACCGCGGTGCCCACCGCGTGGAATTGGGAACTGATGGTGGACATCCCCGCCGCCAGCAGCACCACCAGGAAGACCAGCACAAACCAGCCCGGCATGAAACTGTCCAGGAACATGGGGATGATATTGTCGGTACCTCCCGCTGCCGCCACCGAGATGGTCCCGGTGGTCTCAAAAAACAGTACGTTGGAGAGCGCGCCGACCACAAAGGCAACGCCCGTCATCAGCAGGATAAATATCCCGCCGACGGGGATGGCGCGGTTGAGCTCCCGGTCGCTCTTGACCGTCATGAAACGCACCGCCAGCTGGGGTTGGGCCAGCACGCCGATGCCCACGCCCATGACGATGCTCGATACCACGACCCACCAGTTTTGAGAGAACAGTACCGGCATCTTGGTCCACCCCTGGAATCCCCCGGCCTTCAGTCCCTGTACCTGATCCTGTACGGTGGGATTCTGCATGAGATCGGTCAGCTTCTGGTGCGCGGCGCCGACGCCCCCCAGCTTGGCGTAGACCGTGATGATCAGTATGCCCATACCCAGCAGCATCAGTGAGCCCTGAAACGCGTCTGAGTACATGACGCCCTTGATACCGCCGAAGAACACATAGGCCGCCACGATGGCAGCGAAAAAGAACAGCGCGATATTGTAGTCGATCCCCAGATTGGTCTGGATGAAGGTCGACGCGCCGATCATGACAGCCGCGGTATAGACCGGCATAAACAGGAAGATGATGATCCCCGCGAATTTCTGGATGAACTTCGACTCAAAGCGTTTGCCCAGGAATTCGGGGAATGTATGGGCGTCAATATTGTGGCCCATCCGGCGCGTCCGTTTCCCGAAGAATACAAAAGCGATAAAAATACCGAGAAAAATATTTAAAAATGTCAGCCACAGCAGGCTAAATCCAAATACGCCCGCATACCCGCCGAAACCCACGATGGCCGACGTGCTGATAAACGTCGCCCCGTAGGACAGCGCCATGATGGCGGGGTGGATCTTGCGCCCCCCGATGAGATAGTCCTTCGTATCCTTGGTGTGCTTGTACCCGAGATATCCCAGGTACGCGATGACCCCCAGGTAGAGGATCGTGACGATAATCTTGAATATCATGTGGTTTTCCTCCCCTCATTCCTATAGATTTTCTTCGATCTGCTGTTCGTGTGATTCCCATTCCTTCTCTTTTGCCTCGTCATCCCTGCTCCCCTTGTTCCAGTTCACGATCCCGTAGACCACGCACAGTAGCGCGGATGCTACGCAGAGCGCGTAGACGATAGCGATGCCCGCATCTGGTAAACCCAGCATAGTGTAGTCCCCCTTTCATTTATCGATACAAAAAACCCTCCCGGCGCGTAAGGCTCGAGAGGGTTGTATCCACCCGTAGGTATATAGATACCCCTGCCGTACTTCCGTGCTGCCGTTGTATAAATATAAGTATCTACCGTATACTTCTATGCTACATTTTTATAATATCAGATGGTATAAATCCCTGTCAATCCCAGCTGTTTTTGACATACGACCGGGTATAATAATACAATTACGTCCATAATCGTTGCATAGGATAGTGGAGTATGCTATAATCAATCCCACTTACCACGATCCTCAGTAGCTCAACGGTAGAGCACTCGGCTGTTAACCGAGGGGTTGTAGGTTCGAATCCTACCTGGGGAGCCAGGAAAAGCCAAGCCATCAGGCTTGGCTTTTGCAATGATATTATGGAAGAATGCAGGTACACATATAGGGGGAAGGGTTCGGATGATGAAAAAAGCATGGCTGGTGTTGGCGGGACTGCTGCCTTTACTGGTCGGTTACCTGCTAAATCATCTGATGATGACGGTCTTTTATACGGTACGATTACCCTACAATCTGATCAGTTTATTGTATTTGGCATTGTGGTGCCTGCTTGGTTTTCTCATGTTTCCATTGGCGCCCTCTGTGAAACAAGGTGTCTTGCTGGCTCATATTCCCGCTTGTGCGGCATTTCTGCTGATACTGTTTCAGGAGCTCGTCCTCGGACACTATTGGATCAATCAGATTGGTTTAGCCACGCAGTTTTTCTATCTCCCCTTGGTTAGCCTCGCATATATGCTCACATTCTTTACTTCATCTATGTCCGTGGTATATTTAATCTCCTTTCTGCTCATGATCGGAGCCTTTTACCTTGGATGCAGCCTGGGAAAATGGTATCGCTTACGTAGAAAGTCACCGTCTGCCTGATTTCATTAAAACGTCTGCGGAGCCCTTTTCACCAGATCAATCATGACCGCACCTCCCGCCGCGTATTCTGTACAGTTTGCGAGACAGCCGGAGGCGCTTATGGATATGAACCCCGAAAGACTTGATTTCTTACGATTTTAAGTCTTTTTTCTATCTAAATACACAGGCGAATAAAATGATATATACTTGTAGTAACATGAAAGAATATGACGAATCCATGGAGACATATCATTGAAGAAACGAAGGTACAGACCAAAGAAACGCTTTTTCGTTACCATCCTGATCTTCCTGCTCGTCACGGCCGGCGTGCTGTACTATACGGGCCGTCTGCCGTATGTCTGGTACGGTCCCGCCCGGTTCGGCATCGAGACCGTCAAGAGCGCCGTGGACTACGACGGGGACGGGGTGGACGATTACAGGGATATCATGTTGGGGGCCAGGGAGGACGCCAGGAACCACCCCGCCTATGACGACCGGTATTGGGATACGGGGTATCCGCCGGAGGATATCGGGGTGTGCGCCGACGTGATCTGGCGGGCGTTCAAAAACGCGGGTTATGACCTCCGGGACATGATGGACGCCGACATAGCCGCCCGGCTTGAGGCGTACCCCAGGGTCACGCAGCGGGACAATAATATTGACTTTCGCCGTGTGAAAAACCTGCGGGTGTTCTTCGATACTTACGCCGTGTCGCTCACCCTGGACCCCGATGAGATCGGCGCGTGGCAGCCGGGGGATATCGTGATCTGGGGCGAGGATACCCACATCGGTGTCGTCTCCGATCGGCGCAATAGTCAAGGCCAGGCCTTTGTCATCCACAATTCCGGCCAGCCCATTCGGGAGGAGGACGCGCTGACCCACGGGGAGATCACCGGGCATTACCGGTTCGACGCGAGCCGAATCGATCCCGATGTATTGGTTGCATGGCACGAGTAAACGTACTGTCTCAATAGTTTGATGAAAAGGAGTATTATGTGGATTTTTCCGTTTGCATATGATATCTTGTATAAAAAGTAAAAGTGAGAACGATTATGGGAAACGACTTGCTGTTCAGGCCCGCCATCGAGGATGATACGGAGTTGATTCTGTCATTCATCAAGGCGTTGGCCGCCCATGTGGACAAGTTGGATGAGGTGCGCGTGAGCGGGGACGCCATCCGTGACTGGGTGTTTAACAAGAAGAATGCCCAGGTCACATTCGCCATAAAGGATGGCAAAGAGGTCGGTTTCGCTTGGTTCTACTACATCTTTTCCACCTTCTCCGGGAAACCGGTTCTCTTTCTCGAGGACCTGTATGTACTGCCAGAGTGCCGGGGAGAGGGGTATGGGAAAGGTATTCTGCAAGAGTTGGCCCGGACTTGCGTTCGCAGAGGCTGTGACAGGATGGAGTGGCACTGCCTGGACTGGAACCAGCCGAGCATCGATTTTTATCTGTCCATGGGGGCACAGACCGTGGACGATTACTCCGTGTACTGCCTGTCGGGGGACTCCCTCCGGCGTATGGCGCGGGGGGCGGATAGCTGACCGGCGTATGGGGGTGTCTATGGACTACCGGTTTTCACTGGCAGTAAAAGGGGATATGGCGGAGATCATGGCGCTGTACCGCGGCCTGATGGGGACGCCGGGCTGCACATGGAGTGAGCACTATCCCACCGAAGAGATCGTGGCGGCGGATATAGCGGAGGATTCCCTGTACGTGCTGCGGGATCATACCGGCAGGATCATCGCCGTGGCCGCGGCCGGTGTGAGCGATGAACTCGAAGAACTGAGCTGGAGCCTATCTAATCCCTGCGACCTGGCGCGAATCGGGGTTTCACCCGAGATGCAGGGCCGGGGCGTCGGCACGATCATATTGCGACACGTGATGGAAGCCGCCGGGGAGAGGGGATTCGACGGGATCCGGATGCTGGTCAGCAAGTCCAATCCCACGGCACTGGCCCTGTATGACAAGAACGGTTTTCATCGATGCGGGGATACCCGCATGTACGGGATCGACTTTTATTGCTATGAGCTTGTGTTTTGAGCATATATATGTGACCAGGGGGTGACTTTGATGAAGGACTTTCCGGATTTTATGAAATTGGGCGCCAACCGGGTGGACGCGTCTCAGCAGAACACCGCGGATGTGGAAGGGTATTACTACACGGCCAATGACGGGAGCCAGATGGCTTTTTGGACCTGCCGCGCGGACAGGGAGTCGGCGGAGCACCGGCACGATTTCGATGAGTACGTGGTCTGTGTAAGCGGCCAGAACATCATAATTATGGACGGGAGAGAGACTGTGCTGAACCCGGGGGATGAGATCTGCATTCCCAAGGGAACGCTCCATGGCGGGTGGTGCGCGGCAGGGACCCGGACCATCCACGCCTTCGGCGGAAAGCGGATAGGGTAATATATCATAATGCAGATGAGACCTATTGGCATAATACGTACTGGTGCCAAAGAAAAGACCGACCAGGGCTGGGGCGCCGTCCGCTCCGATATCGTCATCCGTGACGATCTGAAGGACGGCCTTTGTGGTCTTGCGGATTTTTCCCACGCCATCGTGGTGACCCACCTGCATGAGGCGGAGTTCATCCCGGAGAAGCACCTCACGCGTCATCCCAGGGGGCGGGCCGATCTGCCGTTATTGGGGATATTCGCCCAGCGGGCCAAGGACAGGCCCAATCCCATCGGCGTCACCGCGGTACGGATTGTAGGCGTCTCAGACGGTGTGCTGACGGTTGCGGGCCTGGACGCCATCGACGGTACGCCGGTGCTGGATATCAAGCCCTACGTGCCCCAGTTCGACAGGCGGGAGGACGTGGTGGTCCCCGCCTGGGTGGACGAGATCATGGAGTCATATTTCTGAGGATAATCCCTGCAAGAACCGGATACGATATCCTGCAAATCTATGTCCCCGGCGCCTTGCCGGGGATATTGTTTTAATGGTATGATTATGACTGTTCTATGCATAAAAAAGGAGTGATTCATTTGGTAAAGCGCATACCCGGCAAGGCGTATCTGATCAATCGGACCGAGGTCGTGGCGGACAGCGATCCCGGCGCGAAGGCCGCCTGTTTGCAGAAGTACGGTCTTGATCCCGATGTGTATAATGAGGCCCGGGCCCGTCAGGGCACCATGGCCTATGGCATACTGCAGTCCCACAATACGGGGGATGATCCCGCGCAGCTTCGCATCCGGTTCGACGCCATGGCCTCCCACGATATCACCTACGTGGGGATCATCCAGACCGCGAAGGCCAGCGGCATGACGGAATTCCCCCTGCCCTACGTGCTGACCAACTGCCACAACAGTCTCTGCGCGGTGGGCGGCACCATCAATGAGGACGACCACGTATTCGGCCTTTCCGCCGCCCGCAAATACGGCGGGATATACGTCCCCGCCCACCAGGCCGTCATCCACCAGTACATGCGGGAGATGATGTCCGGGTGCGGGAAGATGATCCTGGGCTCGGACAGCCACACCCGTTACGGGGCGCTGGGGACCATGGCCATCGGAGAGGGCGGCCCGGAGCTTGTGAAGCAGTTATTGAAACGCACATACGATATCGCCTATCCCGAGGTGGTGCTGGTGCACCTCACCGGCGCGCCCAAAAAGGGCGTAGGCCCCCAGGACGTGGCCCTGGCGCTGATCGGCGAGGTATTCCCCGACGGGTTTGTGAAGAACCGGGTGCTGGAGTTCGCCGGTCCCGGTATCGCCAATCTCTCCGCCGACTACCGGATCGGCATCGACGTCATGACCACCGAGACCACCTGCCTAAGCTCCATCTGGCAGACCGACGAGACCATACGCGACTACTTCCGTATTCACGGCAGGGAAGGGGCGTATAAAGAGATCAACCCCGCGGACATCGCGCTGTACGACCGGGTGGTTGAGATCGACCTCAGCGCCATCGAGCCCATGATCGCCATGCCGTTTCACCCCAGCAACGCGCTGCCCATCGCAAAGCTGCTGGAAAAACCCATGGAGATTATGAAGGAATACGAGGCCAAGGCCATGGCCCAGCTCTCCCATACGGCGATCCCCGAGGGAGGCCTCACTTCCAAGGTCGCCGACGGCCGGGTCAAGGTTGACCAGGGTGTCGTCGCGGGATGCGCGGGGGGCACCTACGAGGACCTCTGCCTGGTGGCGGATATCCTCTCCGGCAAGCATGTGGGGGATTTCCCCATGAGCGCGTACCCGGCGAGCCAGCCCATCTATATGGAGCTCAATAAACAGGGAGTCATCAACGATTTGATGGCGGCGGGGGTGACGCTTAGGAGCGCCTTCTGCGGGCCCTGCTTCGGGGCGGGGGACGTCCCCGCGCATAACGCGTTCAGTATCCGGCATACCACGCGGAATTTCCCCAACAGGGAAGGCTCAAAGCCCGGAGAAGGGCAGATCTCCTGGGTGGGACTCATGGACGCCCGTTCCATCGCGGCCACCGCGGCCAACGGCGGGTGGCTCACCCCTGCGACGGAAGTGGATTTCACCGCCTCCTGTGAGGCGTATCACTTCGATCCCCGTACCTATGAGAGCCGCGTCTATGACGGCGTGGGCAGGGCGGAGCCTGATACAGAGCTCACCTACGGCCCCAATATCAAGGACTGGCCCCATATGATCGAGATGCCCCAAAACCTGCTCTTGCGGGTGGCGTCGGTCATCACCGACCCCGTGACCACCACCGACGAGCTGATCCCCTCGGGGGAGACGTCATCTTACCGGTCCAACCCTCTCCGCCTGGCGGAATTCGCCCTGTCGCGGAAGGACCCAGGCTACGTGGACCGCGCCAAGGAGGTCCAGGCCCTGGAGGACCTGCGGCGGCGCATGCTCGATGGTGAGGATGTGGACGCCGAAGACGTATTGAACGACTCCTCCCTCTACGGATTGGCCCGGGAGGAGGGGGATGTCGTGCAGTGGCTGCAGAAAACCGGCCTCGGCAGTGTGATCTACGCCAACAGGCCCGGGGATGGCTCCGCCCGTGAGCAGGCGGCCTCCTGCCAGAAGGTGCTCGGCGGCTGGGCCAATATCGCCCTCGAGTACGCCACCAAGCGATACCGGAGCAATGTGATCAACTGGGGGATGATCCCCTTCACCGTGGACGAGATGCCCGAGATAGATACCGACAATTACCTCTACCTTCCGGGGATTGCCGACGCCGTCAGGAAGGGTGCGAAGGAGATACAGGGGTATCTATTGGGCGCCCACCGGCTGCCGGTGACATTGAAGATGGAGAATCTCACGAGAGACGAGCGGGAGGTCATACTGGCGGGATGCCTGATAAATTATTACCGCCAGGGCAAGTAATCAGGCTTTGATACGGCGCTCGATAATAACCCGCTGGAGGAATCCTCCGGCGGGTTGTTTGTTTATGCGGAAAGACCGCTGCAGGATTCCATCCATTTGCTGTAAAAGCATGCAATATGTTAAAATACAATTGACAACACATGTGGGAGGGCTGAGTCATGAAACGTATTCTATCCAAATCTCTATTGATCGCAATCTCTCTCTTTATTCTTTTCTCCATTGGCTGCGCTAAACCGACGATGCCCGATACCGTCGCGGAGGTGGAGAAGACCTGGTACGCCTTCGAGCAACGGAAGATCACCTATGACAAGATGAAAGACAGGATCGCCGGGTATTATATTGATTTCGATCAAACCGTCGGGGAAGAGGTCTTTATGGAATGGAAGCATGCCGATGACGAGGGCAAGATACTGTATAAAGAACTGGAAGGGATGCCGCTGAAGGAAATCAAGGACCTCGCAGGGTCTGCATCCAATGATTTCAAACCCAGTTCCTCCCAGGTGTCCGTATCCAAGCCGATGGACTATTATCTGGACCAGCAGATGGTCTTTGCCTGGCGAAAAGCCATTGTCGAAGACCTTTTCCCGGACGAGACCTGCATGATCCGTTCCACGTGCTATTACTTCACGGAGGTGGATGGAGAGTGGAAGATCGGCAGCAGTGAGACTATGGGAGCGATCTACCAGGTTACGGATCCTGAGGAGAAGATACAGATGCAGATCGATGTCGCAACCATGCCCTATCAGGACGAAGCGGAATACGTGCAGACCATTACGCTGAAATAAGGGAGACAATCATGCGGCGTATCCTATCCAAATCCACGCTCATTGCCATAGCCCTATTGATACTGTTTTCCGTTGGCTGCGCCAAACGCGCCATTCCCGATACGATCGCCACGGTGGAGCAGACGTGGTTCGCATTCGAGCAGAGGGAGATCACCTACGATGAACTAAAAGAGAAGATATCCGGGTATTATGCGGACTTTGACCAGACTGTGGGGGAGAAGGTATTCTGGCCGGGGTTCAAGGATTCCAAAGAAATTCTGTACAAGGAGCTGGCGGGTCTCACCTGGGATGATTTCTTCATTGACCGGATGGGCGGGGACGCAGACTGGCGGGAGCAGATGAAGGAGGAGGGCCAAACGGTAACATCCTCACAGGTATCGGTATCCACTTCCGTAGACGCCGTCAGGGACCAGCAGATGGCATTTGCCTGGAGGGAGGATACAGTGGAAGGCCGCATGCCCAATACCTCTCTCATGATCTTCTCAAACCGGTATTTCTTTTCCAAAGTGAAGGGGCAATGGAAGATTGACCGGATAGATCTTCGGGGCGGCGGCTATGCGGTATCGGCGGATGAAGCGACGAGAAAGAGGCAGCGGGAGTATGCCACCCACCCGTATCAGGACGAAGCCGAATATGTGCGGACCATCACGCTGAAATAGTTCCTGACGCTACCAGGGAACGGTGAACAAAAGACACATAATCACAGTCCAAATGATTGCAGAGGTGACGGTAAAAGCTAAGAACAGTTTTTTGCTTTTCCATCTATCTGTGATTTCACTTCCGTAGACACAATAAATGGATGAAAAAGAGAGGATTGCATATAATAGCGACCAGCCAAAGATGTAGACAACGGCGGGAAAATATGCTTGATCATAGGCCATGCCCCATTCGCTATGAATACCGGAAAAGAAGGGCACGATCATGCTCACGATCAGCATGATGATAAGAGAGATGTATAGTGCAGTGACATCCATAACCCAAGCTTTTATCACTAATCTTAGCATAGAACCTTTGGGATTCGCGATTTCTTCTCTGCATATCTTCAATTTGTTCTTGGCCGTGTACAGGACTACAAAACAAATCGCCAATGAAAGAAAAGGGAAAATCGCAAATAAGATTACTACACCGAAACCCATTCTGATCACCCCCTTATCACTACAAATATATCATAAATCCCAAATACAGGGTAATGTCGTGACGATCCGATGCGCCATAAAAAAGGCGGCCCATCGGGCCGCCTCATCAAAACTAATTATATCTTACTTCTTGTACCCTTCCCACTTATCCTTGAGCCCCGGATCGTCCAGGGTCTCCATGATGTAGTCGGTGAAGGCCTCCCCGTTGGCGCCGGTGTCGCGCCCCGTCATCACGAGCTTCTTCTCGTACTGGCCGCATACCTCCAGGGCCATGAATAGCCTCTGGGCTTCCTCTATGTATCCGATGTGCTCCAGAAGCATCGCCGCCGCCCGGATCATACTGCAGGGGTCGGCGTACTGGGCCCGGCCTTCCCGGACCATCCGGGGGGCTGAGCCGTGGATCGCCTCGAACATGGCGTACCGTTTCCCGATATTGGCGCTGCCTGCGGTCCCCACGCCGCCCTGGAACTCCGCCGCCTCGTCGGTGAGGATGTCCCCGTAGAGGTTGGGGAGCACCATGACACTGAACTGCGTCCGGCGCTTCTCGTCCACCAGCTTGGCGGTCATGATATCGATGTACCAGTCGTCCCACTCGACTTCGGGGTAGTTTTTTGAGACCTCTCTGGCCACGTCCAGGAATTTCCCGTCGGTGGTCTTCACCACATTGGCCTTGGTCACCACCGTGACCTTGTTGCGGCCCGACTTCTTGGCGTAATCAAACGCCGCGGTGATGATCCGGCGGGAGCCTTCCGCTGTCGCCACGGTGAAATCCAGGGCGATATCGTCATTGATATGGACGCCGTCGCTCCCGAGGGCGTAGGCCCCTTCGGTATTCTCCCGGTAAAAGACCCAGTCGATGCCCTGCTCCGGCACCTTCACCGGACGCACGTTGGCGAAGAGGTCGAGTTCTTTGCGCATCGCCACATTGGCGCTCTCGATATTGGGCCAGGGATCGCCGGCCCGGGGGGTGGTGGTGGGGCCCTTCAGGATCACGTGGCACTTTTTCAGCTCATCCAGCACATCGTCGGGGATGGGCTTGCCCTGCTCCGCCCGGTTTTCGATGGTCAGCCCCTCGATGTCCCGCAGTTCGATCCTGCCCTCTTTGATGGGCCCGGCCAATAGATACCCCAGCACCCGTTTGGCCTGCTCGGTGATGTAGGGGCCGATCCCGTCGCCCCCCACGCACCCGATGATCAGGGGTTTGAGGCTTCCATAATCGATGAAATCCTTCTGGGCGTTCATCATCTCCACCCGGTCCATCTGCTTCTCCAGGATGGTGCGCACGTGGGCAAGCGTTTTTTCGATGTCAGCTTCTCGACTCATTTTCTCTTCCTTTCCTGTATTCATAAAAATTTCACATTTATGCGGAAGTGCTTCCGCTTAAAACTTTGATGATCAAAATAGATCAAGTCCGGCAAGGGTAAACCCTTGTTTGAAGTTGGATACTCAGGTACCTATTGTACCGTATCCCGGCCAGTTGGGCAAATATGCAGTCTTTCCTTCACCGTCCGAATGTGATACCATTGTCCCGCTGGAGGTTGGGAATGGAATACCGGACTGTCCTTCATGAATCCCATATCGAGACCGTTGTGAACAAATCGCGCTTTTTGGCCTGTGCCTGCCACACACCTGATGAAGAGAGCGCTCTCGCCCTGATACAAAATGCCCGGGACCGCTACCCCGACGCCACCCATCACTGTTACGGCTATATCGTGGGAGAGGGGGGCAATACCGTGCGGTTCAGTGACGACGGAGAGCCCGGCGGGACCGCCGGCATGCCCATCCTGCAGGTGATCCAGATGAGGGGCATGCGCAGCGTGACCGTGGTGGTGACCCGGTACTTCGGCGGGATCAAGCTGGGGGCCGGGGGACTTGTCCGCGCCTATGGGGGCGCGTCCGGGGAGGCCCTTGACGCGGCGGGACTGGCCGAGGTTTTGACCTGCCCCAGCGGACGGCTAGAGATCGAGTACGGCGATTACGGGGCTGTCGCGCACTGGCTCACCGAGCAGGATATCCCTGTCGCCTCCGTCGACTACGGGGAGCGCATCGTAGCCGATGTCACGGCCATCCACGGCTGGGAGAGTATGACGGGGCAGCTTGCGGATCTGACCGCCGGACGCGTTCATTGCGAGCGGACCGGCACCACAGAGCATACACGTCCCCTGGATAGAGAATAAACCATGCAGATAGATATACCCTGGACAGAAAAAATACTGATCATCGCGGGCCATTACGGCAGCGGCAAGACCGAGCTTTCATTGAATCTCGCCTTCGCCCACGCGGGGGAGGGGATTACCCTGGTGGACCTCGATATTGTGAATCCCTTTTTCCGGGCCAACGAGATGCGGGCCGACCTCACAGAGGCCGGGGTACGGGTATTGGCCCCCACCTTCGCCAACACCACCGTGGACGTCCCCAGCCTCCCCGCCGACATATTGTCCATATTCGTGGATGAGCGCCGGGCCATCCTGGACGTGGGGGGCGATCACGCAGGCGCCCGGGCCCTGGGGCAGTACCGCCGCCATATTGATAAAGCCGGGTATTCGTTCTGGATGGTGGTGAACGCCCGCAGGCCCCTGACCCGCACACCTGCCGAGATTTCCCAGATGGCCAGGGATATTGAAGCGACATCAGGACTCACCGTCACCGGCCTTGTAAACGCCACCAATCTGGGAGATGAGACCACCGCCGATATCATCGGCGAGGGGCTTGGCATCACCACGGAGGCGGCCCATACGCTCAGTGTCCCGGTGATCGCCAGCGCGGGACTTCCGGAATTCCAGGAGGACTTTTCTCCCTTCATCCCCATCCGGCGGTATTTGAAATTACCCTATTGACACTTTGCGGGAACGGTCCCGCGCGTATTTATAGTTAGTTCATTCGTATTGGAGGTAAGTATGGCAAAGGTAACATTTGACGAGGAGCGGTGCAAGGGATGCGAGCTCTGCACCACGGCGTGCCCCAAGGACATCGTCGTGATGGCGGCAGCCAGGATCAATTCCAAGGGCTATCATCCCGCCCAGGTAACCGATATGGCGGCGTGCACCGGGTGCGCGGCCTGCGCCCGGATCTGCCCCGATGTGGTCATCGTGGTGGAGCGATAGGAGGTGGACGGAATGGAAAAAGTACTGATGAAAGGCAATGAAGTCATCGGCGAAGCCGCCATCCAGGCGGGCTGCCGGTATTTCTTCGGATACCCCATCACCCCCCAGAACGAGCTCCCCGCCTATATGGCGCGGCGGCTCCCCCAGGAGGGCGGGGTATTCCTGCAGGCGGAGAGCGAGATTTCCGCCATCAATATGGTTTACGGCGCGGCGGGGGCCGGGGCCCGGGTGATGACGAGCTCTAGCAGTCCCGGCATCAGCCTCAAGCAGGAGGGCATCTCCTATATCGCGGGGGCCGAGCTCCCCTGTGTGATCGTCAATATCATGCGGGGCGGACCGGGCCTCGGCGGCATCCAGCCCGGTCAGGCCGACTATTTCCAGGCCACCAAGGGCGGCGGCCACGGGGACTACCACCCCATCGTGCTGGCTCCCAGCACCATCCAGGAGCTGGCCGACCTGGTGATGGAGGGGTTTGACCTGGCCGATGCCTACCGCAATCCGGTCATGGTACTGGGGGACGGGATGCTCGGGCAGATGATGGAGCCCGTGTCATTCGGCGGATACCGGGGGCGGACGCTCCCCCCCAAGGACTGGGCCACCACGGGCAAGACCCCCGACAGGGCTCCCAATATCATCAATTCACTCTTCATCGATCCCCAGGAGCTGGAAGACCGGGTCCTGCACATATACGAAAAATACGAGACTGTCAAGGCAAACGAGGTCCGCTGTGAGACCTACCGGTGCGAAGACGCCAAGATCATCATCGCCGCCTACGGCACCATGGCCCGGGTGGTGAAAAACGTCATCGACCGGGCGGCCGCCGAGGGCGTCAAGGTCGGCCTGATCCGGCCCGTTACCCTCTGGCCCTTTCCCTACGATGAGTTTGCCGAGTGGGCGGCGAAGCCCCATGTCAAGGCCTTCCTCTCGGTGGAGATGAGCATGGGCCAGATGGTGGAGGACGTCCGCCTCGGGGTCAACGGGCAAAAGCCCGTGCATTTCTACGGGCGCACAGGCGGCATGGTCCCCGAGCCGGAGACCATACTCGCAGAGATCAAGAAAATAGCGGGAGGTGAGTGAGATGGCTGTGGTATTTGATAAACCCAGGGCATTGACGGATACGCCCTTCCATTACTGCCCCGGATGCACCCACGGCATCGTCCACCGGCTGGTGGCCGAGGTCATCGACGAGCTGGACATCCAGGAAAAGACCATCGGGATCGCTCCGGTGGGATGCGCGGTCTTCGCGTACAATTATTTCGACTGCGACATGCACGAGGCGGCCCACGGCAGGGCCCCGGCGGTGGCCACCGGCATCAAGCGGGTGCTCCCGGACAATGTGGTGTTCACCTACCAGGGGGACGGGGATCTCGCGTCCATCGGCACCGCCGAGATCGTCCACGCCGCCACCCGGGGGGAGAAGATCACGACCATATTCATCAATAACGCCATATACGGCATGACCGGGGGGCAGATGGCCCCGACCACCCTGCCGGGCCAGGTCACCACCACGTCTCCCTACGGACGGGACACGGAGGTGGCGGGACACCCGGTCCGGGTCAGCGAGATGCTCTCCACATTGGATGGCGCGGCCCATATCGAGCGGGTCTCGGTCCACGACGTGCCCCATATCATCAAGGCCAAGAAGGCGATCAAGAAGGCGTTTACGTGCCAGATCGAGGGGAAGGGATTCAGCCTCGTGGAGGTACTTAGTACCTGCCCCAGCAATTGGGGGATGACCCCCCAGGAAGCCATGGATTGGGTACGGGACAATATGATCCCCTACTATCCTCTGGGCGTCAAGAAGGAGGTGGAGGCATGACCCATCAGATCGTCATCGCCGGATTCGGCGGCCAGGGCATCATGACCATGGGCCAGCTGCTCGCCTACGCCGGGATGCTGGAGGGGAAGGAAGTCTCCTGGCTGCCCTCCTACGGCCCCGAGATGCGGGGCGGCACCGCCAACTGCCACGTGATCATCACCGACGAGGGGGCGGTGGGCTCTCCCATCGTCACAGACGCCACGGCGGTCATCGTCATGACCCGGCCTTCTCTGGCCAAGTTCGAGCCCTTGACAGTCCCCAAGGGGCATCTGCTGATCAATTCCTCCCTGATATCGGACAAAAGCAAAAGGGAGGATATCGAGGTGTTGTATGTCTCCGCCAATGAGATCGCCGATGAGATGGGGGACACCCGCGTCGCCAATATGGTGATGCTGGGCGCCTATCTGGCAAAGACCGGAGCGGTCGCGGCAAAGAGCATTGAGGGGGCGCTGAAAAAGGCATTTGGGGAGAAAAAAGCGGATCTGATTCCCCTCAATATGGAGGCGCTGAAGAGAGGCGCGGACTGCGTATCGGCCTAGACTGGCATTCGTATTCCAAAGACACCGGGCGGCATCGTCCGGTGTCTTTCTGCACGTGAACAGTATCACGGCGCGCATATGGTTTTCCGATGACCCCGTAGGGCCCGATGCCCCATCGGGCCGTTATATTTCGCCTTTGATCGTCTATCAAGTAGGGAACAACCTCCGTGTTGTTCCATCTTCTCCCGCCGGAAACCACTCTTCCGATGCCCCATCGGGCCGTTATATTTCGCCTTTGATCGTCTATCAAGTAGGGAACAACCTCTGTTGTCAAGTCCACATGGTATACAGTTTGGCCGGGTACATGGTATACAGTTTCAGTGCAGCCTATAGATCTTCTTAGATACAAAAAGCCGCTCCCGTAGATCGATTTTTGCTATTTGGAATCTTCCA
>Ga0207799_100363_pt1 | contig 20175 bp, 13 predicted proteins | sample TtanPargueraPR_4_FD_187742 | JGI IMG/M metagenome (GOLD analysis project Ga0207799, IMG submission 187742) | Aerobic enrichment media microbial communities from Bioluminiscent Bay, La Parguera, Puerto Rico - Tt and M2 (SPAdes) | ecosystem: Environmental > Aquatic > Marine > Unclassified ...
CCAAACCTCGGACGTGTCCGAGAGATCGGATACGCCGAGCACGCCTTCCGGTGCCTCGAAACCGCAAAAGCATATGTCGCGGAAAATCTCAACAAGAACGACGAGCCCGCGTACCTCCGTAAGAACTGATCGGCCGAAGAAGAAAAGCACGATGCAGTCGATGCCGGAAAACGTCTTGCCGCCCCGCTTGGCGAATGTCCGTCCCCCCATCCAGGGCGCCACGATCCTGGCCGGAACCATCGCCGATCCGGTCGCCCATGTCAGGGCGCCGGAATCGATGGGCACTTGGTTCACCGAACGCGGCATCGACGCGGTATGGCTGCCGTTCCACGTCCGGCCGGAAGGTCTCGCGGTCTTTCTCGAAGGGTTGCGCGCGCTGAACAATCTCGCCGGCTTCACGGTGACCATGCCGCACAAGCAGGCGATCATCCCGCTGCTCGACGAGGTCAGCCCGCGGGTCGGGCGTTGCGGCGCGGCCAATCTCATCCGCCGCGAGGGAGACGGGCGACTGGTCGGGGACATCGCCGACGGCACCGGCTTCATCGCCGGGCTTCGCGCCAGCAAGGTTCCTCTCGCCGGGCGGACCGTCGCCCTGGCCGGTGCCGGGGGCGCGGGAATGGCCATTGCCTGGGCCATCGCCGAGCAAAACCCGGCGGCCATCGCCATCGCCGAGATCGACCGGCGGAGCCTCGACAGACTCGCCGCCAACGTCGTCAGCGCGTTTCCGCGGATCGAGGTCTCGCGCGGCTGGCCCGACCCCCATTCGATCGACGTCGCGGTCAACGCGACTCCCTGCGGCCTGCGCGCCGCGGATCCCCTGCCTTTCGATCCCGGAGACCTGCGCCGCGACGCCACGGTCGTCGAGATCATCATGAAACCCTCGGTGACGCCACTCATGGCCAAGGCCGCCCGCCTCGGCATGAAGGTCGTTCCCGGCCAGCGGATGCTCGACGGCCAACTGGGGATCTACGCCGAGTATTTGGGCCTTGGGGGCGGTCGCCGCCCCTGATTCCGGCCCCTCTTTTCCCACGTCTCTTCCCTTGGTCCGGCCTGTCCGCAGGCCGGACGCATTTTGCTTGAACGGCGAATGGCGGACCTGTTTAATTAACGATGAGGGCCGATAACGAAGAACAACGCATGGAATGTTAATTTCTGCCGGCCCAGGGGGGAGGCTATGCTGACCTTGCGGCAGATCGAGGTGATCCGGGCGATTATGGTGGCGGGCACGGTGAACGGTGCCGCCTCGCTTCTCAACGTCTCCGCCCCCGGTGTCAGCCGGGTGATGAAGCATGCGGAAAGCGTATTGGGCGTGCGCCTGTTCTCCCGCCGGCGAGGCCGATTCATCCCCACCGCCGAAGCGAAGGGCATCGTCGACCAGGTCAACGACATCTACCGGAAGGTTGAAAACCTCCAGCACTCCATCGATGCGCTCAAGCGCGGAACCTCGGTGGTGTTCTCTTTCGCCTCGGTGCCCAGCATCTCCCAGTTCGTGATGCCGCGGGCAATCAAGCGCCTGCGCGAGAAGTACCCGGACCTCCTGATGAATATCGACATCCTGAAGATCGAGGAGGCCATCGACTATCTGCTGTACCGGCGCGGCGAGGTTGTCGCCATGAGTTACCGCCTCGACCACCCCGGCATGACCTTCCACCCGCTGGCGAAGGGCGAACTGGTGGCCGTCGTCGCGGAAGACCACCCGCTGGCCGGCAGATCCGAGGTATCGGTCGGCGAACTCGCCCGTTTTCCCCTCATCGGCATCGATGCGCACGACCCTTACGGCAACATCATCGCCCGGGCCTTCACCGATAACGGCCATCCCTACGATCTCAATATCCAGGCACGGTTCTCCCACACCGTTCTGAGCCTGGTCCGGCAAAACCTGGGCGTCGCCGTCATCGACGAGTTCTCGGTCGCCGCGCCGACGGTCCAAGGGATTTCCCGCGTGCCGCTCGCCGAGTCTACCGCGTTCGAAGCCTACGCGGCGGTCAATGCCGACGTTCCGGAATCGCTCTTCGCCGGGGAGACGATACAAATTCTGCGGGAGGAGATGCAGGCGTCGGTCGACAACCGTCCCTGGCGTTGAGAATTAACTCAACGGCAAGGGTCTGGGCTTAATCGGTAATTGACGTTATTTTTCCTCGGGCAAATACTTCAATCTGCGGTCGAGCCTGGAAAGTCGGCCGCGTCGATAGACTGTCGAAAGTGATTTCACAAGTCCGTAGGGGGAGAAGGACGGAATCCGACAGCTTTTTCCTCGCCGAGCATACGGCCGGCGAGGAAAACCCGGTGACGACAACCCACAAACAATAAACACATAACGGGCCTATGCACCCCCAATGGGCAAAAATGTTGGATAACAGGGAGCTAACATGCATAAGAAACACTTCATTGGGGCCGTAGCGGCCCTGTCCGTGAGTGTCGCGGCCGGCACCGGCTCGGCCGCCGATTTTCCGAGCAAGGACATCCAGGGCGTGATCATGTGGGGCGCCGGCGGGGGTACCGACGTGGTCTCCCGTGCCGTTACCCCGATGGCCGAAGACGCGCTCGGCAAATCGATCGTCCTGGTCAACAAACCGGGCGGAACCGGCGCCATCGCCACCCTTTACGTCAATTCCCGGCCGTCCGACGGCCACACCCTGCTCTACGGAGCCGAGAACCCGCAACTCTACAAGGTGCTAAAGCTGGCCGAGATCGACTACGCCGACTTCTACCCGGTCAACGTCCTGGCGCGCGGTCTCGCGGTCATCGCGGTCAAGGCCGACGCCCCCTGGAAGACGCTGCCGGACCTCATCGCCGACATGCAGAAACGCCCAGGCGAAATCAAGATGGGCACGACCGGCATCGGCGGCCTGCCGCACACCATCGGATCGATGCTGAAGACGGTCATCGACTTCGACGCCACCGCCGTTCCGTTCGACGGCGACGGCCCCGGCACCACGGCCCTGATGGGCGGCCATGTCGACTTCTTCCCCGTGGCGCTCGGCGCGGCGGCGGAGCACATCAAGGCCGGCCGCGTGCGGGCGCTGGCCGTGGTCAACGACGAACCCGTCGCCAGCCTGCCCGGCGTGCCGCCGATCACCGAAGCCTATCCGGAATTCGCCAAGTATCTGCCCTGGGGGCCGTTCTATGGCGTGTTCGCGAAACGCGACATCCCCGACGACGCCAAGCAGGTTCTGACCGCCGCGTTCAAGAAGGCGGCGGATACGCCGAAATTCGCCGGCATGATGGAGAGCCGCGGCAACGTGATGATGAACATCTCCGGCGCCGAAGCGGATGCCTTCCTGAAAAAGTGGCAATCCGTGGGAACCTGGATTCTCCATGGCGTGGGCGCCACCAAGGAATCTCCCGAGAAGTTCGGTATTCCCAAGCCGTAAAGGCAACTCGGACTTCGGGTCCCGGCCGATCAGCGGGACCCGATCTTGTTCCCGACAAGAATAAAGGAAATACGTAATGACTCGGCGCCTACGTCCCGGCGAGAGAATATTCGGCTATGCGATGTTCCTGTTTAGCCTGTTCCTTTTCTACCACGCCTACCAGATCTCGGGCTTTTCCAGCATCAGCTCGGCCGGCGCCTGGCCCTTGGCGGCGGCCGGCCTGATGGCGCTCTGTTCCGCGGCCATCATCGTCCAGAACCACAGGATGGAAAGCGCATGCACCGGCGCGCGCGAGGAGATACACCAATTCGGCAAGGATATCCTGCCGCCGCACCCCCTACTCGGCTATCTGGCGATCATCGTCGCCTACATGCTCGTCCTCGAACCGCTTGGCTTCAACATCAGTTCGTTCCTCTTCCTGTTCGGGTCTTTCTGGTACCTGCACCGGAGAGGGATATTCCTGACGCTCGCGCTGAGCTTCGGCACGGTCATCGCGACCTATGTCGTCTTCCGGGTGCTCTTCAAGGTGATCCTGCCGGAAGCGGAATGGCTGGACCTGAGCGCCCTCGGGCTGGGGGGCTGAACCATGGAAGCCTCCGCCCTTTCCTACTTCCTGATGGCTTGGACCGATCCGTACCTGATTTTCCTGATCGCCGTCGGCACCTTCGCCGGAATCTATGTCGGGGTCATTCCCGGCCTTTCCGTCACCATGGCGGTGTCGATCCTGATCTCCTTCACCTTTTCCTGGGACGTGAACGAAGCCCTGGCCATGATGGCCGGCGTCTTCCTCGGCGGAGTCTACGGCGGATCGCGCACCGCGATCCTGCTCAACATCCCCGGGGCGCCGGCCGCCATCGCGGCCGGGTTCGACGGCTATCCGCTCGCCAAGATGGGGCTGGCCGGCATGGCCATCGGCGTGTCCACCACCGTTTCCTTCTTCGGCGCGCTCTTCGGGATCGCCGTGCTGGCGGTGGCGGCGCCGTTCATTTCCGAGTTGGCCCTGGACGTCGCGCCACGCGATTACCTGCTGCTCGCCGCGCTGGGGTTGCTGCTGATCGGCGCCCTGTCCGGTGAATCCCTGGCCAAGGGCATGTTCGCGGGCGCACTCGGCATCCTCATCGGCATGGTCGGGCTCGACCCGATCACCGTCGAGCCCCGGATGACCTTCGGCACCACCGCGATGATGGGCGGCATCCACTACGTGACCGCGATGATCGGCTTCTTCGGCGTGTCCGAGGCGCTGGTCCAGGTCCGCAACCTGGACAAACGGGTCATCAAGCAGAAGGTGGACAAGATCCTTCCGTCGTGGAACGTGATCCTGAAACACCTGCCGCTGTCGCTGCGCTGCTCGTTCATCGGCACCATCATCGGCGCCCTGCCCGGCACCGGCGGAGACATCGCCGCGCTGCTCGCCTACGGCCACGCGGCACGCTCGGTAAAGAAGCCTTCCAAGCCGTTCGGCAAGGGAGCGATCGAAGGCATCATCGCCCCCGAATCCGCTTGCAACGCGGCGGTCGGCGGCGCCTACATCCCGATGCTGACGCTCGGCATTCCGGGCGACGCGGTAACCGCCGTCCTCATCGGCGCGCTCTACATCCACGGTCTCAAGCCCGGTCCGATGCTGATGATCGAGACGCCGCACCTGTTCTGGTTCACGGTCGGCAACCTGGTGCTGGCCGCCTTCTTCATGCTGATCTTCGGACTGACCGGCATCCGGGCCTTCGCCAAGATGGTCGAGATGCCGCCGGCGCTTCTGATGCCGATCATCGTCATCCTGTCGGTCGTCGGCACCTACTCGATCCAGAACAGCCTGACCGACGTCTACTGGATGCTCGCTTTCGGCATCTTCGGATACTTCCTGAAGCGCTACGGCTATCAGATCGGCCCGATCATCCTGGGGGTGATCCTCGGGCCCATAATGGACATCAACTTCCGCCGGGCCATCCTTTCGACCCGGGGCGATATCGGCGAATTCCTGCTCGAACTCGTCACCCACCCGATATCGCTGATCCTGGTGATCACCATGATCCTGCTGCTAATCGCCCAGACCCCGGCCGGGCAACGCTTTACCGCCCGGCGGAGATTGAAAAAGGAGGCGGCCAACATCGAATAGGCCTGAATCTCCAGCCGATACAAAAGCGCCGCCGTGTAAACGGCGGCGCTGTCGTTTCGGGCGGCTCTCGTCCCCTTAGTCGGCCGGACGGGGCTGGAGCGGCGGTTCGACCTCGTTGGGGATCGGGCAGACGTAGGGGACGCGGGAGACGCGTTTCTGGTGGTCCGCCTTCGCCGCGGCGATCAGGTCCTTGTCGATCAGGCAGTCAACGGCGGTGGCGGCCATCGCCTTGGCGGCGCGGACCATGCCCTTGTGGGCGGCCGGCGACTTGCCCTGCGCCGTCCACTGCCAGGAATGGCCCGGCGTCCCGATCGCCAGGGTCGCACCCCAGAACTGCACCATCGGCACCACCCAGCTGACGTCGCCGAGATCGGTCGATCCGATCATCGGCTCGCCCCGGACATTCAATGGAATGGCGTCCTGATGCAGCGGCTGGCCGTTGCCCCGTTCCACGCCGACCCGGCGGTAATCGGTATCGATGTCCTCGTCGGACAGGGTGGCTTGAATCTTACGGGCATACTCGAAGTCGGCTTCGTCGAACGGCGTCGGGCCGAGCGCCTCCAGGTTCCGGTAACCGGCCTCCTCCATCGGCGTGTTGCCCAGCAGGTTCGATACCGCGCTGAGCACGGTGACCTTGACCTCGGTCTCGGTCATCATCGCCGCGCCCTCGGCGACCTTCATGACCCGCTTGTTCAGCGCCAGCATGCCGGGCGTATCGGTCGAGCGGACGGCATAACGGACCTTGGCATATCCCTGGACGACGTTCGGGGCGCTGCCGCCGCCGTCCATCATCGCGTAATGGATGCGGTCGCCGCTCGGCATATGCTCGCGCAGATAATTGACGCCGACGTTCATCAGTTCCACCGCGTCCAGCGCGCTCCGGCCGAGATGCGGCGCCGCCGCGGCATGGGACGACCGGCCGAAGAACTCGAAATCCATCCGGGTGTTGGCCAGCGACAGGGCCGGATCGATGTAGTTGAACGGCCCCGGATGCCAGGAGATGGCGATATCGACATCCTCGAACGCGCCTTCGCGCACCATGAACGCCTTGGCCGCGCCGCCTTCCTCGGCGGGACACCCGTAGTAGCGGACACGCCCCTCGATCCCCTCGGCCTCCAGCCAGTCCTTGACCGCGGTGGCGGCGAGCATGGCACCCGCGCCGAGCAGGTTGTGGCCGCAGCCATGCCCGTTGCCGCCCTCGGCGACCGGGCATTTGTAGTCCAGACCGGCCTGCTGGCTCAGCCCCGGCAGGGCGTCGTATTCGCCCAGGATGGCGATCACCGGCCCGCCGCTTCCGGCCTCGCCCATCACCGCCGTGGGAATGCCCGAGACTTCTTCGGTGACTCGAAACCCCTGCTGGCGCAGCACCTCGGCGTGAAGGGCCGCCGAACGGTATTCGGTATAGGCGATTTCCGGCGAATCCCAGACCCGGTCGGAAAGATCGGTGAAGACGTCTCTTTTCGCGTCGACCAGGGGCCAGACGGTGGCGTTTTTTTCCATGGGGGGCAGTCCTGTCTCTTCCTCTGTGGTTCGGTGAGCTTCCGACGATAACCGCCGTCAGCCCAAAACCGTCGCGGCCCAGGCGGGCCAACAGTGCGGCAAAGGCGTCACATTTTCTGCGCGGATGCTGGAAGGCAGGTAATCCGGGAAAACGCGGCGGACGTCTAAGCGACGTCCGGCGAGTTTAGAACCTGTTCAATAACAAGCAATCATGAAAAATACTTCCGTCACTCGACGAAAGGTGGTGGCCGGTCCCATTCCGGCCGCGGTGGATTGGCCTCGGGCGCGATTTCGACGAGACAACTGCTCCCGTTCGTCCCCTGCGACAGGCTGGACGCCGCCACATCGGGCACCAGGACATTCGGGTTGCCGTGCAGGTCCAGCGGTGCTTCGGCCGCCGGGTCGTCGGGGTCGTACCAGGCCCCGGTCGCCAGGATCGCGACGCCCGGGCGCGCTTCGTCCGACAGCCGGGCGGCGGCCAGACAAGTGCCCTGGTCGTTGAACAACCGGACGATCTGCCCATCTGCGATCTCCCTCGCCGCCGCGTCCACCGGATGGATCGTCACCGGCGCCCGGCCATGGCGTTCGTCCGACCGGCCGACCGAGGTCTGGCCAAGCTGCGAATGCAGCCGGTTATGCGGCTGCGGCGTCAACAGATGCAGCGGATAGCGCTTCGCCGCCGGGCTTCCCAGCCAGGACCGGGGCTCGAACCATTTCGCCTGGCCATGGCAATCGTCGTAGCCGAAGGAGGCGATCGTTTCGCTGAACAGTTCGATCCGGCCCGACCTCGTGCTCAACGGAACGGACTCCGGGTCGGCGACGAAATCGGCCAACGGGACGACCGGCACCGGCCCGCCCGCCAGGTCCACGTAGTCGGCGATCCCCGTCTCCTTCAGCTCTTCGAGTGGGGGAAGTTCCGGATGATTGCGGACATAGCCCTCGTAAATCCAGCGCACCCAGTCCTCGGGCGAACGCCCTTCGGTGAAATCCGCTTCGAACCCGAGCCGCGCCGCCATGCGCCGGAACACCTCGTGATCGGTCAAGGCCTCACCATGGGGCTCCAGGATCTTGTGGTTGTAGACGGCTTCGCAGCCCTGGCGGGAGATGCAGATGTCATTGCGCTCCAGACCGAGGCAGACCGGCAGGACCAAGTCGGCGTGGCGCGCCGTCGCCGTCCAATGGGTTTCGTTGACGATCACCGTCTCCGGCTTGCGCCAAGCCCGGCGGAGCCGGTTGATGTCGGGATGGTGATGGAACGGATTGCCGCCCGCCCAGTAGACGAGGCGGATATCCGGATAGGTCAGCCGCTCGCCGTCATAGTCAAACTTCCCACCGGGGGTCAGCAACATATCGGCAATGCGGGCGACGGGGATGAAGGTTCCGGCCCGGTTGTTCCCCTGCGGCAACGCCGGGCCGCGCAGGCGGGTGCCGTGGCGTCCGACCGGATTGGCGCTGCCCAAGCCGAAGGCGAGGCCGCAGCCCGGCCGCCCAATCTGGCCGGCCATCGCGGCGAGGGTCACGGTCATCCAGAAGGTCTGCTCGCCGTGTTCGGCCCGTTGCAGCGACCAGGCACAGGCGATCAGCGACGGTCCATCGGTCAGTTGCCGTGCGGCGTCTTCGATGCGATCCGCCGGGCAGTCGCAAATCGTCGCCGCCCAGGCCGGGGTCTTCTCCACGCCGTCCTGGTGCCCCATGACATAGGCCTCGGCGGCGTCGAACCCAGCCGCGCATCGGCCCAGGAATTCCCGGTCGGCCCGTCCCTCGCGGATGATGGTGTGGGCCATGCCCAGCATGAACGCCGTATCGGTTCCGGGGCGCAGGCGGATGTAGTCGGCATCGGGAAATTCCGGGATGTCTCCGCGGGTCGGCGAGACCACGATCAGCTTGCATCCGGCCTCGGCGGCGGCCTTGAGGGCGCCGGGCACCCGATGGCGGACGAAACCGCCGGATTCGACCTGCGTGTTGCGCAGGGGGATGCCGCCGAAAGCGAGGATCGTCGCGCCTGCCTGGGCGACCGACCCCCAGTCCGGCGCGCAGGCTGCAGGGTCGGAGAATTCCGGACCGAGGATGCGGCCAAGCAGCACGGAGCCCGCCCCGTAACTGTAGGTGTTCTTCGAGAAAGTGAAACCGCCGGCCAGGTTCATGAACCGCTTGAGCTGGCTCTGCGGATGATGGAACCGCCCGGCGCTGCCCCAGCCGTAAGACCCGGCGAAGATCGAGGAATTGCCGGAGTCCTTCCGGACCCGGTCGATCTCGGCGGCGGCAAGATCGATGGCTTCGTCCCAGGAAATCCGGACGAAGGGCTCGGCGCCACGCCGCCGCTCATCCGATGTGCCGTTGCGTCTTGCCTCCAGCCAGCCCTGACGTGCCGCCGGACAGGCAATGCGCAGCGGATGATCGGCCAGTTCGGCATAACCGCCCATCAACGGCGTTGGCCAGGGATCGGCAGCCGGTGGATCGAGCCGCAGACGGCCCTCCGCGTCGAGCGACGCTTCCGCCGTCCCCCAATGGGTCGCGATGGTTCGCCTTCCGGAATTGTCGTGATCAACTTCCGTCATGCCATACCCTTAATCTATCCGGTCCCGCTAAAAGCCATATCCTTCAAATCGGATACAATTTCAATCCCGGGAAAGGGCGGCCACCGGATCGAGTTGGGAGGCGTTGCGCGCGGGCAGATAACCGAAGACCACGCCGATCAGGCTGGAACACAGGAAGGCGGTGACGATCGAGGTCGTCGAATAGACCAGGCTGAAGCTCGATCCGATGGCGCTGAACACGACGCCGAAGCCGAGCGCCAGGCCGATCCCCAGAAGGCCGCCGATCAGGCAGACGAGAACCGCCTCGATCAGGAACTGCTGCAGGATGTCGCTCTCGCGGGCGCCGACCGCCATGCGGACGCCGATTTCGTTGATCCGCTCGGAAACCGACACCAGCATGATGTTCATCACGCCGATCCCGCCGACGATCAGCGAGATCACGGCGATGGCGGCGATCAGCAGGGTCATGGTCTGCGTCGTGCTGGTGATCGCCTTACGGATGTCGTCGGTATTCAGGATGAAGAAATCCTTCGTCCCGTGACGCCGGGTCATGAAGTCGGTGACCGCCGTCTCGGCCAGATCGGAAGACGTGTCGTCGCTGACCCGCACGGTGATGCTGCGCAGGGACGAATCCCCGAGAAACCGTGTCTGGACCGTCGTGTACGGCAGATAAAGGGAAAGGTTCTCGCTCGACCCGAAGCCCCCCTGCTGCGGCTCCATCACGCCGACCACCCGGCAGGGCACCGTCCCGATCAGGACGACCTTCCCGACCGCGCCGCCGTCGACGTCGGGAAACAGCGTCTTCCGGGTGTTTTCGTCGATGACCACGTCCTGGGTCCGCAACCGCACGGAATCGCTATCGAAGAACCGCCCCGAGGCCAGGGTCGCGCCCTTGGCCAGGAAGTACTGCTCGCCGACTCCGTTGACCAGGGCGTTCGCCTCGGTCGAGCCGAAACGCACCGTGGTGCTGGTCGAGACCGTGGGCGTGACGGCCGCGACGTAGGGCTGTTGGGCCAGCGCATCGGCATCGGAAACCACCAGCGTGTTCACCTTCGACGCCCGGACATCGCCGAAGTCCTTACCGGGGAAGATTTCCAGCGTATTGGTGCCGAGGCTGCTGATATTGGAAAGCACCTTCTGCTGCGAACCGGCACCCAGCGCCACCACGCAGACCACCGAGGCGATGCCGATGATGATGCCGAGCATGGTCAGGAAGGTGCGCAGCCTGTGGGCCAGCATGGAGCGCAGGGCCATGCGGAAGGCTTCGCGCAGCCGATCCCACATGCCCCGCCAGCGGGAACCGTGCCCCCGCGTTACCGGCTGTTCCGGTGTGCCAATATCTTCCGTCCCGCCTTCGGCGGCGGGCCGGTCGGAGACGATCTCGCCGTCGCTGATTTCGATGATCCGCTTGGCCCGTGCCGCGACCGACATGTCATGGGTAACGATGATGACCGTCTTCCCGTCGGCATTGAGTTCCTGAAGGATTCGCAGGACCTCTTCGCCGCTATGGGTATCGAGCGCACCGGTCGGCTCGTCGGCCAGGATGATGTCGGCGCCGTTCATCAGCGCGCGGGCGATGGAAACGCGCTGCTGCTGGCCACCCGAAAGCTGACCCGGACGATGCGTCGTGCGGTCCGACATGCCGAGCCGTTCCAATAGATGTCCGGCGCGCATTTGCCGGTCCTGCGATGCCTGACCGGCATAGATGGCCGGAACCTCGACGTTCTCGAGTGCCGTCAGTTCCGACAACAGGTGGTAGCGCTGGAAGATGAAACCGAAATGCTCGCGGCGCAGCTCCGACAGTTCATCCGCCGACAAGGCGGAAGTCTCGCGCCCGGAGATCCGGTAGCTCCCGGCGCTCGGCCGGTCCAGGCAGCCGAGGATGTTCATCAAGGTGGACTTGCCCGAGCCGGAGGCGCCGACGATGGCGACCATTTCGCCGCGTTCGATGGTCAGGTCGATGTCCTTGAGGACGGTGACCTTCTGCTCGCCGGCGGGAAACTCGCGGCGCAGGCCCCGGAGCTCAATCTGGGAAGGCGCCATCGGCCTAGAACCCCATCGGCGGCGGACCGCGGCGACCGCTGGACTCCGATGCCTGAGCGCTCGCCGTCGCCTGTCCGATGACGACGCGCTCGCCCTCCCGCAAACCGGACTTCACCTCGGCGGCGATCTTGTTGTTGAGGCCGACCTCGACGCCGCGGCTGGAAACCTTGCCCTCGCCGTCGGCGATCCGCACCGTGTATTTGCCGTCGCGATCCTTGGCGCCGAGCGCCGCCGACGGGATGGTCAGCACATCCTTGGCGCTGCCGAGGACGATATGGACCTCGGCGGTCATGTAGGTGCGCAACCGTCCGTCCGGGTTCGGCACATCGAAGATGCCGTTGTAGTAGATTGCCTCGGAGGACGACGAGGACGAGCTGCTGCTCGACGAGCTGGACGAGGTGACGCTGCTGTCACTGGTGATGGATTCAGGCGCCGGTTCGATGGATTCGAGGGTTGCCTCGTAGCGCCGGTCCGGGTCCCCGAGGATCGTGAAATAGACCGGCTGTCCCGGTTTCACCTTGACGACATCGACCTCGGAAATCTCCGCCCGGACGGTCATCGTGTCGAGCTGCCCGAGAATGACGATGGTCGGTGTCGACTGGTTGGCGTTGACCGTCTGGCCTTCCTGGTTGACGACGGCCAGCACCGTTCCGTCGATCGGCGCGGTGATCCGCGTGTAACCCAGGTTGGCTTCGGCGGTCTCCACCGCCACTTGCGCCTCGATGATCTCGGCATCGAGCGCCTCGATCTGGGCCTTCGTCGTATCCACCTCGGCCTGCGCGGACTCCAGGTCCGCCTGGGACACGGCCTTCTGCTTGATCATCCGCTGCTGGCGCGCGAGCGTCTGCTCGGCCTGGGTGAGGGTCGCCTTCTTCTCCTCCCGCTGCGCCCCGACGTTGGCCAGCGCCGCCTTGGCCGTGCGCAAGTCGTTTTCCTGGGTGACGGAATCGATCTCGGCGATAACGTCCCCCGCCTTCACCGTGTCGCCGAGCGCCGCGTTCAGCGAGGTGATGCGCCCGGAAACCTGGGCGCCGACGGCGACCAGCTTGACCGGCTTCAGGATACCGGTCGTCAGCACCGTCTCCTCGACATCGCCGCGCACGACCGGAGCCGTCATCAGTTCGGACGGCGGCGGGGAAAAATACCCGCCGACAGCGGCGAATGCGGCTCCCGCAACGAGAATTCCGGCGACAATGGCCAATAGTGTTTTGCGTTTCATCACTTCTTGCTTCGATCAAGCCGATACGTCGAGGGCGAGCTTCTCCGTTCCGGCCCAAAGGGGCCGGTCGTCAAAGAGCCGTCTTATCGGCGGCGGTCGTGAAAAATGGAGCCTCAGTCGGAGATGACGTGCGGCCCCATATCGGTATCCTGAACCTCCGGCTTGGAGGCGTCGATCACGCCGTCCCAGCCGCCGCCCAGCGCCTTGTTGAGCGAGATATAGTCCGTCGTGATGGCGACCCGGCTTTGGATCAGGGAATCTTCGGCCGAGTAAAGCGACCGCTCGGCATCGAGCACGTCGAGGAAACTGGATGCGCCGGTCTGGTAGAGGGACCGCGAAAGGCGCGCCGCGTCCCTGTAGGCATCCGCCGATTCCCCCAGCTTGTCGTTCTTGATCTGCTCGCGATCCAACGAAATGATCGCGTTTTCCACATCTTCGAGGGCCGTCAGCACCGAGGACCGAAACGCCAGATAGTACTGATCCCGCGCCGCCTGCGCGGCTTCCACGGCAGCCTTCAACTGCCCCCCGTTGAAGAGGGGAAGGCTGAGACTGGGCCCGATCGACCAGCCGATCGACGAATTTTCCGTAAGGTCGCCGATGCGCGCCGCAGAGGTCGCGATGCTTCCCGTCAGGCTGATGTTCGGATACCGCGCGGCCTCGGCCTCGCCGATCCTGGCCGTGTACTGGGCAAGCTGCCGCTCGGCCAGACGGACATCGGGGCGCGAGCGCAGGATATCGGCGGGAACGCCGGTCGGCATCGGCAACGGGGGGACCGGAATCTCGACATGACCCTGCATCCGCTTGGTCAAGGCCACCGGGTCTTGGCCGGTCAGAACGCTCAAGCGATGAACCGCCTCGGCATACGACACCTCGAGCGTCGGGATATCGGCCTCGGTGCTGCTCGCCTGCCCGATGGCATTGGCCACGTCCACCGCCGAGGAGGCGCCGGCCTCGAACTTGTTCCGGGTCAGATCCGCCGTTTCGCGCTGCGACGAAGCGGTGCGCCTGGCCAGGTTGATCCGCGCCTGATAGCCCCGGGCCTCCACATAATAGGAAGCGACATCACCGATCATGGTCAGGAGCGTATTGCGAAGATCCTCCTCCGCCGCGTCCATGCCGTATTTGGCGGCCTCGACGGCCCGCCGGTTGGCGCCGAACAGATCCAACTCCCAACTGGCGTCGAAACCAGCCTCGAAATCGTTGCCGTAGACCGTCTTGCCGCTCGAACTGGACTGGCTGCGGCTACGCGTCGCGGAGGCGCTTCCATCGACCGTCGGCAGGAGGGCGCCCCCCGCCTCGCGGTAATTCGCCCGGGCCTCGCGGATCGCCGCCTTGGCGGTAGCGACGTCGAGGTTACCGCTGACGGCCTGCTCGATGAGATCGTTCAGCAGCGGGTCATTGAGCCGCTTCCACCACTCCGACAGTTCCGGCGGCTTGGAAACGGCCGCCTGCTGCTGCTTCTCCGGCCCCCAATGATCGGGCAGGAAAATGGACGGCATCTGGTAATCGGGCCCAACGGCGCAGCCCGAAAGCCAAGCGGTCATGGCGGCGAGGGCCACGCCCCGGAACGCCCGGGGCACCGATATCGAACGCAAAGGAGAACTAAGCACTAAACTGGTCATGTTTCTTATGTTCCATCGGAAGGCCACTATGCAGAAGGGCCCGTCATTCTGAATTTTCCGCCACAGCCTCGCCCCCGCTGGCCGGCACGGCCTTGCCTTTGAAGATTCTGCGGATCGCCACGAAAAGCAGCGGGACGAAGAAGATACCGAGCACGGTCGCGGCGATCATACCGCCCATCACGCCGATGCCGACAGCATTCTGGGCGCCGGAACCGGCTCCGGAGGCGATGGCCAAGGGCAGGACGCCGAAGATGAAGGCGAGCGAAGTCATCAGGATCGGCCGCAACCGTTGCCGGGCCGCCCCCAGTGTCGCTTCGACCAACCCTTCACCGGCCGCCTGCCGCTCCAACGCGAATTCGACAATAAGGATGGCGTTCTTGGCCGCCAGGCCGATCGTCGTCAACAGGCCCACCTTGAAGTAGACATCGTTGGTCTGGCCGAACAGGGAAGCCGCGAGCAAGGCGCCGAGGATACCGACCGGGACCGACAGCATCACCGAGAAGGGAATCGCCCAGCTTTCGTAAAGCGCCGCCAAGCAGAGGAAGACGACCAGCACGGAAATCCCGTACAACGCCGTCGCCTGATTGCCGGACAACCGTTCCTGATAGGACAGGCCGGTCCATTCGACGCGGAAACCGGGGGGCAACTGTTCGGCCAGACGCTCGATTTCATCCATCGCCTGGCCGGAACTCGCCCCGGCACCCGCCTCGCCCTGGATCTCTACGGCGGAGGAACCGTTGAAGCGCTCGAGCCGCGGCGACCCGTAGGTCCAGCTTCCCGTGGCGAAGGCCGAGAACGGGACCATGTCGTCGTCGGAATTCCGCACGTACCAACGATTCAGGTCCTTTGGCTGCATCCGGAAGTCCTCGTCGGACTGCATGTAGACGGATTTCACCCGGCCACGGTCGATGAAATCGTTGACGTACGACCCACCCCAGGCCGCGGAAAGCGTGGAGTTGATGTCCGACAGATCGACGCCGAGAGCACTGGCCTTATCCTGATCGATATCGACGTGATACTGCGGCGTATCTTCCTGGCCGTTCGGGCGCGTATTGGCCAGCAGCGAGCTTTGCGCGGCAAGCCCCAGAAGCTGGTTCCGCGTGGCGATCAGGGCTTCGTGCCCCGCGCCGTTCAAATCCTGGAGATAGAAATCGAACCCGTTGGTCTGTCCCATTCCCGAAATGGCCGGCGGCGCGAGGACGAAAATCTGTCCGTCCTTGATCTGCCGCAAGGCGCCCATGGCCCGGCCGGCGATGGCCTGCGCGGACATCGCGGGATCGGCCCGTTCCTCGAACGGTTTCAGCTTGACGAAAGCCATGCCGACGTTCTGTCCCTCGCCGCCGAAACCGAAGCCGGCGACATAGAAGACCGCTTCCACGGCGTCCTTCTCTTTGGTGTTGAAGTGCTCCTGCACCTCCGAGAGCACGCCCAAGGTCCGGTCCTGCGTGGCTCCCGGCGGCAACTGCACGATGGCCATCAGGACGCCCTGGTCCTCTTGCGGCAGGAAGGAACTGGGGAGATGGGTGAAGAACCACCCCACGGCGATCACGATCCCGAGGAACAGTACCAGGAACCGCTTGCTGCGTCCGATGATTCCGCCCGCGCCGCTGGCATAGGCCTGGGCCGTCCGGTCGAACGTCCGATCGAACCAGCCGAAGACTCCCTTCTTTTCCCCATGGCCGTGCGGACGATGCAGGATGCTGGCGCAAAGCGCCGGTGTCAGGATAAGGGCGACCACCACCGACAGCAGCATGGCCGACACGATGGTGACCGAAAACTGGCGGTAGATGACGCCGACCGAGCCCCCGAAGAAGGCCATCGGCACGAACACCGCCGACAGGACGATGGCGATACCGATCAGCGCGCCGGTGATTTCGCCCATGGACTTCCGCGTCGCGGCCTTGGCCGAAAGGCCTTCCTCCTGCATCACGCGCTCGACGTTCTCGACCACGACGATGGCGTCGTCGACCAAAAGGCCGATGGCCAGCACCATGGCGAACATCGTCAGCATGTTGACCGAATAGCCGAAGAACGAGAGCACGGCGAAGGTGCCGAGCAGCACGACGGGGACGGCGATGGTCGGGATCAGCGTCGCCCGGATGTTCTGCAGGAAGATCAGCATCACCAGGAAGACGAGACCGACGGCTTCGATCAGCGTCTTGACGACCTCGTGGATCGACAGTTCGACGAACGGCGTCGTGTCGTAAGGATAGGAAACCTCGACGCCTTCCGGCAGCGTCCCGGACAGTTGGTCGATGGCGTTCTTGACCCGCTCGGCCGTACTGATGGCGTTCGCCCCGGTCGCCAGCATGACGGCGAGACCGGCCGCGGGCACGCCGTTGTAGCGGCTGACGACATTGTAGCTTTCGGACCCCAGTTCGACGGTCGCGACATCGTTCAACCGGACGATCGAGCCGTCCGTATCGCTTTTCAGAATGATGTTGCGGAACTGCGCCGGCGTCTGGAGCCGGCTCAGCGCGGTGATCGTCGCATTGAGCTGCTGCCCTGTCCTTGAGGGCAAGCCGCCGAGCTGGCCGGCGGATACCTGGGTGTTCTGGGCCTCGATGGCATTGGCGACGTCGCTCGGCATCAACGAATATTTGGCCAGCTTGTCGGGGTTCAGCCAAATCCGCATGGCGTAGTTGCCGCCGAATATCTGCGTCTCGCCCACGCCTTCGAGCCGCCGGATGGTGTCGTTCAACGTACTGTCGATGTAGTCGCCGAGATCCGTCGAACTCAATTTCCCGTCGGTCGAAACGAAACCGACCACCATCAGGAAGTTGCCGGTCGATTTCGAGACCGTGATTCCCTGGCTCTGGACCGATTCCGGCAACTGCGACTGGACGAGTTGCAGCTTGTTCTGCACCTGCATCTGGGCGACGTCGGGGTCCGCATCGCTGGTAAAGGTCAGCGTGATGGTGGACCGCCCGGTCGACGTCGATGTCGAGTTCATGTAGTTCAGATGGTCGACGCCGGTCATGCCCTGTTCGATCACCTTGGTCACCGAATTCTCGACCGTCTGCGCATCGGCGCCGGAGTAGGAGGCGCTGATCCGGACGGAGGTCGGCGCGATCTGCGGATATTGGGAAATGGCGAGGCTTTCGAGCGCCGCCGCACCCGCCAGCATGATCACGATGGCGATGACCCAGGCGAAAACCGGGCGATCGATGAAGAAACTGGATAATTTGGACATTAGCGAGTCGGCTCCCGTCAGTCCGTCCGCACCGCGGAAGCCACTTCCTGCGTATCGGCCTCGGCGACGGGCTTGACCGGCAATCCGCTCGTGCTGCGTTCCCGAACCTCGCCCGTCGTCTCGTCGATGGTCACCTCGACCGCCGTCACGTCCTGCCCGACGCGGACGCGCTGGGTACCTTCGACGATGACCCGGTCACCGTCCTCGACGCCCGAATTCACCAGCCAGTTGTTCCCGACGTTGTCGCCGATCTCGAGCACCCTCTGCTCGACCTTGCCGTCCGCGCCGACGAATACGGCGACGGCCTCGCCCTTGGTGTTGTGGCTGACCGCCCGCTGCGGCACCAGGAAGCTGTTTTCGGCGACGCCCTCCTCGACGATCGCCCGGACATACATGCCCGGCAGCAGCAGCCGGTCCGGGTTGGGGAACTCGGCCCGCAGGATGTAGGTGCCGGTGGTCTCGTCGACACTCGCCTCGGCGAACTCCAGCTTGCCGTCCAGCGGATAGACCGTCCCGTTCTCCAGCTTCAACTTCACGCTGACATTGTCGCCGCTCAACTTGATCTTTCCCTCGTTCACGGACTGGATCAGGTTGAGGAGGTTGGTACTCGACTGCGTCACGTCGACGTTGATCGGATCGAGCGTCCGGATGGTGGTCAGGACGGTATCCTGATTGGCCGTCACCAGCGCCCCCGGGGTCAGCGACGATTTGCCGACACGGCCGGGGATCGGCGCCTTGATTTCGGTATAGGCCAAGTTGATCTTCGCCGTTTCGACGCTGGCTTTCGCCGCCGCGACATCGGCCTTGGCCTGGGCGAGCGTCGCCACAGCGTCGTCCAGATCCTGCTTGCTGATGGCCTTTTGCTTGATCAGCCCCTGGTAGCGCTCGACCTTGGCCTGGGCGCTCGGCACCGCGGCCTGGGCTTTCTGCAGGTCCGCGACGGCACTGTCATAGGCGGCCTGATAGGTCGCGGGATCGATCTTGTAGAGCGCCTCGCCGGCCTCGACCTCGCTGCCCTCCTCGTACAGCCGCTTCTGGATGATGCCGCTGACCTGAGGCCGCACCTCGGCGACCAAGGACGCGACCGTCCGGCCCGGGAGTTCGGCCGTGATGGTCACCGATTGCGGATGCAGCGTCACCACGCTGACCTCGACGGGCGGCGCGCTGGCCTGCACCCCGCGTTCCGCAGCGTCCTCCTCGAAACAGCCGGTCAGCGCGAAAAGTCCGAACAGGCCGAGCAGCACAGGGCCGAAAAACCGGAATCGGGGACGCCCCGTTCGAAAGCCTGAAGGCGTTGGGGCAGCCGGAACGGTCCCGAAAGAAAAAGTTGAGCGCAAGGGAGGGAACCTCTATTTAGGAAACTTCAAAGTACCTATATTGTTCGCAAGACGGCGCTGTCAATCCGATATGGGTGGCGAACGGTGGAAAACTAACACCTGTAATGTTTCTGTTGTATGTCCCCGAGCGATGTTTTGTGTAACCGATTGTTTCAGCCTGCAGCGAAAACGGACCCGGAAAGCCTCGTCAATTCCGAAAGAGGCGGAAAAAAGAAGACGAAGGAGCGATCATGGAGGATCACAGCAGCCAAACGAAGACGCGAGGGCGACCCAAAGTCGTCCCGGATGACGTCCAGGCCGCAAGAATCGTCCAGGAGGCTCGCGAGCTGTTCATCGCCGAGGGGTACGCCGGGACGACCATGGACGAGGTCGCGGCCCGCTGCCGGATATCCAAACGCACCTTGTACCGCCTGTTTCCCGGCAAGACGGAGCTGTTCACCGCGATCATCGAGGCACACCGGCAAAGCATGCTCGATCTCCCCGGCGACTATGACGACATCCCGCTCGACGTCGCTCTGGAGAAGATCTTCAAGGTCGACATCGATCCCGAAAAGGACCGGGAGCGGATGGCGGTTCTTCACTTCATCATCGTGGAAACACAGCAATTTCCGGAACTGCGCGATATCGCCCACCGCCAGGGCGGTGAAAGAGGGCTGGCCCTCCTATCGGAATGGCTAATCCATCAACAGGAATTGGGGCGCATCGCCATTGAAGACCCCACCAGCACCGCCGGAATCCTGATGGACATGATTTTCGGCGCCATCATCTTCAAAAAGCCGGGCGAATGGGAATTGAGAAGCCGGGAAGAGCGAACCCAACACATCCGCCGCTGCATCGGCATCTTCCTGGACGGCGTCCGGCCGCGCTGACCGCCTTCAGGGGAGCAAAGAGGCCGCTTCCCGGTCGCAAAGCAGTGTGACATTGGGATGCCGCCGCAGGGCCGAGGCCGGGCAATCGGGCCCCACCGGCCCCGTCAGCGCCGCCTTGATCGCCGCCGCCTTGCGAGACCCAACGGCGATCAGGACAATCTCACGGGCCTCCAGGATCGTACCGATGCCCATGGTGATGGCCTCGCGCGGCATCTCCTCCCCGGCTGGAAAGTCAGGCGCGTTGGCGATCCGCGTCGACTCGGTCAGGGGGACTATCCGGGTCCGGCTGTCGTGCGGCGATCCGGGTTCGTTGAAGCCGATATGGCCGTTTCCGCCGATCCCCAGAAGCTGCAAAGCGATGCCGCCCG
>Ga0207799_100364_pt1 | contig 20101 bp, 19 predicted proteins | sample TtanPargueraPR_4_FD_187742 | JGI IMG/M metagenome (GOLD analysis project Ga0207799, IMG submission 187742) | Aerobic enrichment media microbial communities from Bioluminiscent Bay, La Parguera, Puerto Rico - Tt and M2 (SPAdes) | ecosystem: Environmental > Aquatic > Marine > Unclassified ...
GCATGGCCCAGCAGGGTCTGGATCGCGCGCAGATCGGCGCCGCCTTCCAGCAGGTGGGTGGCAAAGGCGTGGCGCAGGGTGTGCGGCGTGACCTTGGTGGGGTCGACCCCGCCCGCGACCGCCAACTCCTTGACCAGCGCATAGAACCGGTGCCGCGTCAGATGCCCCTCCTTGCCGCGCGAGGGGAAGAGGAAGCGGCTGGCGGGCTTGCCCTGCGCCTTGGACGCCTCCTCGGTTTCGTCGCGCCGTTTCAGCCAGGCCGCCAGCGCGGCCTGCGCCGGGGGCGAGAGGGGGACCATGCGTTCCTTGCCGCCCTTGCCGCGGATCAGCAACATCCGCGGGTTGCCGCGGGCGGCGGCGACGGGCAGGCCCACCAGCTCGCTCACCCGCATGCCGGTGGCATACAAGAGCTGCATCAGGCAGGCGTTGCGCAGCGCGTCGCGGCCCTGCGCGACGGCCTCCAGCAGGCGGTCGACCTCGTCATGGGTCAGGGTCTTGGGCAGGCGCTTGGCCTTGCCCGGCCCCTTGATCTGCAGCGCCGGGTTGTCGCCGCGCCAGCCCTCCTCATAGGCGAAGCGGTAGAGCTGCCGGATCGCCGACAGCCGCCGGGCACGGGTGGCGCGCGCCAGCCCCTGCGCGTCGCACTGCACGAGATAGGCCTCGACATCCTCGCGCGTGGCGGTGGCCAGGTCGCGCCCATCCAGCCAGCCCGCGAAATCCTTCAGGTCGCGGGCATAGGCCAGCAGCGTGTTCTGCGCGGCGTCGAGCTCGGCGGCCTGCGCCTCGAGGAAGGTCTGGATCCAGCGGGCGGCCTCGGGCGTCATGCCGTGGGCTCCAGGATCACGATCTGCAGGGCGGCGCGGCGGGCCACGTCCTCCAGCCCCACGGCGCGCAGCAGGGCGACGCCCGCGGTCAGGTCGCCCAGATCGCCCACCGCCCCGGTGCCGATCAGTGCGATAGCGTTCAGCAGCGCCTCGCCCAGCCGGCCGCGTTCCAAAAGCGCGCTGAGCTGGGGCGGCGGTTCGGCCCCGGCAAAGGCCTCGGCCAGCGCGGCGGCGGCAGGGGTGGGCGGCTCCAGCCCCGACACGTCGCCCTTGGCAAGGCCCGCGAGGAACGCCTCTTGCGGGGTCGCGGGGTCGTGGGTGGCAGCGATCAGTTCGTAGCTGTTGGACAACAGGGCGATGCGGAAGGCCAGCGCGCGGGGCACGTCGGCCAGCGGCAGGCGCGCCAGCCGTTCGCCGTAAAGCGCGGCAAAGGGCACCTCCAGCCCGGCCTCCTCCATCGCGGCCCAGGCCGGGGGCAGGGCGCGCGCCACCGCGCCGGGATCGCCCGACAGCATGGCGACGTCAAACGCCTGCACCGCCTCGACCCGGTCCCAGACCCCGCCAGAGGCCGCCGGCATCCGCTCGGTATAGATGCCCAGCAGGCGGTTCTCGTCGATGGCGCCGCTGCGCGCCAAGCGCTCGGCCGCCTCGATCCGCGCCTTCCAGCCGGCGGTGAAACGCAGGTCGGACTGGGCAAAGGCCACAGGCAGGGTGGTGGTGGGCAGCGCCTCGCCGATGGCCTCGAACATGCGGAAGACCAGAGGGCTGGGATGGGTGGGCACCGGCAGGGGCGGCTCGCCCTCGAAGAGTTCGGGGTCGAGGAACCGGATCAGCAGCGCGTCCTCGGCCTCGGTCACGAATCCCAGCGCCTTGGCGGTGTCCAGCGTCAGCAGCGCGGCGTTCCAGTCGCCGCCGCGCGCGAGGCAGAAGATGCGCGCCGGGAAGGTGGGCGCGATATCGGGCGCGGCGCGCATGGCGGCGCAGGCGCGGTCCTCATGCCCGGTCAGCAGCGAGACGTCGAACCAGCGGCGGAACAGCTGGGCATTGGTGGGGCCGGCGCGCTCCAGCAGGGCCTGGGCCTGGTCCAGCGCCCCGAGCGCCAAGAGGGTGTCGAGCCGCGCCAGCAGAAGCCTCCCGTCCTCCTCGCTGCCCGCGGGCGGGTCGAGCTCGGCCAGCAGCAGGGTATAGAGCAGCCGCGCCGTGGCGGGCAGGCGCGGGGCGCGCTTGGCCTGGATCAGCCGAACCAACTCATCCGTATCGCTGTCGCCCCAGGTATCGGCGGGCAGGCCGGTGACGGCGGGCGGCAACAGCCCCACGGCATCCAGCCGCGGCCCGTCCAGCGCGGTGACGCTGATCTCCTCGGGCGCGGCGCCGTGCACGTCGTCGGCGCCGCGGGGCAGGGCCGCCGTATCCGGCTCGGAGACCGAATCCGACAGCCAGTCGATGGCCGACAGCGGCTGCTCGGCACCGGCCGGCCCGGCCAGCGCCGCGCCCAGGCACAGGGCCGCCGCCGCGCGTCTAGTCCACATCGAGGGTCACCGGCTCGCTGACCTCATGCCGTTCGGGCTCCATGTTGCCCAACCCCAAATAGGCGAATCCCGCCAGCCCGATCAGACCGAGGATTGCAAGAATGACGAGCGCCTTGAAAATCCGCCCCATAGAACTGCCTCTTTTTCTGTCCTGTCCTGCGCGAATGCCGCGCTTGTCACGATTATATATGGCATTTCCCGCAACTTCACGTCATTCAGGGGGCCGGCGGCGAAATCATGCAGGAGGGCGCCCGGTTTGGGCTGGCGGCTTAAGAAAACGATCGTGATGGTGGGCATGATGGGCGCGGGCAAAACGGCGGTGGGAACCGCGCTGGCCCGGCGGCTGGAGGTGCCCTTCCTCGACAGCGACGAGGAAATCGTAAAGGCCGCCAACATGTCCATCGCCGAGATTTTCGCACGCGACGGCGAGGCCTTCTTCCGCGAAAAGGAAACCCGGGTCATCGGCCGGCTGCTGGACGAAAAACGCGGCGTGCTTTCCACCGGCGGCGGGGCGTTCCTGTCCGAGCGGAACCGCACCATGATCTCGGAAAAGGGCGTGTCGGTCTGGCTGAAGGCGGATCTGGAGATCCTGTGGAACCGGGTGCGCCACCGCGACACCCGCCCGCTGCTGCGCACCGCCGACCCTTACCGGACTCTGGCCGACCTCTATGCCGCGCGGGTGCCGCTCTATGAACAGGCCGACCTGGTGGTCGAGGCGCGGCCGGACTATTCCGTCGAAGACATGACCGATGCCGTCATTGCCGCGCTGGAGACGCGGCCGGACGTGCTGGAAAGGACCTGAAGACATGCAGACCGTTCACGTGCCGCTGGAGGGCCGGGCCTATGACATCCGCATCGGCGAGGGGCTGATCGCGCGCGCGGGCGCCGAGATCGCGCCGCTGCTCAGCCGCCCCCGCGTGGCGGTGATCACCGACGAGACGGTCGCGGGCCTGCACCTGGACGCGCTGCGCGACGGGCTGGCCGCCGCGGGCATCGAGATGGTGGCGCTGGCGCTGCCGCCGGGCGAGGCCACCAAGGGGTGGGAACAGTTTTCCCGCGCCGTGGAGTGGCTGATCGAGCAGAAGGTCGAGCGCCGCGACATGGTCGTGGCCTTCGGCGGCGGGGTGATCGGCGATCTGGCGGGATTCGCCGCCGCCGTGCTGCGCCGGGGCGTGCGCTTCGTTCAGGTGCCGACGTCGCTGCTGGCGCAGGTCGACAGCTCGGTCGGGGGCAAGACCGGCATCAACTCACCCCTGGGCAAAAACCTGATCGGGGCCTTTCACCAGCCCAGCCTGGTGCTGGCCGATATCGGCATCCTGGGCACGCTGACGGCCCGCGATTTCCTGGCCGGCTATGGCGAGGTGGTGAAATACGGGCTGCTGGGCGACGCCGATTTCTTCGAATGGCTTGAGGCGAACGGCCCGGCGCTGGCCGCGGGCGACATGGAGGCGCGCGCCTACGCGGTGCGCCGCTCCTGCGAGATGAAGGCCGAGATCGTGGTGCGCGACGAGACCGAGCAGGGCGACCGCGCGCTGCTGAACCTCGGCCACACCTTCTGCCACGCGCTGGAGGCCGCCACCGGCTATTCCGACCGGCTGCTGCATGGCGAGGGCGTGGCGATCGGCTGCGCGCTGGCCTTTGAGCTGTCGGCGCGGATGGGGCTGTGCAGCCAGGAAGAGCCGTCGCGCGTGCGGGCGCATCTGGCCGAGATGGGGATGAAGAAGGACCTGGCCGACATCCCCGGCGACCTGCCCGGCGCCGGGGCGCTGATCGATCTGATGGCGCAGGACAAGAAGGTGCTGGACGGCAAGCTGCGGTTCATCCTGGCCCGGGGGATCGGGCAGGCCTTCGTCACCTCCGACGTCGACCGCGACGCGCTGCGCAGCGTGCTCGAGGAGGCGCTGGCCGCGCGCTGAGGCGGGGCCAGCTCAACCGCTTCGCGTGGGGATCATGCCCCCTCATTTGAAAACGATACTTCCGCTTCGGAGCGAAGGGCGGCGCCCGACCCTAGGTGGGCGCAGACAGCGCCCTACCGGGGGGAGGGTCGGGCGCTGCCCAGGCTGACGCCCGGGCAACATTACGGAACGAGATTTCCGCGCCACGCGCTTGTCTTCAAGGACGAAATCTACGTTTCCTGCCCGCTGACCACCATCAACTCGCCGATATTCTCGCGCGTGATGTAACCGACCATGCTGCCGTCGGTCGCGACCACCGCCACCGCCTGCGCGCTGTCCTGGAACAGCGCGTCCAGCGCATGATCCAGCCGCGCGGTCAGCGCCACCGTGGGGAAGGGGCCGCCCATGATGTCGCCCACATGCGAGGGCGGGTGTTCGCTGTTCAGCGCGGCGAAAAGGGCGTTGCGGGTCAGCAGGCCCTCGGGGCGGCCCGCGGCGTCGAGCACGGGAAATTCGTGCTGCGTGGTGCGGATCAGCGCGTTGCCGGCGGCCTGCAGGCTGTCGCCGCGGCTAAGCGACTCGTAGCTGGTGATCATCGCGTCGCGGGCCATCAGGTGCCGCGCGGCCGCGCGCAGCGCGACGTCCGACCGCTCTGCCGCCGCGGCCATGAAGATGAACACCGCGATCAGCAGCAGGATCGGGTTGCCGCCGGTCAGGCCAAGGAAGCCGAAGAGAAAGGCCAGGATCTGCCCCGCGCTGGCGGCCACGCGGGTGGCCTGCACCCGGTTCATGGTCAGCGCCAGCACCGCGCGCAGCACCCGCCCGCCATCCATCGGGAAGGCCGGCAGCAGGTTGAACAGCGCGAGGAACAGGTTCACCGCCGCCAGGCGCTCGAAAAAGCCAACGCCGGGGTCCTCGATCGCACTCAGCGCGGCGATCTGCGACTGCAGCCCGGTGACCAGGGTCAGGGCGGCCCAGATGACCACGTTGACGGCAGGCCCGGCCAGCGCGACGGCGATCTCGCGCAGCGGCTTTTCCGGCAGGCGTTCCAGCCGCGCCATGCCGCCGATGGGCAGCAGGGTGATGTCGGGCGTCTTGATGCCGTAGCGGCGCGCGGTCAGGACGTGGCCGAACTCATGCGCCACCACGCAGGCGAAGAGCGCGATGATGAACAGCACGTTCTGCGCCGCCGCCGCCGCGCCGCCCTCGGCATAGGCCACGGCCCCCACCCACAGCAGCAGCAGGAAGAAGGTGGCATGCACCCTCAGTTCCGAGCCGAACAGCCGGCCGATGGGAAAGGACCATGTCATCGCGGCAGCCTCCGCGCGCCGGGGGTTGCCTTAGAACGGGATCTCGTCGTCCAGATCCTGCGACGGGGCGGGCGCGCCGCCGCCATAATTCTGGCCGCCGCCCTGGTCGTAACCGCCCGACTGGCCGCCATAGCCGCCGCCCGAGCCATAGCCGCCCCCCTGGCCGCCGCCGCCTTCGCCGCGGCCGTCCAGCAGCGTCAGCTCGCCGCGATAGGGGCGCAGGACGATCTCGGTCGTGTAGCGGTCCTGGCCGGACTGGTCCTGCCATTTGCGGGTCTCGAGTTGGCCCTCGATATAGACCTTGGAGCCCTTGCGCAGATATTGCTCGGCGATCCGCGCCAGCGGCTCGGAGAAGATCGCGACCGAGTGCCACTCCGTCCGTTCGCGGCGTTCGCCGGTGTTGCGGTCCTTCCAGGTCTCCGAGGTGGCGATGCGCAGGTTGCACACCTTGCCGCCATTGGCAAAGGTCCGAACCTCCGGGTCGCGACCCAGATTGCCCACCAGGATTACCTTGTTCACCGAACCTGCCATGTCATGCTCCCCGAATCTGCGTGTGTCTGGTTCTAGGGTTACACCACCCCAATAGAGTTAATGGAAGGTCAAATCTCGCGCCGGCCGCGGCAAGAACCCGCCGGGGGTCTGGTGGGAATCGGCATTTGCGCTATATTGTTTCGGGATTTTTAGGGGGTTGGCCATGTTTGTGTTTCGGGTGTTGATCCTGGCCCTTGCGGGGGGCCTGGTCGCGGGCGCGGCGCTTGCCGACAGCTATGCGGTCAGTTCGAAATCCCGCGCCCGGCTGTTCAAGTCGCAGACGAAACTGCTGGATACGCGCCTGGCGCAGCAATATTCCAACTCGGTCCGGCTGCAGCCCAAGCCGGTGATCGCTCCGTCGAAATTCAACAGCTCGGCCTATGCCGGCAAGTATCGCGGGGAATACCTGCAGCTCGCGCGCACTGCGGCGGCGCTGCACAGCGTGCCCGAGGACCTGTTCCTGCGGCTGGTGCAGCAGGAAAGCGGCTGGCATCCCCGCGCCAAGAGCCACAAGGGGGCGATCGGCCTTGCCCAGCTCATGCCGGGAACCGCGCGCAAGCTGGGCGTCGACCCGCATGACCCGCGCCAGAACCTCGAGGGCGGGGCGCGCTACCTGCGCCAGCAATACGAGCGTTTCGGCAGCTGGCGGCTGGCGCTGGCCGCCTATAACGCCGGGCCCGAGGCGGTCGAGAAACACGGCGGCGTGCCGCCCTACCGCGAGACCCGGAATTACGTGCGCGCGATCTGGGGCAGCTAGGCGCGACATATTTCCGATGGAATTAGTCGGAAATATGCGCTAGCTCTCGGCCAAAGGGCGGCGGCCAAGAACGTGCGCCGCCGGTGAAGCCGGAGCAGATCCATGAATAACCTCCTCGCATCGGCCGTGCTGGCCGTCCTTGCGCTGTTGCCCCCGGCGGCTTGGGCAGGTGACCTTGTCTACGACACGCCCGAGGCGCTGGGAGAGGCGCTGTTTTTCGACGTCAACCTGTCGCGCGACCGCACCCAGGCCTGCGCCACCTGCCACAACCCCGATTTCGCCTTCACCGACCCGCGCGACACCGCGGCCGGGCGCGCCGTCTCGCTGGGCGATGATGGGCAGTCGTTGGGCGACCGCAACGCGCCCACGGCCAGCTATGCCGCCCTGACGCCGGAATTCCACCGCAGCCCCGCGGGCCTGTGGATCGGCGGGCAATTCTGGGACGGGCGCGCGGCGGACCTGGCCGCGCAGGCCGGCGGGCCGCCGCTGAACCCGGTGGAGATGGCCATGCCCGACAAGGCCAGCGTGGTGGCGCGGCTGGCGGAGAACCCGGACTACGTTGCGGCCTTCGGCTATCTCTATGGCGCGGGCGTGCTGGAGGATGCAGAGGCGGGCTATGCCGCCATGAGCGAAAGCCTGGCCGCCTTTGAAAAGACCGAGTTCTTCGCGCCGTTCGATTCCAAATACGACCGCTCCCTGCGCGGGGAATATCAGCTTACCCCCGAGGAGGAACTGGGCCGGCTGCTGTTCTTTTCGCAGCAGTTCACCAACTGCAACATGTGCCACCAGCTGGGCCCCGGCCAGATGGACCCGCGCGAGACCTTCACCAACTCCCAGCACCACAACATCGGCGTGCCGGTGAACGCAGCGGTCCGCGCCGCCAACGGCAGCGCGCCCGAGCACGTGGATCGCGGGCTGCTGGAAAACCCCGCGGTGGACGACCCCGCCGAGGCCGGCAAGTTCAAGGTGCCCACCCTGCGCAACGTGGCCGTCACCGGGCCCTACATGCATAACGGGGTGTTCCAGGACCTGCGCACGGTCGTGCTGTTCTACAACAAGTACAACTCCACCGATCCGGCGCGGCAGATCAACCCCGAGACCGGCCAACCTTTCGGCCCGCCCGAGGTGGCCGGCACGCTGTCGATGAAAGAGCTGACCACCGGCCCCGCGCTCGACGATCAGCGCATCGACGCGCTGGTGGCGTTCCTTAAGACGTTGACGGATCAGCGCTACGAGCACCTGCTGGGGGACTAGCGCCCCTCGGGCCCCTCGTAGGCGCGCTCCACCTTGGCCACGCGCAGGGTGTAATGCTCATACCAGCGCTCGCGGCCCAGCTTCTGCGCCAGCAGGTGCCGCGCGTGCTGTTTCCAGGCGCTCAGCGACGCCTCGTCGGCCCAGTAGCTGACAGTGATGCCGAGGCCCGCGGCGTCGCGGGTGCTTTCCATACCCAGATAGCCCGGCTGTTCGGCGGCCAGCGCCGCCATCTGGTCGGCCATGGCACCGTAGCCGTCATCGCTCCCGGTCCGCTGCGCGGTGAAGATCACGGCGTAGTAGGGCGGATCGGGGAGGGGGGCGAAACGGCTCATGGCCGATGCCATAGCAGAACGGGCCCGGGAAATCATCCGGGCCCTCGCGTCACTCCGCAGCAATCTTGATGACCGGGTCCATGCTTTCCAGCAATTCCTCGCTTAGATGGCATTTGAGCTGGTGGCCGCCGCCCAATTCCCGGATCGGCGGCACCTCTTTCTCGCACAGCCCGCCCGGCACCTCGGATTTCCAGCGGCAGCGCGTCTGGAAGGGGCAGCCCGACGGCGGGTTCATGGCCGAGGGCACGTCGCCCTCCAGCACGATGCGTTTCTTGTGGACGTGGGTGTCGGCGATCGGCACGGCCGACAGCAGCGCCTCGGTATAGGGGTGGTAGGGGGGGGCGAAGACCTGCTCGGTCGTGCCCATCTCAACCACGTGGCCCAGGTACATCACCATCACCCTGTCCGAAAGGTAACGCACGATGCTGAGGTCATGGGCGATGAACAGCAGCGTCGTCTTGTTCTCGCGCTGAATCTCCAGCAGCAGGTCGGTCACCGCCGCCTGCACGCTGACGTCCAGCGCCGAGACCGGCTCGTCCGCGACCACGATCCGCGCGTCGCCCGCAAAGGCGCGCGCGATGCCCACCCGCTGTTTCTGCCCGCCCGACAGCTGCCGCGGCATCCGGTCGGCGAAGGCGCGGGGCAGTTTCACCAGGTCCAGCAGCTGCAGCATCTTCTCGCGCCGCTCGGCCTCGCTGTTGCCCACGCCGAAGATTTCCAGCGCGCGCATGATCTGCCTTCCCACGGTCATCGAGGGGTTCAGCGTGTCGAACGGGTTCTGGAACACCATCTGGATGTCCGAGACCGTCTTGGTGTCGCGGGCCTGGATGGGGATGTCCTGGATCTCGCGGTTGTCGAGCAGGATCTTGCCGTCGGTCGCGGTCTCCAGCCCCATCAGCACCTTGGCGAAGGTGGACTTGCCGCAGCCCGATTCCCCGACGATGGCCAGAGTCTCGCTTTCGCGCGCCTCGAAGGACAGGGTCTCATTGGCCTTGACCACACGCTTCTCGCCGCCGCCGAACATCTTGTTGGCCGCGACCTCGTAGTATTTCTTGAGCTTATCCATGCTCAGGACGACGCGGCCGGACTCGGGCTTTTCGTGCTGTTCGCCGACCTGCGGCGGGGTGGTCCAGTCGATCTCCTGGAATTTGACGCAGCGGGTTTCGTGCCGGTCGTGGCCGGGCACATCGGCCATCTTCACGTCCTGCGCGTCGCAGCACCCGGCCTCGAAATAATCGCAGCGCGGGCCGAAGTTGCAGCCGTTGGGCCGCTCGTGGGGCAGGGGGAAGTTGCCGGGGATCGCCACCAGCGGGCGCATGTTCTTGTCCGCGCCGGGCAGCGGGATCGAACGGAACAGCGCCTGCGTGTAGGGGTGCTGCATTTTGTCGAACACGTCCTCGATCGAGCCGCGTTCGACCGCCTCGCCGGAATACATCACGCAGATGCGGTCGCAGGTTTCCAGCACCAGCCCGAGGTTGTGGCTGATGAACAGCATCGAGGTGCCGTATTTTCGGCCCAGCTCCTTGACCAGGTCCACGACCGCGGCCTCGACCGTGACGTCGAGCGCGGTGGTCGGCTCATCAAGGATCAGCAGCGAGGGTTTGGACATCAACGCCATGGCGATCACGATGCGCTGCTGCTGCCCGCCCGACAGCTGGTGCGGATAGCTGTTCAGGATGCGCCTGGGATCTGGCAGCTTGACGTCCTTCACCATTTCCAGCGCGCGCGCGTAGGCCTCTTTTTCCGAGATCCCTTCGTGGATCATCGGCACTTCCACCAGCTGCTTGCCGATGCGCATGGCGGGGTTCAGGCTGGCCATCGGCTCCTGGTAGATCATCGCGATCTCGGAGCCGCGCACCCGGCGCAGCTCGTCGGCGGTCATCTCGCTCAGGTCGCGGCCCTTGTACTTGATCGTGCCGCCCACGATGCGGCCGTTGACGCCCAGGTCCTGCATCACCCCCAGCGCCACGGTGGATTTGCCGCAGCCGGATTCGCCCACCAGGCCCACGGCCTCGCCCGGTTCCACCGTCACGGAAAAATCCATCACCGCCGGGATTTCCCGCAGCCGGGTGAAGAAACTGATGGAGAGCTTGTCGATCTCCAGAACCGGGCCGTCATAGTCCCATTTTGGCATGATCTCTCTCCCTCAGTCTTTCAGGCTTTCTTCGCGCAGCCCGTCGGCCAGCAGGTTCAGCCCCAAAACGAGGCTCATGATGGCGACGGCGGGCACCAGCGGCGGGAAGGGGAAGAACTGCAGCAACCCGCGCCCCGCGTTGATCGAGGTGCCCCAGTCGGGGCTGTCGGGCGGCAGGCCGAGACCGAAGAAACCCAACGTCCCCAAAAGGATGGTGGTGTAGCCGATGCGCAGGCAGAAATCGACCAGCAGCGGCCCGCGGGCATTGGGCAGGATCTCCCACAGCATGATGTACCATGGGCCCTCGCCGCGGGTCTGGGCGGCGGCCACGTAGTCGCGGGTGCGGATGTCCAGCGCCAGCCCCCGCACGATGCGGAACACCGTGGGCGAGTTCACGAAGACCACCGAGACAAACACGATCAGCACGCCCCCGGGGATCGAGACCAGCCCCAGCGGGTCGGCGTCCCAGGCAAGCCCGAGGTACAGCCAGCCGCCGATCAGCACCGTCACCGCGACATAGATGTTCCGCATCATCGGCCTGGTGTGCAGCTTGGAGTTCCACAGGATCACCAGGAAGATGATCGGGAACAGGAACAGCACCGCCGCCATGTAGGTGGGCACGCCCATGGCGATGATCTCGGGCGTGACCAGCAGGAAGAACAGCAGGATCACCGGGAAGGCCAGCACGAGGTTGGCGATGAAGGACAGCACCGTGTCGAACTTGCCGCCCAGATAGCCCGCCGGCACGCCCAGCGTGATCCCCACCATGAAGGCGAACATCGTGGCCGCCGGCGCGATGGTCAGCACCACCCGCGCGCCCATCACCATGCGCGAGAACACGTCGCGCGCCAGCGCGTCGCCGCCCAGCAGGTAATATTCGTACATCCCCTCCTCGGGGCTGCGCAGCGGCGTGCCCGGGGCCTTGTTTTTCATGCCCGAAATCACGTCGGTCACCGGGTCATGGGTGACGATCGCATCGGCGAAGAACGCCGTGAAAACCCAGAACATCACCAGCCCGAAGCCGATCATGCCCACCATGTTGTCGAAAAGGTTGCCGTACAGCCCGAGCCGGCGCTTGAAGGCGATGGAGACGGCAAAGGTCGCGGCCAGCGCGATCCAGACCGGCAGGAAGCGGGTGGAGACGCGGCCAACGATGCCCTTGGCCTCGGCCGGCACGACGATGCCTGCGACAAGGTAGATCACGATCACCGCCAGCACGGCGAAAAGGCTCCAGCGCATCACGCCTGCGGCGACGCCCGCGGCCCCGGTGGCGGCGATCTCTTCTCCGGGCACGGTGGTGCCGCCCATCCGGAGCATGGCGAGGCCGATATTGGTGATCACCGAGAGCGCCAGCACCGCAACGGCGATGCCCAGCACCGGGTTCAGGTAGGGGCCGATCGCGCCCGTCCAGGTCAAGGGTTCCATATCTGTGCTCCCTTTCGCTTAGCTGACGCGGATGCGCGGGTTGAGGAAGGCATAGCCGATATCCGAGATGAGCTGGGTCACCAGCACCACCACCACGGCCACCACCGAGACCGCCAGCAGCAGCTCGATATCATTGTTCGAGGCGCCCTCGACCAGCGCGTTGCCGAAACCGGGATAGACGAACAGCGCCTCGACGATCACCACCCCGGTCAGCAGCCAGGGGAACTGCAGCATGATCACCGTGAAGGGCGCGATCAGCGCGTTGCGCAGCGCGTGTTTCAGCACGATGTTGCGGAAACTCACCCCCTTCAGCCGGGCGGTGCGGATGTATTGCGCGGTCATCACCTCGGCCATAGAGGCCCGCGTCATGCGCGCGATATAGCCCATGCCGTACAGCGCGATGGTGATCACCGGCAGGGTGAAATTCTCGAAAGTGATCCCGTCCACTGCCGACTTGGCCGATCCGGTGAACCATTTCAGCCCCACCATCGACGAGGCGAAAACCACCACGAAGATCACCCCCGACACGTATTCCGGCGTCGAGGTCGACGCGATGGAGAAGGTCGACAGCGCCCGGTCGGTGGCCGAGCCTTCGCGCATGCCCGCGACCACCCCGATGATCAGGGCCATCGGCACCATGACGGCAAAGGCCCAGAACATCAGGATGCCGGTGCGCGCCAGGCGCTCTCCGATCAGCTCGGCCACCGGGACGCGGAACTTGGTGGAATAGCCCCAGTCGCCCTGCAGCACGCCGCAATAGCGCGGGATCGCTCCGTCGGCGCCGGCGACGCGGGCGCAGCGGCCGGTCACGGTGCCGTCCGGCGCCTCGTGGGTGAAGCCGGGCAGGACCCCCAGCCACTCGCCATAGCGCGACGGCATCGGCTGGGCATAGCCGTTGCGTTCCAGCCAGCTGGCAACCTCTTCGTCGGTGATGCGGGCGCCGAGCTGCGTCTTGGCCAGTTTTTCCAGGTTGGGCGGAAGGTTCGTCAGAAAGAAGACGATGAAGGTCATGCACAGCGCGGTGAGCAGCATCACCCCGAGCCGTTTGAGAATGAAGAGTCCCATCAATTCCCCTGTCGCTTGCTGGCGCCCGGATCAGGCGCGGCTTGCATTATGTTCTTGCCGGCGGGGGCCGGAGGGGCAGGGGCGGCCGCGCCGCCCCTGCCGTTCTACCCAGGGATCAGGCCCAGCCCATGTGGTGGACGTTGATCTCGTATTTCGGGTGCATCTCGGCGTTGACCACGCCGTCCTTGTAGTGGCGGTAGAGCGAGCGCCAGTAGGGGATGATCGCCACGCCCTCGTCGACCATCATCTGCTCCAGCTTGGCCATGACCGCCTTGCGCGTCTCGCTGTCGGCAATGGCCGTGGCCTCATCCAGCAGCGCGTCGAAGTCCGCATTGCGGAAGCCACTCTCGTTCCAAGCCGCGGTGGAACGGTAGGCCAGGTTCAGCAGCTGGATGCCGGTCTCGCGGTGGTTCCAGTTGGTCGAGCTGAACGGGTATTTCGTCCAGTCGTTCCAGAAGGTCGAGCCGGGCATCACCGTCCGCTTCACCTTGAAGCCCGCGTCGCGCAGCTGCGCGGCCACGGCATCGGTGGTGTTCTTGCGGTAGTCGTCGTCGATCGAGACGATCTCGTGCTCGAAATCCATCATGCCGGCCTCGTCCATCAGGCGGCGGGCCTCATCGACGTCTTTCACGTGGCCGGGAATGTCGGCGTGGTCGGGATGCACGCCGTTGGCCACGTGATAGTTGTTGTTCGACACCTTGCCACGGCCCGAAACGCCCAGCTCCAGCGGGACGTTGTTGTCGACCGCCAGCGCGATGGCGCGGCGCACGCGCGTGTCGGCATAGGGCTTCATGCCGTTCACCTCGGCCTCGGCATTGGGGCGGATGACGACGGTGGCCGAGGTGCCGACCTCGCTTTCGACCCAGCCGATGGCGGTGAAGATGTCGATGAAATCCGATACGGTCTCGTAGGAGACGTCGAACTCGTCGGCATCGGCGCCGGCCAGCGCGGCCGAGGGGTCGGTGCCGTAATCGAGGAACTCGATCCGGTCGAGATAGGCGTTGCCCCAGTAGTCGTGGTCGGTGTTGCGGACCAGGACGATCTTTTCGCCGACCTTGAATTCCTCGAACTTGTAGGCGCCGGTGCCGATGCCGTGATCGGCCAGCGAGGTACCGATCAGGTCCTTCTTCTGCACCGGGGCCGGATAGTCGGCCATGCCGAACATCAGCGTGCCGTCCGGGGTCAGCGGCTTGACCTTGACGGTGTGGCTGTCCACGACCTCGATCGCGCCGGGCGCGGCCTTGCCGTCCTTCATCAGCGAGGACATGCGGCTGGCCATCGAGTTGCCCTCGACCGACTCGTCGCACCAGCCGGTGATGTTGGCGGCGACATCCTCGGCGGTGAAATCGGTGCCGTCGTTCCACTTCACGCCCTTGCGGACGTTCAGGGTGTATTCGGTGGCGTTGTCATTGGCCGACCAGCTTTCCAGCAGCATGCCGTGCAGGGTGCCGTCGCGCCGCACCTCGACGAGGTATTCGAGGATGCCGCGGGTTTCGTTGGCGATCTCGGACCAGTCGTAGGTGCGCGGATCCTTAAGCTCGCGGCAGTTCATCTGGATGCGCAGGGTGCCGCCCTGCGAGGGCGTGGCCAGCTCATAGCCCGCGGCGGCGGCGGGGCTGTCGAGGCCGCCCAGCGCATAGGCCGCGGCGGCCGTCGCGCCCAGCGCGGTGGCGCGCGACAGGAATTCGCGGCGGCTCAGCAGGCCGGCCCTGAACTCCTCGGCGTACATCCGGACGCCCGGGTGCACCGGTGTGCCGTTAATGTTGGATTGCGTCATGTCTTGCTCCCTGTAAAACGGTGTGGCCTAAACATTCGGCGGAGCCCTGCCTTGCGGCCCGCACCCGCGCCGCGCGCGGGAAAGCCGGAAGGGCAACACCCAAATTATATCAGAATCGCATTCGGCCCGAGATTTACCGACGGGTCAATGAGCGCGAGCGCCATTCCACGGCTGAATTGCGACATTCGACTGTAACAAAAACGACATCGATTCAGAGTGCAACCGAAAGCTTAGCTTGTCTAAGCGTCAACCATTTAGCTTCCGCGACGGAAGGCCATCGGAGATTTCCCGGCCCGCTGCTGGAAGGCGCGGGTGAAATAGGCCGGCGAGGCAAACCCCAGCCCGGCGGCGATATCCTTGACCGGCAGCCGGGTGTCGGCCAGCAGGCGGCGCGCCTCGGCGATCTTGCGGTCGGACAGGAAATCCGAGGCGGTGCGCCCGCAGGTCTCCTTGCAGACACGGGTCAGGTGGGTGGAGGTCACCCCCAGCGCCGCGGCGTAGTCGGAAACCGATTTCTCGGTGCCGAATTCACGCTCCACCATCTCGCTGTAGCGCCGCGCCAGTCGGCGGGCGGCGTCCGAGGGCGCCATGGCGTCCTCGTTGCTCAGCAATTGCCGTTCCAGCCAGACGCCCAACAGGCCCGCGAGGTGCAGCATGGCGCGGTTGCGGGCCGGGCGGTCAGCGTCGGCCTCGCGCTGGAGCTGTTCGAGAATCCCGGTGATCTCGCCCTGGGCCACCGCGTCGCGGATCCGCAGGTGGCGCGGCCCGTCGGGCAGTTGCAGCCCGTGATCGCGGGCGAAAAAGACCGCGGTGCCGAAGACCTGCGGCGTCATCTCAAACGAGTGCATGGTGCCCGCGGGGATGAAGATGGCGTTATGCGCGCCATAGCCGCGGGTCACGCCGCCCACGGTGATCCGCCCCTGGCCGCGGGTGAACCACAAGAGTTGGTCCACCGAATAGCTGCGCATGGCCTCCACGCGCCAGCGCCCGCCCTGGGCCAGGCGGTGGATGGGAATCAGGCGCAGATCGGTATCGCTCATGGGCTGGTGCGGCGGCTCGCGGGTGTCAGGATGGCGCAGAGCCTAGGCGGGGGGTCGGCCCCGCGTAAACAAAAATGTTCGAAAACTGCAACAATACGCGGGAAACGGCCGGATTTCGCGCCCGTGCCGCATTAGTCGGCAGCGACCCAGTGCCAATCCTTCATCTTTGAGCGGAACCAGGTCCGCTGACGCTTGGCGTATTGGCGCGAGGCGGCCTGCGCGGCGGCGCGGGCCTCTTGCAGCGTCATGTCGCCCTCGAGATAGGCGATCAGTTCCGGCGCGCCGATTGCCTTCATGGACAGAAGGGCAGGGTCCCAGGCGGGCAGGTTGGCGCGGGCCTCGTCCAGCGCGCCGTCGTCAAGCATCAGGTCGAATCGGCGGTCGATCCGCTCGGCCAGCCAGTCGCGGTCGGCCTCCAGCACCAGCGCCTGCGCCTGTGACAGCGGCAGCAGCGCGGGGCCGGTGTCGTCCTGCCAGGACGCAAGGCCCCGGCCGGTGGCGCGCAGCACCTCCCAGGCGCGCTGGACGCGCATGGGGTTCAGCGCGTCGACGCGGGCGCGGGTTTCGTCGTCCAACTCGGCCAGCAGGGCCTCGTGGCCCTCGGCCTCGCGCCGGCGGTCGGCCTCGGCCCGGATCTCGGGCGGGGTGGCGGGGATCTCGGCCAGCCCCTGCGTGAGCGCGGTGAAATAGAGCCCGGTGCCGCCCACGATGATCGGGCGCGGGCCGTCCCGCAGGAAACCCGCGACCTCGCGCAGCCAGTGGCCCACCGAATAGTCGCCGCCCGCCGGCACATGGCCATACAGGGCATGCGGCGCGCGCGCCTCGTCCTCGTCCGAGGGGCGGGCGGTCAGCACCCGCCAGTTGGCAAAGACCTGCAAAGCATCGGCATTCACGATCACGCCGCCCTGCGCCTCGGCGATGCGCAGCGCAAGGCCGGACTTGCCGCTGGCGGTCGGCCCGGCGATCAGCACCGGGCGCGCGGGGTCGAGGGTGGTGATATCCATACTCACGTGATGCCTGTTGGCCGTTGAACCTCTGGCCCTTTTCCGACATTTTGCGCAAAAGCCAGAACAACCGGACCGGGGAACTAATTATGAGCGACGGCACTCCCAATCAACCGGCGCCCGCCTATAAGCGTGTGCTTTTGAAAATCTCGGGCGAGGCGCTGATGGGCGACCAGGGATTCGGCCTGCACCCGCCCACGGTCCAGCGCATCGCGCAGGAGGTGAAGTCGGTCCACGACCTCGGGGTCGAGATCTGCATGGTGATCGGGGGCGGCAACATCTTCCGCGGGCTGTCGGGCAGCGCCCAGGGGATGGAGCGCACCACCGCCGACTACATGGGCATGCTGGCCACGGTGATGAACGCGCTGGCCATGCAGTCCGCGCTAGAGGGGCTGGGCGTGTTCTGCCGGGTGATCTCGGCCATCCGCATGGACGAGGTGGCCGAGCCCTATATCCGCCGCCGCGCGGTGCGCCACCTGGAAAAGGGCCGGGTCTGCATCTTTGCAGCGGGCACCGGCAATCCCTATTTCACCACCGACACCGCCGCGACCCTGCGCGCCAACGAGATGGCCTGCGAGGCGATTTTCAAGGGCACCAAGGTGGACGGCGTCTATGACAAGGACCCGGCGAAATTCCCCGATGCCCAGCGCTATGACGACATCACCTATGACGACGTTCTGCAAAAGCATCTGGGCGTGATGGACGCCTCGGCGATCGCGCTGGCGCGCGACAACAACCTGCCGATCATCGTCTTCTCGCTGGACGAACCGGGCGGTTTCCGCGGCATTCTCGCCGGGCAAGGCACCTATACAATCGTGCACGGTTGATTGTATAGCAGGGGCAACCGGGCCCGCGCGGCCCGAAGAAGAATAAGAGAGACTGACAATGGCAGATGAAGAGCTTGAGATCGACCTCGACGACCTGAAACGCCGCATGGACGGCGCCATGAGCGCGCTGAAGACCGAGTTCGCCTCGCTGCGCACGGGCCGGGCCTCGGCCGCGATGCTGGAGCCGGTCACCGTGGAGGCCTACGGCCAGCGCACGCCGATCAACCAGGTGGGCACCGTCAACGTGCCCGAGCCGCGCATGGTCACCATCAACGTCTGGGACAAATCCATGGTCGGCGCCGTGGAAAAGGCCATCCGCGAGAGCGGCCTGGGCATCAACCCCCAGACCAACGGCACCATCATCATGCTGCCCATCCCCGAGCTGAACGAAGAGCGCCGCCGCGAGCTGACCAAGGTCGCCGGCCAATATGCCGAGCAGGCCCGCGTCGCCATCCGCAACGTCCGCCGCGACGGGATGGAACAGCTGAAAAAGGCCAAGGCCGCGGGGATGAGCGAGGACGACCACAAGATCTGGCACGACGAAGTGCAGGATCTGACCGACAACCATATCGCCTTGGTCGACAAGGCGCTGGAGCACAAACAGCAGGAGATCATGCAGGTTTGACCGGCATGATCGGGAAAGGGGCACCCTTGGCCGCTAAAACAAGCCAGCCGGGCGGGCCCGCCCATGTGGCGATCATCATGGATGGCAACGGGCGGTGGGCGCAGAAGCGCGGCCGCCCGCGTCTGTTTGGGCACCAGGCCGGTGCCAAGCGCGTGCGCGAGATCGTGCGCGCCTGTCCCGATCTGGGCGTGCGCTACCTGACGATCTTTGCCTTCTCGACCGAGAACTGGAAACGCACCCAGGCCGAGGTGGCCGGGCTGATGACGCTGTTCCGCCGCTACATCCAGAAAGAGGCGCAGGCGCTCTTGGCCGAGGGCGTGCGCGTGCGCTTCATCGGCGACCGCGAGCGGCTGGAGCCCAAGCTGGTCGACCTGATGGACCACCTGGAAAAGCTGACCGCGGGCAATGACAGGGTGCATCTGACCATCGCGCTGAACTACGGCGGCCGCGACGAGGTGGCCCGCGCCACCAAGCGGCTGGCGCGCGAGGTGGCGGCCGGGCGGCTGGACCCGGAAGCGGTCGACGAGACCACGCTGGCGCGGTTCCTCGACACCTGCGTCCTGCCCGACCCGGACCTGGTGATCCGCACCAGCGGCGAGGCGCGCATCTCCAACTTCCTGCTGTGGCAGTCGGCCTATGCGGAATACGAATTCACGCCGGTCCTGTGGCCCGATTTCACGGCCGAGACCTTTGCCGAGATCGTCGGCCGTTTCTCCGGCCGCGAGCGGCGCTATGGCGCGGTGAAGGCCTGATGGCGCAGGGACGGTGGAGCGACCTGAACCAGCGCCTGATCTCGGGCGCGGCGATGGCCGGCCTGGGCGTGCTGCTGATCTGGCTGGGCGGGCTGTGGTTCGCCGCGCTGGCCGCCGGCGTCTGCGGCGCGATGATCTGGGAGCTGTCCCGGATGATCGCCCCCGAGAAACGGCCCGAGGCGCTGCAGCTGGCCCTGCTGGGCGTGGCGGCGGTGCTGCTGGCCCATGTTCTGCCCGGCATGTTCGCCTTTCCCATCCTCGCGGCCACGCCGCTGGTGGGCGGCGCGCTGCTGAAACGCGAACGGGTTCTGTTCGGCCTCTTCGCGCTGGGGATCCTGGTGGCCGGCTACGGGCTGGCCGGGTTCCGCGCGCAATATGGTATGGTCTGGCTGTTCTGGCTGGTGCTGGTGGTGATCGCCACCGACGTGCTGGGCTATTTCGCCGGGCGCTTTATCGGCGGGCCCAAATTCTGGCCCCGCGTCAGCCCCAAGAAGACATGGTCGGGCACGGTGGCGGGCTGGATCGGCGCGGCGCTGATCGGGGTCCTGTTCCTCGGCTTCACCGATGCCGGGCGCGATCTGCCGTGGATCTCGGTGGCGCTGTCGATGGCCAGCCAGGCCGGCGACATGGCCGAAAGCGCGATCAAGCGGCGCTGCGGGGTCAAGGACAGCTCGGCGCTGATCCCCGGCCATGGCGGTCTGTTCGACCGCTTCGACGGGCTGCTGGGGGCGTCGCTGCTGATGCTGTTGGTGGCACAGCTTGTCTATGTGCCCGAGGTGAGGTTCTGACGACATGCGACGGGTGACGATTTTCGGCTCCACCGGCTCGATCGGGGAGAACACGGTCGATCTGATTTCCCGCCGCCCCGGTGATTTCGAGGTCGTCGCGCTGAGCGGCGGGCGCAACATCGCGCGGCTGGCCGAACAGGCCCGCGGGTTGAAGGCCGGGCTGGCGGTCACGGCGTACCCGGAGTGCTATAGTGATCTGAAAGAGGCGCTGGCCGGCACCGGAACCGAGGTC
>Ga0207799_100366_pt1 | contig 20040 bp, 12 predicted proteins | sample TtanPargueraPR_4_FD_187742 | JGI IMG/M metagenome (GOLD analysis project Ga0207799, IMG submission 187742) | Aerobic enrichment media microbial communities from Bioluminiscent Bay, La Parguera, Puerto Rico - Tt and M2 (SPAdes) | ecosystem: Environmental > Aquatic > Marine > Unclassified ...
GGTTGCTTGCTTGCGAACCCACTTGATATTAACAAAGGGGCTTTAGTATTTTCTACAGGTAAATACTATTACTTCAACCAGAAAGTGTCGGTTGAAATTTTTCAAAAAAATTTATGCAACACTAATGGGCAGTACCAATAATTATTATGTTATAATGGTTGTATTGAAAATATTTGTTAGGTATAATCAAAAATACTTTCCATTCTTATATTTCAAACATTATCAAATCAAGTTTTTTCATTATACTTAAAATAGAAGTTTATATTTTATAGTTTCTTAAAAAAATAGATTTAGGGGGAGATATGTAGTGAAAGATTTAAGATTTTTAAAATTGGGCGTATGTATTTTAGTTGTGGTATGTATTTTTGTATCAGTTATAAGTGTACCTACAACAAGCTATGCATTGATTGAGAGTGCATCAGATGGAGGAAATAGTATTAATTTAATTTCCGGGTATAGTAATGAAAACGAATTAATCGCACAGGAAAACAATTTCTCATATGATTTTGGGGACTTAAATGCTGATGGCTACATAAACAGTATAGATTGTTTGTTGATGATAAGATATCTACTTAATACAATTACGGAATTTCCTAATGATGTAGAATTAAGTTGTGCAGATGTAAATGGAGATGAAAAAATAGACAGTATTGATCTATTATTTGTAAAAAGTTATGTTTTAGGAATAATAAATAGATTTCCGGCTGAAGATAAAATTACAACAAATACAGATGCATTTCAGCCAAATAAGAAGCCGGAGGATTTTATTGGAAATCTTAGTGTAAGTCATTTTAATAATATAGAGGCAGTAGAACTTGTGAGGGCGTTTGAGAAAGCTTATCCTAATGTTAGTGTTGACTTAATGGTTGCTGCTGATACTAATGGAGGTGCTTATCAAAATGTGCTTTCTAGCACATTAAAATCAAATTCAGACGTTTCAGATGTTTATGCATTAGAGTATGCGTTTGTTAAGAGATTTGTTAATTATGATAGTGCTTTTGAAAACCTTTCTTCTGCACCTTATAATGGAGAAGAGATAAAATCTAAATTGGTTCCTTATACAGTTGATATAGGTCGGGACAATGAGGGCAATATAAAAGCATTGTCTCATTTAGCTTCTATTACTACATTTGGATATAAAAGAGACATAGCTAAAGAGTATCTTGGTACTGACGATCCTGAAAAAATAGGTGAAATGTTGTCAAGTGGTGAAAATATAATTAAAACTGCTAAAATTCTTAGCGAAAAAAGTGATGGAAAAGTTAAGATTTTTCCATGTATGGATGAGTTGTTTAGAATTTATTTAGGGGCTAGAGAACATGCTTGGGTTGAGAATGGAGAATTGGTTATAGATCCTAAAATTGAAGAATTTGTTGATGTAGCTAAAGAGTTGAGAGATTTAGATGCAACAAGTGGTTTTGTAGCTTGGGCTCCGCAATGGTCAGCTGCTATCTGTGATGATGTTCATTTTGCATGGGCAATACCAACATGGGGTATACCTTGGATTATTGATTGTAACCAACCATATGAACAGAAGAAAAAAGGTGATTGGGGACTTGCCCAAATTCCTACAGCTTCTGTATGGGGTGGAACATGGTTTGCTATTAGTAAAAATAGCAAAAATAAAGAACTTGCATGGGAATTTATTAAATTTATTACTTGTAACTCACAACAGTCAGTGGATTTTGCAAAAAGTAGCGGCGATTTTGTAAGTAATGTTGAGGCTATTGATGTTTTATCAAAGGATGAGTCTATGATAAATAAAACAATAAATCAAAACCCTTATCAAGTCTATGGCCCAATGCTCAATAATGTAAACGGTTTAATTATGACAAAATACGATGATCAAATTAGTAGTGCTTTTCTTGATGCACTGAGGATGTATCTTTTAGGAGATATTACAAAAGATCAAATGTGGGAGCTTTTTAAGTATTATGTTGAAAGTGACCTGGGGCACAAAATAGTAGTTAATTAGTGAAAGTTTTGTTCAAGTATATGGGGATTTATAAAATACTAAAGGATAAAAAAATAACTTACTATTTTCATATTGTGAAAGCATTATCAAATTAAGTTTTTTTGTTATCCCAGAGTTGGAACTTATATTTTAATTGTTCCTAAGAATAGGTGATTGCAATAAAACAGCGAATAAAAACTATTATACTATTATTAAAGTGTAAACTATTTTAAAAACAGATAGAATAAATATCCGCCATTTTAAAACTGGCGGATATTTATTTTCCTTCTTTCACTTCCTTGGAAGGAAGTGAAAGAAGGAAAAACGTAGGGACTCGATGTTCCGTAGCTTTTATTATGATATTTCAAAAGTATTTTTTAAAACACCTTACCTAAATTTATAGTTTATGATTTCCACTTAGATAGAGCGTCTGCAAGGGCAGAGTTTATATTATCGTCTTTATTCTGCTGCTTTAAAAATTTTGATACTTCCTTTTTGTTTACTTTTTCACCTTTACGCTTTTTAAAATCATCTATTTTTTCTCTATGTCCACAAGCACAATAGAAGGATTTTTTTTCACCTTCACCACGTATTTCCATCTTTTTATGACAATTTGGACATCTTGCATTGGAAACTTGAGATATTAACTTTCTAAAACCGCACTCACGATCAGGGCATACGAGCATTTTGCCTTTTTTACCGTTTACTTCTAAAAGATATTTGCCACATTCGCATTTTTCCCTTGTGACATTATCATGTTTGAAAACTGCATTGCTAGCAATTACATCTCTTACGAGTTTTGTTGCATAATTTCTCATTTCCGCAACAAAGGTGGCGGAGTTTGTTTTTCCTTTGCTGATTAGAGAAAGTTGTTGTTCCCATTTTCCTGTCAATTCAGGAGATTTTAAATCTGAAGGTACAATATCTATAAGTTGAATTCCCTTTGAAGTGGGGTAGATTTCCTTTCCTCTTCTTTCAACATAAAAGGTGTTAAATAGCTTTTCTATTATATCTGCCCTTGTTGCCGGGGTTCCAAGTCCGCTGCTACTTTCTAATGCTTCTTTCAAAGCTTTGTTTTTTACATGTTTCTCTGGGTGTTCCATGGCAGATAAAAGAGTTGCCTCTGTATACCTTGCCGGAGGTTTTGTTTTGCTGTTAACAGCTTTTACAAAAGTTAGTTCGGATTTTAAGCCTTTAGCGACTTCTGGTAGAGATTGACTGGTATCATCTTCATCATCATCTTCGACTTTTCCATAGCCATCATATACACTTTTCCATCCTAAGGACTTAACAATTTTACCTTTTGCATAAAACATCTCACCTTTAGCATCTACCTTAACTGTGGTTTGCTCGTATTCAAAAGGAGGGTTTAAAACAGCTATAAATCGCTTAACAATCAAATCATAAATATTGCGTTCCTCTGAGTTTAAGGATGATAAGTTGACGTATTGTTCAGTAGGAATTATAGCATGGTGATCAGATACTTTATTGTTATCTACAAACCTTTTTGTTACAACAATTTTACTTCTTAGAATACTTTGTACAGATTTTGTATAAGGTCCTACAGCAATACTTTTTAAACGTTCGATAAGAGTTGGTACAATATCTTCGGTTATATACCTTGAATCTGTTCTAGGGTATGTAACTAATTTATGGGATTCATATAGTTTTTGCATAATATTAAGAGTTTGTTTTGCCGAATAGCCATATCTTTTATTTGCATCACGCTGAAGTTCAGTTAGGTCATAGGCAAGAGGAGGGAGTTCACGTTTAGATTCTTTTCGTACTTCAATGATTTGCCCACTTTGTCCTTTGACTTTTGAAATAATATCATCAGCTTTTTTCTTATCGAATATTCTTGTGTTTGCTGATACTTTATCCTGCCATTTGACTGTAAAACCTTTAAATCCAGCAGTAATGCTCCAGTAATCTTTTGGAGCAAATTTTTTGATTTCATTTTCACGTTCAACTATCATGGCTAGAGTAGGAGTTTGGACTCTTCCAGCAGATAGTTGTGCATTAAATTTGCAAGTTAATGCACGCGTTACATTAAGTCCTACCAGCCAATCAGCTTCCGATCTACTCTGGGCTGAATAAAATAAATTATCGTAATTTTTTGCAGGTTTAAGGTTGGCAAAGCCATCCTTAATCGCTTTATCAGTTTGAGATGAAATCCATAAACGTTTGATGGGCTTTCTAAATCCAGCTTTAAGGATTATCCACCTCGCTACAAGCTCTCCTTCTCTTCCTGAGTCGGTTGCGATTACAAGTTCATCAACATCGTTTCGATGCATTAAGTTTTTTACTACACCAAATTGTTTGGAGGTTTGCTTAATGACAACAAGTTCCATTTTCTTAGGTAGCATAGGAAGATCTTCTATATTCCATGTTTTATATCTTTTGTTGTAAATCTCAGGAGTAGCTAAAGTGACAAGGTGCCCTAATGCCCAAGTTATAATATATTTTTGCCCACTTAAAAATCCATTTCCTTTTTGGTTACATTTTAATACTTTTGCAATGTCTCTTGCTACTGAAGGTTTTTCAGTTAAAATTAAAGTCTTTCCCATTTGTATATTCCTTTCAAATTTGTTCTTTATGCCTTTTAGAAGTGGTGATTTGCTAAACTGTTTAGAAATCACCTTAGTGATAACAAAAAAACTTCTATTTTTGTATTTTGAAAACATTATCGCTCAAGTTTTATCCGTTATCCATAAGTAGGACTTATATTTTAGTCATACCTTAGTGAATATATTAACACTATTATATAAAAATGTACATAGCACACTTTTATATATCCTTTGAAACCGCAATTGACCAGTTATTATTTTGGAATCACCATAAAAAGAGAAAGCTTTATCTGTTGAATGAAAATACTTATATATATGTTTTAATAAGGAATAAGAAAAACTGACTTTACATATTATGAAAAAAACATGAAATAATAACTTTATGTACGCATAGTAATTTATAAAACAGCTAGAACCTGTAAATTTCAATAATAAAAAACAACACCTATAAGGTAGCAAAAAAACAACCTAAATAAATGTATAAACCTGTTTTAGTGTCAAATGACGTAATTCTTAGACTTGAGCATTAGAATCTGTTGCCGAGAGCTTGATAATTTGAAGCAAAAATGCCAAGGACGGCATTTTTAGCGTCTAGGACAGGATGTCCTTAAGACGCGGCGAAAAATTATCAAGCCGAGGCTTACAGATTCTTTGCGAAGGTCTTCGAATGGAGTCATTTGACACTAAAACGAGGTAGGTACAACCTTAATACTAGTTTATAAAATATCACTATCACTAATTTGTACCCCTTAACTTAAAAAGATTTAAAACCATGAGTAAGTATTTTTTCAATTAGCCCCCTATTTCTATTTAACAAACCCCGAAATAGGAATATCAATCTCTTTTACACCTTGTGCTACCAATTTAGCTACTTCTCTAGCACCAGTTTCTGTAAAGTGAGTGTAGTCTGTTCCATTATATGATACTAAGTAAAAAGTATATACTTTATTATAATCAAGCGTTTTATAGTAATTTAAGCATTTCGTCATCATATCAATTATCAGACAATCTTTTTCATCGGCTACTTGCTTCATAGCGGTACAATAGTCAGGGAAATCATTTACGTAGGTATTGTTCTTATAATTAAGTCTTGCAACTGGTGTTATTAATACAGGGATGGCTCCTTTTGCCCTAGCACCATCTATGTATTTTGCAAGATACTCTTTGTATGTGGTATAAGGAGCAGCATAGCGATCAGAATTTCCTATAGTTGCATCATTATGTCCAAATTGTATAAACAAGTAGTCACCTGTTTGTATTACGTTAAGTATTTCATCTAATCTTCCCTGTTCTACAAAATTCTTTGAACTTCTCCCACCAATAGCTTTGTTGACAAAATCAACATCAGAAGTAAAATAGTCACTAATTACCTGTCCCCAACCCGTTTGAGGATAGTACGAAGAGTTATAATTTTGAACGGTCGAATCACCAGCCAAATATATAGTAGGTGTAGTTGTAGGATATGAAGATGTTGTGTTTGGTGTCACAGATTCGTTGGTTTTAGAGATTTCTATGTAGTCTACATTTGGACCACCATTAGTGGTGATACTAGTTGCCCTGATAGTATTTGAACCTTCATTGAGATTTACAACTATACTGGAATCATTCCAAGTTGTCCAATCTGTGGTTGGAATAAAGTCCATGCTGTTTTGGACGGTATTTCCGTTAATTATTATTGACATGGGTCTATTAACAGTTGTTCCATTTGAATATCTGAAGACTAGTTTATATGTACCGGACATAGGTATATTGACATTCCATTCAACATAAGAGCCCACTTCATTGTTATAATTCACATATCCATCTCCAATATAACCTGTATTTATAGTTTCCAAAATGCCATTGGTTATAGATGCTTGTTCGGCTTGGAAAGTTTCGTTATAGGAATTATTTACAGGAGATTGATTTGAACCTGGAAACTCATTTATCATTCCCAACAGATATTTTCTCAAATACCCAAAATCTAGTGCATTAACACTTCCATCACTGTTAACGTCAGCACTCCACATTTCATCCAAACGAGGATAGCCAGAGAGTAGATAACTTCTAAATAATCCAAAGTCAATAGATGAGACTTTTTTATCTCCATCAATATCGCCTTTCAAGTTTTTCGGTGTAGCGATAGGTGTTTGTGTTGGCTTGATAGTAGCTGTTGATAAAGTGAAAAGGTCTTTTAAATCCGCTGCTACTATGCGGGCAAGTTCGGTGGCTCCGGAACGATTAGGGTGAAGAGTGTCTCCGGACATATATAGGGCAAGTGTGGCATCACTTCCTATAGATGTAAAATATTCAGAACTCAAAACGTTGAGATCACACAGTCGTATGTTTTGTTCATTGGCGATTGCAATGGTAGTATTTCTATACCATCTGTTTGTACAAGTATGTACGTTACCACTAAAGTCTGTTGCCCTTCCTTGTGGAGCAAGCAATACCATTGTAGCACCTGTAGCTTTTACATCTACAACCATATCTGTCATTATTTCTTTAAACTGTGCTTCGGTGGTGTTATTTTTTGCGTTGGTATCATTAATGCCAAACTCAAGTATGAATATATCACCGGGCTTTATATATTTCATAATTGCTTCGAATTGACCATCATCACGAAAACCTCTTGCACATTGGCCGCTGGCAGCCATATTTCTCACCTGAAATAAGGAGTTATCAACAAAATTGGGCATTAGCTGTCCCCATCCGCATTGTGGGTTTGTATCTAGGGGATAGTAATTGCAAACAGTTGAATCCCCACCAATCCAAAGGGTTCTGTTTGTTACAGGATTATCAGATAGCTTCTTTATTTCAAGAGCACTTAATGTGAAGGCTGCACCACTTTTTCCCTCTGTTACAAGTATGTTCAATTGACCGTCGGTTATAGGAATTTGAAACTTGTCAACAGCACAGTTGCCCGTCATGTTTATAATTTGTAAAACACCTTCAGCTGCCACACTTGATCTTGTCGTGTTTCCTAAGGTTACTTTTACTTCGTACAGTCCATTAGGTAAATCAACATTAAAAGTATTATTGCTTTTTATGCCGAACGTCGTAAATTGGACGGCATCACTTGAGGCACCACTGCCCCAAGCAGTGACATTTCTCATATTTGCCGGGGTATTGAAGCCATAGCCTTGATTATTATTGTAGCTTGTTGAAGCACTAACTCCTATATAACCCCATTGAACAGCGCCACCACCAAAATCAAATTTGTAATCAGTAGTTGCTGCCCAAATTCTTAGATTTAACGTCATTCCTATTATAAGCACAATAGAAAGGACAAAAATCAATTGCTTTGATACATTACGATACATTTTTTAACCTCCCTTAATAAAAGAAATAATAATTTTAGATATCTAAAGAATAGATTTGAGATAAAGATTATGTATAGCTAACTATTCAAAGAATAAAATTTTACCACCACCTATTTCGCAGCTCGAAATTTTATACTAATTCTATGAGTATGAATTTAACATAAACTAATATTTGCAATCATTACTAGAACAAATCTAAGTTGATATAATTATATTTTATCAATTTTTTTAAAAGAAGTATATATTTTTTGAAAGTATAGTAAAATAACATTTAAAAAGTGTGAAAGATAGGATGATTCAAAAAATAAATTGTCAATTGCGGATTAAAAAATTCGTTTTAAAAGAGATAGAATAAAAAGGAGAGTAGGAAATTAATCCCACTCTCCTTTATGTAACAAATTATTATATTCTTGCAACACCGGATTTTTTTGCAGCTTCTTTAACAGCTTCTGCAACAGTAGAACCAACTCTTGGATCAAATGGTGCAGGAATTACATAATCCGGATTTAATTCATCATCACTAACTAAAGATGCTATAGCTTGTGCAGCTGCGATCTTCATTTCATCGTTTATATCACTTGCTCTTACATCAAGAGCACCTCTAAATATACCTGGGAATGCAAGTACATTATTAATTTGGTTTGCAAAGTCTGAACGACCAGTTCCGATAACTTTTGCACCGGCTTCTTTTGCATCATCAGGCATGATTTCAGGAACCGGATTTGCCATAGCAAATATTAATGGATCCTTGGCCATGTTTTTAACCATTTCTTTAGATACCATATTGGCAGCTGAAACACCGATGAAGACATCAGCTCCAACAAGAACATCTTCTAATGTACCTTTTATTTTCTGAAGATTAGAAATCTTAGCCATTTCTTCTTTCTCGGGATTTAGGTTGTCTCTGCCTTCATATATAGCACCTTTTCTATCGCAGAGAATAACTTTTTTAAGTCCCATACTCATCAAAAGTTTTGTAATTGCTATACCTGCTGCACCTGACCCATTAACAACAACAGATATGTCGTTTATATCCTTTTTAACAATTTTTAATGAGTTTATCATTGCAGCAAGGGTAACGATAGCTGTTCCGTGCTGATCATCGTGAAATATAGGAATATCGCATTCAGCTTTAAGTCTTCTTTCAATTTCAAAACACCTTGGAGCAGATATATCCTCTAGGTTTATACCACCGAAACTTCCAGCAAGGAGTTTAACGGTATTAACTATCTCATCAACACTTTTTGTTCTTACACAAAGTGGGAAAGCATCTACATCTCCAAAAGTTTTAAAGAGAACACATTTACCTTCCATAACAGGCATACCTGCTTCAGGACCTATATCGCCAAGACCAAGAACAGCAGTACCATCGGTTATTACTGCAACTAAATTTCCTCTTTTAGTTAAGGAGTAAGACAAATCCACATCTTTTTGTATAGCAAGACATGGTTCTGCAACTCCGGGAGTATATGCCAAAGATAAATCGTCTTTTGTTTCAACAGGTACTGTACTTATTACTTCAATTTTTCCTTTCCATTCACCGTGAAGTCTCAAGGACTCTTTTCTATAATCCATTATTATAAAACCTCTCTTTCATGTATATATTATAAGTTAGGTGATTCCAAAAAAATAACTGGTCACTTGGGGTTTCAAAAAATTTGATTTTATGAACTTTGTGACCTAAATGTTGTATAGGTTATTTTTTGAAACCGCTTTATATATTTTTTACTTCGTTAAGAACAGCTTTTATACTTTCAGCAGAAGCCCTTAAAGCATCTTCTTCCTTAGGAGAAAGAGCAAGAGGGATTATACTTTGTACTCCTTCAGAATCAACTATTGATGGAAGACTCAAAGCAACGTCTTCTATTCCGTAGTTTCCGTTGATTACACTACCAACTGTTCTGATTGTGTTTTGATTTTTTAGAAGTGTTTCAACTATTGCACTAATTGTAATTGCAATTGCATAATAAGTAGCACCTTTATTTTTGATTATTTCAGCACCAGCTTTTTTAACTTCTTGAGCGACTAATATTTTGTCATCATCAGTAAAGGCGCCGTTTGGAGATTGAGAGTATTCACTAATGTTTTGCCCTGCAATGTGGGTAGCACTCCATGCAGGAAGCTGTGAATCACCATGTTCTCCAATAATATAACCGTGGACGTTCCTAACGTCTACATTAAGCTTTTTACTTAAAAGGTATCTAAATCTTGAACTGTCAAGAACAGTACCTGATCCCATAACTCTTCCGCTTGGAAGACCGGACCATTTTGTAATCATGTAGGTAAGAATATCAACTGGATTGGATACTACAAGTATAACACCGTGATTATAATGTTTCATAATATTTGTTGTGATGTCTTTTGCTATTGAAACATTTTTCTTCGCGAGATCAAGACGTGTCTCACCAGGCTTTCTATTAGCACCTGCTGTTACAACGATTACGTCGCAGTCTTTTATATCGGAATAGTCTCCTGAATAGACTGCCATTTGTCCTAAGAATGAAATACCATGGTTTATATCCAAGGCTTCACCATAAGCTTTTTCCTTATTTACATCAATTAGTACCACTTCTGTTGCCATCTGCTGTAAGGACATTGCGAAAGCTGTTGAAGCACCAACAAATCCTGCGCCTATTATAGCAACCTTTGACTTACTTTTAATCATATTTACCCTCCGTTTAAATTATTATTTATCGCATAGATATAAAAAGTTGTTTTTTTTTTAGTACAGAAATACGCATAGTTAACATTTTAACATACTTTTTTTTAAAAGTATAAACCGCAATATCGTGAAATTTCAATAAATATGTCTAAAAACAGCGAATTTATTGATATAGTTCAGTATAAATGCTTCTATCTCAACGATAAGCAATATTACATTGGTTTGGTGATTTTAATGCATAGATTTCCGTATGCTTATTATAACAAAATATAACATGTGTTATTCGGTTAAGTAATATTTTCATAATTAGTTAAAAAAATAAGTATAAATATTTATGAGAGTTTTTACGATATCTATTTATATTGAACTCAGTTTTAAATTCACATCTGTGTCTATATTTTTCAATTACAATAACGGAACATATTCAATATTTTAGTTACAAAACCCATTATATAAGCTTTTATGCTTCCAAGTATAAGAACACTATTTTGCTATGCAAAAAATGTCAATTGATTTTTTTGAATGCCAATTGTAAAGTTTTTTAAATAGCCCAAATATTTCTAGAATATATGTTATGTACACTATGTTCCGCTTCTTTAAAATGAAGTAAAAGTAAAGGGTGTCTATGTAAGTCACTTTTGTTCTCATAAAAATATAAATTTGAGTTCAATATAAAAACTGAAGTAGGAGGAGAATATGGCGATTGAATTAAATTCGTTGTTTAAAATGGCTGTCGAACTAAATGCCTCTGATTTGCACCTCAGCGTAGCAAGGGCACCTTCGTTTAGAGTTAATGGCAGACTAAAAGAAATTGATGCACCAAAGCTAACAAGGGAAGACACAGTGCAATATGCAAAAAATTGTATGGATGATGAAAAATTTGAACACTTGATGACTTATGGAGAGGTTGACTTTTCAATGACCGTTCCGGATGTTTCAAGGTTCAGGGTTAATGCTTTTTTACAAAGGTCTTCAGTGTCAATGGTATTTAGGACTTTAGCATCAAAAGTTCCTACTATTGACGCATTGAATCTTCCACCTGTTATAAAACAAATTTGTGATATAAAGGAGGGGTTGATACTTGTTACGGGGCCTACTGGGAGTGGAAAATCAACTACAATGGCATCTATTATAAATGAAATTAATTCAAGTAGATATGGTCATATTCTAACGCTTGAAGATCCCATAGAATATATTTTCAAACACAACAAATGTATTGTGAATCAAAGAGAAATCGGAAGTGACAGCAAAACATATGAAAATGCTTTAAGGGCGGCATTGAGAGAGGATCCTGATGTAATATTCATTGGTGAGATGAGAGACGTGGAGTCGATAAGTATAGCAGTAACTGCCGCTGAGACGGGTCATCTTGTACTTTCAACACTTCATACTCTTGGAGCAGCAAAAACCTTAGACAGGCTAATAGATGTTTTTCCGCCTCATCAACAGCAACAGATAAGGATACAGGTTTCAACAGCTCTCAAGGCTGTAATATCTCAGAGACTGATTCCTGAAGCCGGTGGTAAAGGAAGAGTTGCTGCCCATGAAATAATGATTGTTACACGTGCAATAAGCAACCTTATAAGAGAGGGCAAGTCACAAAGCATCAATACATGTATTCAGACTGGAGCAAACATAGGTATGCAGATGTTGGATAAATGTATAGGTGATCTCGTTATGCAAAATAAAATAACAAAGGATAATGCTTTAGAATTTTGTGTTGATAAAGATGGAATGCAAAATTATATTGAGGTGTCTCAACGAACAAGGATTTAGAAACTAAGGTATAATAAAAGAGGATTAGGCTAAGAGAATGTAATAAAGCTACAGATCGAATCAAACTCGTTATTCTCAGACAGAGATTCGACTAATCTTTTGCTTCATTAACATTCTCTAAGGCCTCTACTCGATGTTTTCTATAATAGGGTATAATTTTAAGACATGCACCCCCACGAAAATAAGGGTGTATTTAATAATCGTGAGACATATTATTCCAACAACTAAAGCTCCGAGGCTAAGAGAATGTATAACTCGCTACGGGTCGAATCAAAACTCGCTACGCTCAAACAGTGATTCGACTAATCCTTCGCTTCGTTAACATTCTCTAAGCCTCTACGCAGATGTTATTTCCATAATATGTATCACAATTAAAATATGCACCCCAAAATAACTTTTGTTTGATGATTTCATAAAAGTATGATATATATTAAAGTGCTTTTAACTTCTTAATATATATCAGAAAGAGGAATTAATTGAAATGAAAATACTTGTTGATGCTGATGCTTGTCCTGTAAAACAAATTATAGTAAGGATAGCAAAAGAGAAAAAAATACATGTGATAATGCTTATAGATACAAGTCATGAAATCAATGATGGGTATTCTGAAGTAGTAATAGTTGATAAGGCGAGGGATTCCGTGGATTTCGCTCTTATAAATAGAGTTAAAAAAGGTGATATAGTAATAACACAGGATTATGGTGTGGCTGCTATGGCTCTTACTAAAGGAGCTAAGGCAATAAATCAAAATGGAATGGTTTACTCAGATGATAATATGAACAAGCTTTTATTCGAAAGACATCTTTCTCAGAAAGCAAGGAGGGCTGGAAATAGAGTATCTGGATCTGGGAAAAGAACTAGGGAGCATGATGAGGAATTTGAAAAAGCATTTAAATTACTGCTTTCAACATAGGGATAACGAAAGAACAAATTGCTTTAGTCATATTTTTCAGAGTATAGGAATTTATAAAAATCCTATTTTTGTAAATTTCTATACTGGGGTTTGGAAAGGGGATTCCCCTTTCCCGGTTTAAGGAGGGTGCTCAGGATGCGAAGCATCCGTCGAAGGGAACCATAGGGTTCCCTAGCGAACAAGAAAAGTCATGAGCGAAGCGAATTTTCTTGAAACGTTAGGCGGTTTCAAAAAAAATATATTCATTATCCCTATGTAAATAAACTACACTCTAAACCTATAACCTGCACCCCAAACTGTTTCTATGTACTGAGGGTTGGAAGGATCAGATTCGATTTTTTCCCTAATCCTTGCTATATGTACTGTAACAGTTGCAACGTCTCCTAAAGAGTCCAAACCCCAAATGCGTTCAAATAAATCTTCTCTTCCAAATACTCTGTTAGGATTTTGAATCATAAACAAAAGGAGTTCATACTCCTTTTGTGCCATATTAATTTCTTGTCCGTTTACAAATACTCTTCTTGATTCTTTTTGAATTTCAAGACCTCTAACGATATAAGTTTCGGGTTCACTATCGTTTGTATATTTGCTTTTCAGCCTTTCATACTTAGTTATGTGAGCATTTACTCTAGCAACAAGTTCTCCTGGACTGAAGGGTTTTGTTATGTAGTCATCTGCCCCAAGCCCAAGACCTCTTATCTTATCTATTTCTTCCTTTTTTGCAGATACAAGTAAAATAGGTATATCCTTTGTGTCACGTATACGTTTAAGTATTTCAAAACCATCTATACCGGGCAGCATGATATCTAAAATTAGCAGATCATATTCTTCTTCCTTAAAGCAATTTAAGCCACTAAAACCTTCTGGGCATATCTTAACGGAAAAACCGTTTATCTCAAGATAGTCTTTTTCAAGTTCGCCTATGCTCTGGTCATCTTCAATAATAAGTATTTTTTTCATATTAATCCTCACTTTCAGATATTTTTTTTAAGGACATAATTATGCTTGTCCCTTCATTTTCAACACTCCTGACCCATATTAATCCGCCGTGACCCTCAACTATCTGTTTTGCAATAGCAAGACCTAATCCACTTCCTTTCATTTTACTCCTTGCAGCATCTGCACGGTAGAATCGGTCAAATATATGAGGGAGATCTTCTTTGGTAATACCTGCACCATTGTCAGAAGTCTCTATTATTACTGTATTGTTGGTTTCCCTAAGAATAATCCGGATTTCTCCTTCGGTTTTATTCATATACTTCTTAGAATTATCAATAATATTTGTGATAACTCTTTTTAGCCTATCTCTATCAATCATAACATAAGTTTCTTTATTGAGGTTATTTTGAAATTTGAGTTTTATGTTTGATTTCTCCAATTCCGGTTCATTTTCCATTACACAATAATCAAAGTACTTAGCAATATCTGTTTTTTCAAAATTAAAAGGCATTTGCTTTAAATCAAGTTTTGAATATAGTAGTAAGTCATCTATCATTGAGTCTACCTGAACAGCTTTTGAATGTATAGTGTGTAAATATTTATCAACCTTTTCGGGGCTATTGGCCACACCGTCAAAAATACCTTCAACATATCCCTTAATAGATGTTATTGGTGTTTTTAAGTCATGAGAAATGCTTGAAACAAGCATTTTTCTGTTTTCGTCATATTTCATTTGTGTATATACAGATTCTTTAAGTTTAAGTCTCATTTGCTCAAAGGATTTGCATAATTCTCTGATTTCTTGATCCCCGTCTTCGACAACTTCATAATCAAGGTTGCCTCGGCTAATTTCACCAGCAACAGCTTGGAGCTTTTTTAGAGGTGCAAGTATACCTTTGGAAGAATTAATTGAGATTAGTACATTAGTTACTAAAAATGAAACAAGAAAAATTCCTATACAAAAGTATAAAAGCTTCCCAGAAGCAGACGCTTCTTTGCTAATAGGAGCAAGGAGAATTGTCCAACCGTCACTTCCATCGCTATATCTAAAAGGTAGAACTTTGACTATGTATGAACCGTCATTTAGTTTTACAGAATTGCTTAGTATGTTATTCTTTCTGGATTCAAGGCATTTTTCTATTTCAATTGGATTTATTGTTTTTGTGGAAAAGACAATATCATACTTTTTCAAAACTACTATAAAAGCGTTTAACTTGTTTAATTTTTCCGAAAGATAGCGTTGGAAATCCTTTTCATAAACTTTCTCAGGATTACCTTTTAACAGATTATCGTCAGCGGTAAAAAACTCATACTGAATATCTGTGAGCTTTTGTATACTATTGTAGCTTAAATCCGCGTTAAAAGCATATGAGCTTATAATTATAAAAACAAAAGAAGCTAAAATCGTTATCAAAATCGGTATAGCTACTATTGCAGCATTTTGTAAAATTAATCGTTTTTTTAGACTCATAAATTCACCTGCATATAAATTGTGTTAAAGGAGTTTCAAAAAATAAATATTCAATATTTCAAGTACAAAGATTATAATAAAAGCTTTTAAGTTTCTAAGCATAGGAACTTCATTTTGGCATGCAAAAAATGGCAATTAAATTTTTTAAACTCCAATTGTAAAGTTATATTTGATTTTGCCTAATTACAAATCTTTTTTATCAAAGAGATAGAAACCAGCTGTAAAAAATATTATACCATAACCCAACATAGTTAAAAATTCTCTTAAAATCTTAGTTACAAGCATTATATCCGATACCCAATGTACATGCCAGTCAAGCATGGATGTTATTAAAAGTATGGAATATTGAGAAAAGATTTTCCCCATTGCATAGCTTATTATATAGAGCATTATTGAAAGAAAAAAAACTGCAGAACCACTTTTTAAAATGTTTGAAAGAAATACTACTGCTAAGGCCAAAATCATAATAGGAATAAGGGTCACAATATAAGAAATAATGATTCTTATTATGCCTATAAATGTAATTGAAGAAAAGTTGCATATAAACCCCACAATTGTTGATAAAATCATGACGGCTAATAGGTTAAGCAGTACAAAGAAAGCAATAGCTGTTATTTTTGCAGAGAATAGTTTAAATCTTGATACCGGTCTGGTTAGTGTGATTTTTATAGTATTATGTGAAAATTCGCCTGAGAATAAATCTATTGCCACAAGTGTTGTAAATAATGGTAGTAAAGTGTTTGCCAAAACTGATAAAACAGATATTGGAAAGACGGTACTTTCTTTGAAAACTCCAACCCCAACGGTACTCATTCCAACTGATATAAGTTTTCCAATTGCAATGACGGCTACTGATATAATTAAAATAACTGTCATCTTTTTCTTTTTATACATTTTTTCAATTTCATTTATAACTGTTGTTTTAAATCCTCCCATTTTTGTCAACCTCGCTAATAAAATAGTTTTCTAGTGTAGCATAATTAACCAAAACATTTTTAATATAATCTACGTTTAAAAGCTTTCCTTCATAGATTACTCCTATTTTTGTACAGGTAAGTTCCACATCATGTATCAGGTGGCTTGATATAAAGAAAGTTGTCTTTTCTTGTTCAGCTAATTTTTTGATTAGATTTCTCATTTCAATCATACCTTCAACGTCAAGTCCATTTAGAGGCTCATCCAAAATAACCAGATCGGGTTTTGACAAGATAGCTGCAGACATTCCAAGGCGTTGCTTCATTCCTAAAGAGAAGTTTCTTGATTTTTCATTCCTGTATTTTAGAATTCCTGTAAGAGACAAAACTTCTTCGATTCTGCTATCATCGATATTTTTGTAATACCTTGCGAAGAGTTTAAGATTTTCATATGCAGTTAAGTATGGATAGGATTCTGCTGTTTCAATAATGCAACCAACACGCTGCATTGCTTTCTCATATTCATCAAGTATATTGTGGCCGAAAAGTCTGACCTCTCCTCTGTAAGATTTCAAAAGACCTGTCATTATTTTCATTGTAGTTGTCTTACCTGAACCGTTTGGTCCTAAAAATCCAAAAATGTCCCCTTTATATATGTCAAGGTTTAAGTTATTTATTCCTCGCCCGTTTTTATATGTTTTTGTAAGTTCTTTTATTTCAATAACTTTTTCCACTAATATACCCCCGTATTTATTTGGTATTACGCTTTTAGGCAAAATTCAAAAACAATTAATCAATTGGAGTTTCAAAAAATCCAATTAAATGTGATTTGTAACTGAAATATTGAATATGTATCTTTTATAACTCCCTTAATTAATACTCCAGAGTTTTTATTGGTTTGCTTTAGTATTATAATTGATAATTTAGGTTATTTCGAAGAAACTTTGCAACTGCGGTTTTAAGAAATTTAGATCCATGGGCTTGGGTGCAGTTTTTGAATTTGTAACATATTATTCCAAGAACTAAAGCTCCGAGACTAAGAGAATGTAAACTTGCTCCGGGTCGAATCAAAACTCACTTCTAAGAAGAAAAGTGAGTCGACTAATCCTTCGCTTTGTTAACATTCTCTAAGCCTCTACGCAGATATTCTTTCCATAATATATTACAAAAAGGTTAATTGCACCCCATGGGCGTTGTGCTCTAAATACTGAAACCGCCTTATGTTGTACTTTAATCTTCAAATACTCTAATAAAAGTTGCATCTTTATATAACGGTTTTAAAACGTTCTTAGATTCAAAATCAATACTAAAATAAATTTTTCCATTATACTCATTAAGATATATATTTACAATTTCTTTATTGTTTTGGTCACTTGACAATTCAAACTTAGCATTATTATATCCATCTATTTCAGCATCAAAATCAAATTCCCTTTTATCTGCAGAATATTCTTCATATTTAGACTTATAAGTCTCAAAGTACTTGCCTAAAATATGATTGCTATCTATGTGATCGATTACCACAATTCTTTCACCTATTTTTACAAAAGAGTTATTTTTATCAATGACTATATCCTGTTTGTATTTACCGATATATTTTTTAGATATGTTCATATCTAAAGAATTATTTTCATATTGTTTTTCAACTTTTTTACCTGTAAGATCTGGTTTGGTGACAACTGTAGAGTTTATATCATAAATTCTTAACAGAATTTCAACAGTAAGATCATGAGATATTCCATCGTCATCTTTTCCAGATATAATGCCTGAACCATATATTCTTTCAAGAAGACCATCCTTGTTTACTGTGGCTTTTCCGCTAACTTTTTTTATAAAAACATCGTTTTTAATTTTTGGAAAACTATCACCTATTTCAGAGCTTATATCCGGAATGACACGTTTGAATGCAAAAGATGATATTGCATTAACTAGAGCAGGGATTTGAGCATTACCTAGAGAGCCTGAGAATTCTTTGCTTCCATCAGTTTTTTCACTAACTATTACGTAATCTTCAAGATTGCCTACACCAGCATCAATAATTCTTTCAACATCTTTCATTTCGTCTTCCTCAAAAATATCTGTATTTTTATTATGTTCTACTTTCTCTGCATATTCATATATCTGATAAGTATCATTCCATGAATTATACCATATATCACTTTTTTTAAAATGGTATGATTCACCAATTTCAGTAGTTCCATTATTATAATCTTTTATACATTTATTCGATGATGAACATAAAATGTTATCGAACTTATTGGTTTTAGTAGAATTATAAAGGACAGTTTCGTTGTCCTTTATTGTCACTGATAATTGATTTGTATAACTTTTTAGATTTTTAGCACATGTTTTTGATGTATACTTCATTGCCTGTTTTAATTGCTCATATCCTGATGCAGAAGTTATGTCAGCAAAGGCAGATGAAACAAGTAAGGTTATTCCTAGTGTAAAGCTTAAAGCCATCATTAGCTTTTTATTTTTAAGCATGATAAATCTCTCCTATAAATAATTTTAGGAAGCACTTCCCACAATATAATTCTATAGTATATATATTGAATCTGTATAAAGTATCTCTAAACAAATTATAAACATTTGACAGAAAAAAATAAAGTGATGTTTTAAAAAGGGGTGTATTTAATCATTGTGAACCATATTATTCCAATAGCTAAAGCTTCGAGGCTGGTAGTTTTGCTACGCTACACTGCTGCCTATTCAACCTAGGCTAAGAGAATGTAAAAAAAGCTACGGGTCGAATCAAAACTTGCTTTGCGAAAAATAGTGATTTGACTAATCTTTCGTATCGTTTACATTCTTTAAGTTTCTACGCAATTTTATTTCCATAATACAGCACACAATTTAAATATTCACCTATAGGAAATAGGTTGTCTTGACCAATTTAATGATGTTGTCTATACAGCAGTTTCATTACATCATAATAAGACCTTACGTATACAATCTAGGATGAGAAGCATCTTTGTAAAGGGTACTATAATGTCTTCTCGTGAAGAAAAAAGTCATAAGCGAAGTGAATTTTTATATAAGATGATGAATTATAGAATATAGAGAAGAAAAATGATATATGGTTGAGTATAAGCAAGTTGATTTGATTTAGTGTGTGAATTTAGCCATTATGCATGATTGATTGAAAGTGAAATAGGTGATATATTGTTAAAGCTGTCGCTGATGACGAACACGAAATATTCTTAAAGCAAGATATATAGCTGTTCGGAAGGAAATTTAAAAAACACTAAAAAAAGTGTTGACAAGAAACAAGCGACATGTTAACATAAGATTCCGCGCTGATGAAGCGAAGGAAATGGACTTTGAAAAGTGAACAGTGTAAGACGATAAGGAACTCGTTAATTAATTGAGTAACTTGCGAATCAAAATAAATGATTTAGTAAATCATTTAGCCAAAAACGCGAGTAAGTAATTTAGAGCCAAAAGGCTTTCTAAAATGATTTTATTTAGCAGAATATCGAATATATTTGATATGAAGCGAAATATATAAATTTTTCTTAGAGAGTTTGATCCTGGCTCAG